>Ga0181410_1000962_pt1 | contig 12457 bp, 15 predicted proteins | sample 33SPOviralmetaG_FD_130112 | JGI IMG/M metagenome (GOLD analysis project Ga0181410, IMG submission 130112) | Marine viral communities from the oligotrophic San Pedro Time Series (SPOT) site, San Pedro Channel, CA, USA - 33 SPOT_SRF_2012-06-20 | ecosystem: Environmental > Aquatic > Marine > Strait...
TCACAATTATTCCACAATAGTCAGTTTTTTCTTGACTGGTTTTGGTTTGAACTTGGTAATTTTCTTCACAGGAATATCGGCAGTCTCGGCGACGATTGGCACTGGAACTTCCTCCTTACGTGCGAGGATTTCTGCCTTCTTTGCCTTACGGAATGCGTCGTATTCTGCCTTTTTCTTCACACCGAGTTCAGTTGTAGCAAAGACCCATTCCTTACTTGCCATTTCTGCTGGAACTACGACCTCCTTATCGTCAGGTTGGTATGCGAATGGGTCGGTACTTGTCCCAGCGACAAGTACCTTTTTGTGTAATGCGGTGGTAATGGTGACGGCACACTGGCGGTTCTCTGCCTGAATTGCCTGACATTTCTTATTGCCTTGGTGTTCCTTCATCCCACGTTTGAGAACCATCGTATTACAATATTGGCACGGAATGCGATTTTCTGGGATTTTATCCTTCTTTTCTTTACGAATATTGTATTGGGTTCGTGCGAGATTTTTCACGTAGATTTCACACTCTTCCATTTTGTCAGCGAGTTCGTCCTGACCCATTCCACGTAGATGCTCCATTGCCTCTTTCATCATAGTAACGTATTCCCATGCCTTATCGTATTCCACCTGTGAGATGTTGGGGCATCGTGAGTACTCCATTGTCTTTTGGTTTGAGATGTCTTCTGTTCTATCCGTGAGATAGATTTCAATTTTTATTTGCTGGTTTGAGATGGAATACAGATACATCCGTATATCCATTTCAATTTTATTTTGGAGTTTATAAAATGAAACAAAAATGAATTGAAAATTGAAATCATAGAAAATTGAATATGTAACATTTATGATTTTTATAAAGTCAAAAAATATTTTCCACATATGATACAAGAACCAGTCTCATATGAAACAAGAACTCATTTTTTCATATACGGAACAAGAACCCAAAAATCTAAAAAATGAACCAAGAACCGAAATCATAAGAACACACACATAAACACGTTCATAAGAACATAAACACGTTCATAAGAACACGAGTTCATAAGAACACAAAGTTCATAAGAACACAAGTTCATAAGAACATAAACACGTTCATAAGAACAAAAAGTTCATAAGAACATAAACACGTTCATAAGAACAAAGTTCAGTTCATTAAAATCCGTCGTCCGTCCTGATGTCCGCCGTTTCGGTCGTGGAGACGCCGAACCCCTTTTTTGCTTATACTCAATCCGTAATACGATGTCATTTTGACGAAAATCACCGACATCCAGAAAATCGTAAATCGTTTATAATATTGACGGATAGTTCCGTAGCATTGTACGTAAAAAAATATTTATTTGTATGATATTCTAATTTCCGTAATCCACGTGTTCGTCCCATAGATTATATGTCGTCTCATTGTGATGAATGTTGTATGGAGACAATGGTCTCTTGATGTTAATCTTTTCACGCTGAAACGGCAGTAGTCTAACGAGAGCAGTCCCAAGTGTTTGGTTTTGGCGAAAGTATTGGTCTTGAACGAGATGGTCGTAGAACTCAATCGTAACGGATTTTCCCGTGTTCTTAATGATGCGTCCATAAGAGTATCCGTGAATACGTGACCCATCGGCACGTTTCCTCTCTATGGCATTGGTGCGAACCATCTTACCGACGTCGTGTCCGCTCCAATCCAATGCCTTCCGTTCTTTCGGTTTAGGTTCAAGACGCTTGTAATCGTCAAGAACAGACCGCTTTTTGTAATGGTATTTCATAATGACACGAACGGCAAAATCCTTGCGTTTTGTCATGTCAATCCTACCATTGTTTAGATTAGTGACACGTTTGTTACAAGCATACGACAAGAACTCTCCCAAGAAACGTAACGATTGTTTCCGTAGATGGTGTTCCAATACATCCGTGCGGAGATACGTCTTGATTTCGTCCCATAGTTCATCACAGAACAGAAACTTCTGTGTCTTAATCACGAGAACGACACGTTTGCCCTGTGTGTTCTTCGTTGGTGATTTCACGATTTCAGTGTGCCAGTCACCCATAGTTGCTGTAAGATGTCTTTGGATATATCTATTAGATAGATTTCAATTTTATAAAGAACTTGAATATGTAACATCAATAGAAACTTCAAAGTGAAAAAATATTTATTCGTAATCATATCCTAATCCAGTAAGATATGGTTGAACTCTTCCTTTATTCTATTCCAAGCGAATGACTTACGTTTAATGTCTCTGGCACGTTCAAAGTTCCTTCGTCTCCATTCTGCGGATTTTTCCGTGATATGCGGTTTGTTCCGTAGGTAGTACTGCCGATTATATTCTTTGATTGCTTCGGCACGAGACTTGTTCCGCTGACGAACCTTCTCTTTATTGCGTTCATAATACGACTGCTTTGGTTCTTCTTCCATTGTGATGCCATATGAGACATCAATTTCCATAGTTTCAATTTTTAAATCATAGAGTTTATAGAGATTTTATAGAAAACATAGAGATAGAAATTACTATAATCTGTGTAATCTTCTATAAAGTATTGTGTGAGAATGTGTGAGGATTTAGCATAAAATCATATTGTTGATACGACACCCACGAGTTTCTGCCAAGAAACATAGAGATTTAACGTCGTGTTGAAAATGTTTCCTGACGATTGTGAAATAGATGGTCTCACCGAGACACCGATACGTGCTGTTCTTAATACACCTACCGATACTATAACCGAGAATGCGGTCATCCTCTATCTGTAACAAGAACTCTTGGTCTGCGAATAACTCACACGCCGATGCGACAAAATGTTCGTCGGTATTCTTAAATACCTCTTGTCCCCTACGGAAAAATACGACGGCATCGTCGGTAATGACAAGATGATTATCCTTTTCATCAATCGGTTCGGTTATATCCGTAAGACGGCAATCTAAATCCTTATTACCGAGACAATAGTGTAACATCATATAACATATGACATATGCCCTATGATTTCTTGACAGACGTAGATGTTCCAGATGTCCCATTAAATCCTCATATGTTACGTCATCTGCCTGACGTTTCTTACACATCATTACCGAGAGACGCCTTTGTTGTTTGTTTAACATTTCCATTTATATATGGATAGATTTTATTTTATTCAAAATACACGTATTTAACCAAAATCCACTTGCTCTATTCCCTCTGGTGTTTCACCAATGACGTCTCCTGCTGGTACATAGTATCCCAAGAAACGTCTTACGTCGGTTAATTCCGACGGACTTTTAAATGCGTTCTGGAACATTTCACTCTTGGTGTATTCTTCAAGCATTTCAAGTTCTTTCTGTCGTTGGAGACGCTGACGCTGTTCTTCGGCAATTGCCTCACGTGCGAAATCGTCACGAACGGCATCACCAAGCATTTCACCACGAGACGGAGCATCAAAATCTTCACCACCCATTCGTTTCCGTTCAAAATAAGTTTTTGCTGGTATTTTCTCACCAGTTTCAGTATCTATGATGACTATTCTGCGTTTCTTTTTATCACCGCTACGTGGTTTCACTACGGATAAATCTGGCGTCCGTTCATCATTATATACGTCCGCTATTGGTGGAAACAATGGATTTTCTTCTGGAACTGGTGCTACGAACCCATGTGATAGTGGTGATGAACCGATAGTTGATGACGGATTAGAACGTCGTAGTCCAGTCCCTTCACGTTGAGTTGATGCGGATTTATCGGCAAGTTTCTGCTTTCTAATATCTGCCAATCGTTCCGTATCCATAAGTCGTTGTTGTGTTGATATTGAGCGGTCACCGATGGTCTCACCGACAAGTTGCGGTATTTCACCGAGCGGTATGGTTAGTGCCATTGGTTCCATTGGTGGTTCCTCAAAGCGAACTCGTGGTGACACTGGTGTCTTACTGCGACGTCTGCTTACGGATTGTTCCGTAATTGGTCTGCCACGCTGAAACTCTGGTGATAGTTGAGATGGTTCTAATGGTGCGTCTGGTGGTGATGGTGATAATCCCACTGATGCTCGTGGAGATGGTGGTGGTGGTCGTGTTCCAAGTGCCGACAATCGTCTCTCACGAACCATTGCGTCGGTTGGTCGTATTCCCATTGCTGGTGATAGTGATGCTGGTTCCATTGGTGGTGGATTGAGTGGATTTGCCATTGATGGTGGTGCGACACGCTCACGAGACATCATAGAATTAAGCGATGGTCTCGTCTGCGATTGACGGATGGATGGTGTTAGTTGTGCTGGTTCTGGTGGTTGCTGAACGACACGAACCAAGTCACGTTGCGGATAATTCGGTGGAGAAAATATCTGTTGTGGAACTTGTTGTACTTGTTGTGCTGGTCTTGACATTTTACCACTGCCACGTGGTCGTCCAGTCCGCTTCTTTTTCTTGGAACTATCTGCCGAACCACCACCCACATTTACCACGACAGACTGCTTGACATTTTGAGACACACTGCCGTCTTTATCTTTGGCAGATTTCTTCTTCTTTTTCTTTGATTTCTGTAATGGCATCGTTATATATACACGTGAGAAAAAAATATCTTTCTAAATGCCTCTATATTGTAAGATGCCTATATTACGGATAAATCCGTCATATCCAAGCGTATCGTGTCCTATTTTCCAGTAGTTCAATTAACATTAGAGACTTATATAGTTTCGTGAGTTCAATCTCCAAGTCTTCCTTATCCAATATGAGATTATCTCTGCGACGAGTATTTCTGGCAAGTCTTATGACAATTTTCATTTCGTTATTCATTTTATATTCTATCATATGTGATAGGATATAAATCAATTTTATGATACGAGTTGCTTTAACATTTTATTCTTCCGTTCTATGGTCTGCTTCCGTTGTTCCACCTTCCGATTATTCCGTTCTATTTCACGAATGAAACTTATCTCACGTCGTAGCATAAACACCTCACATTCGGCATTCTCCAATAGAGATAGTAGTTCTTCACGTGAAAGGTTCTGTTTGTCGGTCATAGTATCCATTTTATACTCTATGGTGTAAGATGGATTTGTGGTTTCAATTTTATATTTAATTACGAGATTACGTCATATTCATTGACGATTTCTGGCAATGACGTGCCACGATTTTCACTAATGTTTTTCAAGATGTCGGCATCATTGCGGAATGTTTTAAGAATGATTTTAAATACGGATGCTTCCGTCATCCCAAGCATCGTGTAACTAACAATCTTCTTCGTAAGTGATGTGGATTTAATATCTTTGCCGAGAATGTGGTAGTCGTCTCCATATTCTTTCTGTAATGCGATTGCCGATTTCACGAACGACTTTGTCGTGATGTCTTGTGATTTGCGTCCATATGTAGCAATTGTCTTATAGTTATTCCTGACATAACGAACACGACTTCCGTTAATGATTTGGATGTAGTTGCCTTCCAGATCTTCGGATTTATCCGTAGTGATATACACATTTACATCTTGATTGCGGACATTAAAATGAACGAGTAGATAATTTACGATGTGAGACACGTAGTCTTTATTCTTAAATTGTTGGTCTGTGTATTTGACTAAATCCATATAATCCACATTCTCATATTTACGAAACTCGGCAGATTGCCGTGCCAGACTATCACGATTGCGTTGCTTATTGTTTTGGATACGATAGAGTTCCAATTTGTTATTATTCATTCCTTCACGAATGCGGAAAATCACGGACAATGCGACGTTCCGTGTCTGTGCCGATGTGGAGACATCCTTTATGGTTTGAACGAGAAAATCTTGGTCGGCATCACGTATCATGAGCGGTTTCTCAATGACCTTACGGATTTTATTGTAAGTCATTACGTAAGTATGTTGCGTGTTTTTATTCGGCGAGAGATTTTTCACATATTCTCGTTCATCCTCATATGTTTTCAGTGGTGATGCCATCTTATATATACGTGAGATATTTATTTAAATCATATCATATAATTTGTTATAGTTCTTATAACAGAACTCGGATTTATCCGTGTAGAGAATATATGACAAGTTGGTCTTCTTCTGGCGGTTTATCCACACGATATTTTGTGCCATATCCAATTTCAAGTAGAGTTAATTGTTTATAATTGTCTGGTTTGCGACACAATAATGTCGGCACATATCGTTCCATGTTTCGGTTGTCATTAAAGAGTGCCAATGTTCCTTTGGATGGATTAATGATGTACTCACGACGTTGGCACATCTGTTTCATTGCGTCATATAAATAAGACAGACGACGTGTGTTGTTGTGCTTATTGGATATTTTAAATCCATATTTGGTCGTCGTAATGGGTTTGAACGAACTGGTTTTGTGACTGATATACTGCGGATAAATCTGTCGTATGACTGGTTTGGAAACGAGTTTATCATCCTTCACATCATATACGTTGCCAATATGAACTTCATTTGGAGTAAGATTGAGACCCATTCTCACGTCCAATGGTGGTGGTCGGTTACTGCCGAATGTTACATATTGTAGTTTCATAAGCACCGCTTCATCGGCATTGCGTCCTAATCTATCATAAGAGTATCCATAAGTTTCCTTCATAATTTTATTGATGAATGAATGGATGCCGAATGTATTATCTATTTTAAGAAACTTTGCCTTCTTGCCGTCTCGTAGAGAGTTGATATTTTCAAGTAATTCTGGTGAGATTTTGAACTTCACGGAAAAATCCGTGATACGATTGTTTTCATTTGCCAGACTATCCATCCACTCACGAATATCAATCTTGGTGGTTTCCCTCATCCACATAGTAGCATCTTTATTGTTGTTGATGTTCTTGGCATAATATTGTTTTCGGTTAATTCGGTCGTCATATATTCTCCATCCAGTCTTGATTTGCTTCACGTGAATGATACGTTCCACGTGTGGTTTGAACGTCAGCACACTTAAAGGTCGTGTTTCCATTTTGATGGTGTCAAGCAGTCCCATAAAATACGATGCTTGATACACTCCGTTGAACGTGTATGATTTCTCCACCGAGCGTTCTTTTAGGTTGCCACTTTTATCACGAAACACGGATTTATACGTGATATTATCCACTCTCATATCCATCATTAGACTATAAATCTTGAACTTCATTCCATCATAGTATTGATTGTTGATGAGACGCTCGGCAATGTCTCTGGCATCCGCTTCCACGTCTAATTGTGAGATGGTATGAATGATAAAATTAATCATTCGGTCTATCTGTGTGTAACATGCGAACGATATGTCTTCACTATCGTCAAAGAGTTGTGGTGGTACAAGAACCACTTTTAATTTATGTCGTCGTAGCAAAATATATAATGCTTCGGTGAAGTTTTTCTCACCATAAAGTTTTTCTGCGTCCGTTTCATTTTCAATATTACATATGAGTTTATTAACAGCATAACCATATCCATTCTGTTTCATCCGTTGCGACGTGAGATTGTAGCGACTTTCCATATAACGAATATCATATTCGGTCGGTGTGATGCGTGGTTTTGGAACGAACATGACAATGTTCTTGTCTCTAATTTGCCGTGTGCGGTGTAACATTTGTAAGAATGTTCTCGGTGGTGGTGCGTGTTCCATTGCTCTGGAATATCCATATTGTCTATCAAAATATAAGTCATCAATAGATAATCCAGTTGTGATGGTTGGTGAATACACGAACAAGTCAATCTTATTTTCTGTGAAATATTTATCCATAGAACCACACTTGAATTGTGCGACTTCTCTTTCGTTTAATTCCGTGTCACCAATGATGGTCTTATCTCGTGAGACAAAAATGATGTTCTTCGTGTCTTTATACTTGTTATAAATCCCTTCTGCGATGGAACGAATTGTTACTGCCACAGATACACGTAGATTGTTTTTCAAGTCCTCATCCAATAGACGATTAAATTGTTGTTCTTCAAAGACAAAGTTGTATGTGTAGTCGTCATAATTGTTCGTATCCACGGATAAAATCGTGCGTTCGGTCTCTGGTTGGATTTCATTTAATATGGTTGGATATGTGTTTTGAGATAAATCGGCATCTGTAACAATCACTTGTGTGGCATCATGAACTACTTTGAGAAACTTATTTATGACTTCTTGGTGGCAGACACGTGCCATTGTGGATGATTTAAATTGTGCCATGAGCGACACGAACTCGTCTAACACGACCAAGTCATATTCGGTTCTTTTGAACTTGATAAAACTTTCCAGACTTGTGACGACTTGAAAATCATCCGTGTAATCCTTATCTATGTGAGACACGAGACCGAACTTTTTTTTGAATTGTGCGTTTAACACGTTATTTTCCGTAATGAATAGAATAGAACCACCACTTTCTTGGACTGACTGAACTACTGGTGTAATAAAATGATACGTTTTCCCCACACCATATAAAGCACGGATAAATACACGACTATTATGATAGTATTGCGGTAAGTCTTCCACTTTAATATGTTTGTATTGTAGATTTTCACGTTCTAACTTCTGGTCTCCCATTGCCAATGATGATGTACCATCGTGATAATGTAACACACCAGTCTTGCGGTTGAAACTACGGATGTTTCCGTCTTTGTCGGTATATGATATGTCTCCAATGGTCTCGTTAAGAGATTTAATCGTGTCGGCATCCATCTCTATTCCAGTGAGAAACTCTTTGTTAAATGCGTCTGTAATGAGTGTCTTCTTACAGATTTTTTCACATAATTTTTGGAGACTGCCGTGTGCGTTGTGAGTATCAAGTTCATCCCAAGCAAAAATGTTTTGGTCGTACGTGTATTTGCCTACGAGTGATTTTAGACAGAACGTATTGCGTGTCATGATATTGTTGCGTTTGACGTATCGGCAAAGCATAATCCAGTTGATTGTTTTTTTGAGATACACACTTCGGTTCTCAATGAGATATTCTATAAAATCTTCCGTGTGTAGTTCTTTGGATGTATCTATCGGTTGTTTGTATCGTAAGATCACGGAACTTTCCGTAAGTTGTGGTGCGTCAATCCAGATGAGTTGATACGGCACGACATTTATCTCGTGGTAATAGAACTGCCGACTGCCACACTTTCCAGTGAAACAATTAAAAAATGCTCTGCCTTTGCCGTAGATACACGTATCTATCTGTGAGATAGTTTTTTCCATTTTATCCACGAGACTTTCCATCTCTTCAAAGTTCATAAAATACTTGTTGCTAATGATATGGATGGACTTGATACGACCACACTTGGATAATTTGGTATGGAATTGAAAATCTGCCACTTTGACACGAACGTAATTATTGTCGGATAAATGCGTATTTAGACAATCAATAAATCGGTCAATGTAACTAATGAACTCACACTCGTTCAGTAAGACTTTGTCTATGTCAAAATACAGAAAGCGTTCATTCTCGTTAATCCATTGGAGATAATTGTTATAGTGTCTCATATCATTCTTGACGTCATCCAGCGTCTCATATCCTTTAAAATTATTCTGTTTTTTTTCATTCATGACACATCCAATATAACGGAACTTTGGATTTAGTTGAACTGGTTTGAGTTTTTGCCACACATCAAAGTCTTTCAGTTTAGATACGAAAATATTCTTACTCTCATCTAATTTATTGCGTTCTAAATCTGCCATAGTATATCTATCACTGCGTTTTTAAATGATATATACTACAATGATATATCATTTATAATGCGGATTGTTCCGTGTATTAGAACCATTCGTTCTCAATATCATCATCCAAAATCATATAATCTATCTCCTCCATGAAACCGAGTTCGGCAAGACGATTGATTAGGATTTGTTGTGCCGACATAGTTTTAGGCATTGGGTTATATAATATGGATATTTTATTTTTAAGATATTTTTTCATTTTACAATTTCTATATAAGTTACATATTCAAGTTTCTTGGGACATCAAGTTTCTGTTATAAATGATTTACAATTATGATTTAAAGATTATAAATGATATAAGATTATAATGGCGACCGAGATGACAGCAATTCAAAAGGCAAAGTGGTTCGTTGTGTTGAAGATGTTTAACGAGACGTTTGACCCATCGTATCTAAAATCTGTCACTGCCAGTGATACACCCACACCGAAACAGATGGATGGACTGGCACGATGCGTTACTGGATTGCGACTGGATGAAAAATTAGACAAGTACAATCTCCACGGATTTATCCCTTTCTATGACACTGAACTTGATTGGAGTGATATGACTAATGACGAAGCGTCGTGTTTCAAGTGTGGTGAGCGTCTTGACGTTGAGTGTGATGTGGTTTTTGATGAAACCGAGAAAAGGTTTTGGTCTGTGGAAGAGTTCAAGAAACACTCTCGTATCCGTGTTCCAGTCGTGAAGAAGTCTGCCAAGTCTCTTATGATGTAACGGAATGTTCCGTCACACGTTTTAATGCTTTATCAAAAATCTCTTTATTTTTCTCAATACCAATATGCTTTCTATTGGTATTTAGACAAGCAATAATACTTGAACCACTACCACAGCAAAAATCCATCACTACATCATTTTCATTAGAGTATGACTTGATTAACCACTCACACAGACTTACTGGTTTTTGTGTCGGATGTATCCGTTTCTCACCAGTCAAGTTTCTCTCAATGATAGATGATGGATGTCTTGTGCCGTCATTCTGTTTTTTCGGTGGTGCTTTGATATTGCCGTACGTTTCACTCTTACAAGCATAACCGCCATTGGTGTATGGTGTTCCAGCAATTTTTTGTGGATTATAAGTTTTTTTGGCAAGAGGATGTGCGAATACATAAATTAATTCGTGCCGTGTCATTGGTTTTTTATTTGCGGTTTGGAAACCAGCATTGGAACTTGGTTTGCTCCACACTAAATCATATTTGAACCATTTTGGATTTGAGTTTATCAGTGTAACACCGAAACGTGTTGTTGTGAAGAATATGATGATGCCGTCGTGTTTCACAATTCGTTTGAGTTCATTCCACATAGCATCTAAATCTAACTCACAATCCCAAGAACATTTTGTCTGGTTGTATGGTGGGTCACACAGCACAAGATCCACGGAATTATCCGTAATGCTTGGGAACACGGCAAAGCAATCGTCGTTGATAAGCATTCTTATATATGGTGAGATTTTATTGTTTCAAAATAGACGGATGTTGAAGCACAATAGATTTATAAATCATTTAAAGATACTCTTATAATCATTGATATACGGCAATGAATTACGAACATTTTATTGCCGATGAGAAAATTGCTCCCAATACAAAGCGGACTTACAATAGCATCCACAATTTATATTTTAGTAGTTTTGAAGTCGGTGGCATCATAAATTACGAAAGCATTCCAGAGATTATCACGTTTCTATCCACGGAAAAGATTGCCGATAAGACCAAGTCTGCCGTTTTTTCACTACTGACACGTCTAATGAAACATTCTGGATTGGATGCGGAAACCATCAAGACGTTCAAGACCAAGTTTTTTAATAGTCTCACCGATAGTGATGAAGAGACAGAACAAGTCTATATCACACGTTTCACTAACGCTTGTATCCGTAAGGAGAAAATGATTAGTTTTATGGTGACATATCTAACGTATTGGTTTGACATTCGTGAGAAAGATTTGCGGACGATTAAGATTTTTGACACGAAACCCACGAAGGATACAGACGGATTTTTCCTACGTGCCAAGAGCATTCTATTCCAAACAGACCACGATGGTAAGAAGTTTCGTCGTAAGTTTGTTATTGCCAGTGAGCGTATGCTTACAAAGATGCGAACTATGGTTGGATTAACCATTCTATTGCCAAGCGATACACCGATTACGAGTTTCACGTACAAGAACAAGACACCAGAGGAACTCACACAGATTTATCTGGATTGTGCCGATGATGCCAAGAAAGAACTGCGTCTATCCACTATGGATACGGATTTAACCGAAGACCAGCGAAAGTGACTATATAATTTTCTGGAAATTGAATAAGAATTGTTTATCATTTAAAAAAATAAATGATAAAATACTAATGGAAGTGTTTGACACGACTTTAACATTTACGTCACTACGGCATAAGGAAGGATATATTGAAGAGTGTAAGTTGTTGTTGAGGTTACAGCGTCGTCTCGGTGACTTGTTTCTAATCAAAAGAACTGAAAAAGTTCGTGCGTATGGCAAGTTTTTCTGCTGTGACTTTGTATGTTACATTGGAGATAATCCCATGTTTTTTCTTGAACTGAAAGCACGGAACGGCATCACTGAACCACCCACACTAATGATTAATGACGGAAAATTGCGTAAGTGTATTGAACGATCACGGATAAATCCGACAGCAATCATATTTATCTGGAAAAATAAAGACATTACTAACCAGTATTTTTATAAGCGAATTACTGCCGACATAGACATAGACACGTACGAAAAGGATATACTCGGTAAGCAATTGGTAAGGTTTATACCGAAAAATGAAATGATGCGTGGTGGCATAGATGACTTGTGTAGTTTCATAAAGGGTAATTATAAATGATTTATAAATGTGTTTAAAGATTGAGCGATTAATCATATATAATGTCCCCACCAGTAGCAGTAGCA
>Ga0181410_1000964_pt1 | contig 12418 bp, 18 predicted proteins | sample 33SPOviralmetaG_FD_130112 | JGI IMG/M metagenome (GOLD analysis project Ga0181410, IMG submission 130112) | Marine viral communities from the oligotrophic San Pedro Time Series (SPOT) site, San Pedro Channel, CA, USA - 33 SPOT_SRF_2012-06-20 | ecosystem: Environmental > Aquatic > Marine > Strait...
AATTAACTGATCTAAATAACTTGCCATCTTATACTAATCCTGCCTCTGATAGTTTCTGGTACATTAAAGCCATCTCTTCTTCTTCCATAGACCGCTTTGACTCATCAAATAAGCCTTTAGATACAAACCTAGGACCGCTATCCATTCCTATAGACTCTTCGATAGATGGTACATCGCCAAAGCCACCGGGTTGAGTTATAGGACCAGAAGATACAACTCCGCCTCCACCTTGGCCTCCTCCCATCATGCTACCTACAGCGCTTGTAAGCATCATTGTTTCCATAGGCTTTGCTTTAGCTGTTGCTAGAATTTTTGCACCAGGGCTTAAAGATGTACTCGCTGTATTTGCAAGGCCACCCTGGAATGCCTGATTTATTGATGCTTGCTGGGCCGCCGCCGCTCCTGCTCCAATGCTTTTGCCTTGTATCGCCGCATTTAATGCCGCTTGATTTGATAGTGCTGGAGCCGCTGACTTCGCCAACCCTGCTTGAAATGCTTGGTTTATTGATGCTTGTTGAGCTGCTGCTCCTGCTGCACCAAGACCCTTACCTTGTATTGCTGCGTTCAATGCTGCTGTGTTTGATAAAGCTGGAGCCGCTGTAGCACCTGCTGCTGTACCTGCGTTTATAGCTGCTGTGCTAGCGCCCGCCTCTACTACAGGAACTGCCGCTGGAGCTTTAGCTAATAATCCTGCACCAGCAGAACCTAATCCACCTAATAAAGCGCCTTGTAGTGCGCCTTGTAAAAGGTTTTGATTTTTATTCTTAGCTACATTAGCGCCAAGAAGACCACCGCCTATTATTAATGGTAATGCTGCACCTGCCATTTTACACCTTCGCCTTAAATAATGTTGGGTTCATTGTTTGGCCCTGACTAATTTGACCCATACCTTGTGTTGCTAGAGCGTTAAATAAGCCACCACCACCTTGAGGCTGACCAAATCCGCCTTGTGCTTGACCAAAACCACCCTGTATCATAGGTAAAACGCCCAATGTAGGAACGCCTTGAAGAGTAGATGCTTGCTGCTGGGCGATCATGCTTTGTATTTCAGGCGCACTCATAAGGCTTTGTCTTGCATCGCCAAAATAATTAACGCCTCTGGCTGTGTTAATTGCCTCTTTTATGCCAGGAAGAATTTTAACAGCACTTCCAAATCCAATTCTAGCTAATGCTCTTGGAGTTGCGCCTGCTCCTTCTGTTAGCTTGGATAAAGTTTCAGCTCTTAACTCAGCATTTCTTTCTTGGTTTAAAAAATCTCTATCTGACTTGCTTATTCCCGCATCTTTAAAAAGACTCTCAGGACTTATGTCTGGTTTTCTGGCTTTACCCATTACGATACACCTCTATCTTGTGATAATTGTTGCAACCCTAAATCAGATAGAGTCCCAAGAATGCCCATTTGAGGCATTGCAGAAGAGCTAACAGTAGGATTTTGTTGCATTAACTGGCCTATTATCCCCTCTATGCTGGGTACGTTTTGTAACTGAGCCATACGTTGCTGTTCTATACTTGCTAAGATACCAGGCAATGCTGCCTCGGCTCTGCTTTTCTTTGTGCCTTTGCCAAACAGCTTTTCCATTGCCTCATCAATTTCTTTCTGAGTCATCTCTTTAGGAATTGGAGCTGCTTTTGATCCGCCACCGCCACCCATAATCTACCCCTTAATTAAAATGTTGCGCCAGGTACGCCGCCACCGGGAGCGCCGCCACCGCCGCCAAACAACCCGTAACCAGCTAAACCAAGACCTGCCAGTGAAGCAAGGTCTGATCCACCGCCGCCACCGCCGCTTGCTGTGCTGATTTGACCCAAGTTAACGCCACTAATACGACTAGCAAGACGATCAAGTGCTGTCTCTGGAGCTTGTTGTTCAAAGGCAAAACGCTGTCTCTGAGCATCAATAAGTGCTTGCTCATAGCCTTGTTGCTGCGCCCCTACCGCTGACAGGGTCTGAGAAGGCGCTAGAAGCCCTCTCTGTGCTGTTGGGAGAGCAGACATAGCAGCTAGTTGGTTTCTTAGCATCGCCTGTGTAGCGGCTCCTGCGGTCGCCTCAGCAGCTTGTTGTTCTTGTAAGGCTTGACGACTACCACCAAATGCACCCTGACGGATAGCTTGACTGCCTATTCCGGGCAATATTTGACCTTGTAGCTTAGAAATAAAAGGATCCATCACTGCCTGAGACTGAGCAGACATAGGATCAAGTGCCGCAGCAACTGACCTTGCACCAGCCATACCTAAACCAGCTTGAGGAGCCGCCGCACCTAATGCTGCTTGCTGTGCCGCAATAGTGTTAGGTGACTGTGCCGCAACCGTTTGACCAGGGAAGTACTGCATTGGCCCTTGATCAAATGCGCCTTGTGACATTCCAAATAAACGAGTTAACGCCCTTTCCTGAGCTGGAAATGGTCTAGTAGTTTGAGTTGTATCTGATGGTGCTGAACCGCCCATTTTAAACCTCTTTTGTGTCTTCTATGTCAATGCTGAAGTCTCTCATGTCACATCTCCAACCGCTTCTTGTGTAAACTCTTTCTAACCCTTTATTAGGTGTCTTAGCCGATACTCGGTCACACCCCAATCTTTCTGCCTCTCTACGAATAAAATCAAAGTGATTCTTGATAATATTTAGATTCTTTCCCTTTCCATTTGCCCAACAAGCCCACACTAAAAAGGATTGCTCTGCTGTTATAGGATGCACCTCGACAGTACAAACTGCAAATGCCTCACTGGTTGTATAGAGTATCGCCTGTCCGTTAACACAAGCTGCATATATATCTTCTGCTCTATACGTTAACCAAGGGTACTTGTGTATAATCTCTTCAACGCCGTACTTAACCCAAGTCCACTCTCTTCTGATATCCGATATGACTGGATCCATCTCCTCTCTCCTCTTAATTTAACCTATCTTATGCCAAGCTCCGTTGCTTGCATATCTGTAAAGACCTTCTGCTGTACTGCCAAACCCAGCAGAACCAGATCCAGCGTTGTATGCAACAGTACCTACTTTAGGTTCTACAGGAGCAATCAGCAATGGTATAAAAAAATGAAACGTCTTCATGTCGTCTATTTTTTGCTGAAGATCCCTTAGCTCTTCCTCAAGCGCTACCCGGTCATAATCCTCTGGCAGATTAGCCATCTATCTCTCACCCTCAAACCGACCCTGTATAACCATATCGGTTAGCTCCCAGTCATCACTAGCGCCGCTGCTTTCTACTTTTAAGTGTATATAACGTCCAGCGGTTCTTACAGGAAAGCTCTTAAATGTATCGTCAACAGTAAATGTATCTTTATCTAAATAAGTGGGTGTTGCATCTATTGTTGATGTAAAGCCTACGCTAACGGTAGGTGATCCTGCGCCCTTTTTGCCTACTCGCAATGCACTAATTTCTTTAATTTTGTCTGCGTTATTTAGGTCGTGCGCTCTAGTTTCTGCGCTAACACCTTGGTTAATTAAAGTTGGGACAGTTCCTTCGTAATAAAACTTGCCGTCAGCATCCGCCGACAATGCTTCATTAAAAATACCTCTAGCAAGATAGGCAGTAACGCTAGATGTTCTCATTCCCCACTGTCCTGTCTTATAGTTGTAGTATATCTCTTTAGAAATATCAGATGAGTTTATTGGTATTCCCCAAGTTACTTCATTGTCTTTTGAGTTATCAAAAGCATAAACTTTTGCAAGTTCGCCACTTGAAGCGTTATCCATAAAATACTCATTCATGCCACTTTGACGGCCAATAAGTTGCACAGAAGCGCCGTCAGTAACAAAAAATCCATCTCTGCAAAGTCCGTAATTTTTACGGCCAACAGGAACTACAGAGTTAGGAGATACAGCTCCGACTCCATTTTCTAAAGCAACCCTATATCCAAATATATTTGGTAGCCCAACATAAGACACCAAAAACATTTGATTTTCTGTGTAAACAGCTAAAGAGTTACCTAGCTGCGCTACGCACTTGATAGGCGTGTTAGCTTCTCTTATTAAAAGCTCACCAGCAGTATTTGTTGGGCCTGCCACCCAAACATCTAAATCATCAGCACTGCACCAAGAAAAACTTGTTTCGTATGTAGTAGATCCTTTAGAGTAATTAAATGCTAAAAGATGCGGTCCTTGCTTGTGAAATGCTTGTACTGAGTCATAATCTATATCAGGTATTTGTATTGTTAAAGTAACTGCACCAGACCTTGTTGGCGACCCTCCGGGTATGTTCATAGTTAAAACAGCGCCAGTGCTTGTGTAACCAGACCCAAAGTTTGTAACCTCAATCGCTGTAACTTTGCCAGAGCTGACTTCGGTAACAGTCGCTTCTAAACCTGATCCGCTACCTGCACTTGGCGACCCGTTTTGAGTTAATACATCTCCCACTGCATAATTAGCTGTTCCAGGGCTTGTTATATTAACTCCGCTAATTTGATCATTGTGAAATAAGTTAAAGTTGACGTTATTCTTTTTGATTACTGGTTGAGTTGATCCTTTAGCCCCTACCACAAATGATCCGTATGTCTCAAAATCCCACTGGTCGGCTTCGTTAACGCCTTCATCCCACAAGGTTGGCGAAAAATATGTAAATGAAAAAGGGCCAGAAGATACTGTAAAAGAATCTAGCCAAGCAGTTTCAGTAAACTCAACATAAGCACTTGCACTAGGAGGGCTTCCAGCAATAGTTACAGTTCCAGTTGATGTAGTAGAAAACTTAAACTTGTTTGGCGACATTACTACAACGAGATCATTTACAGCTACAATGTTATCACCGCCAACATTTGCTCCAGTAGAGTCTGTAAGCCCTACTACATTAATTAATGATCCAGCAACAAGACCGTGTGCAGTTGATGTGGTAACTTCACAAAGACCGCCTGATATTGTTGCAGAAGAAATTCGTATGTCATCAAAGTTAACGCCTTCATCCCAACCAGTAGCTTCTTGCTGCTTTATTAAGTCATAACCAGTCCCCACAGTGTCAATTACAGCGCCAGATGCAGAAGGTGAAAGCCTGTAAGAATAAATTCTATTTAAATCGCCTACATAAGCAACTTTGTCGTTAAACTCTTTAGTTGCTATCAGTCCACGAATGTCAGTACCAGACCCTTCAGCTGTAAAGTCATGCTTTTCTTCTCGGCCTGCTTTTCTACGCATACCGAACTCGGTGTACTGAACACCGTCTACAGTCTCCCAGAAAGGTATTCTGCGATCAAAGGCTTCAGGGTATACGCCAGTCTTTAATAGCTCTGACGCATCAAATTTAAAGCCGTTACTTTTATCAGTTTCAAATGGCATTAAGCTGTTCGCTTCCAAATGTAAGTAGTAATGTAGGGTTGCAAGTTGTTATGCGGTGTTACTGTTTCGCCAGTAATCCCTCTGTTGTTGTCTGTAAACATATCTATAGTCATCTTGCCACCATCCCCAGATGTAATAGCTACAGAATCTGCCGAGTCATTAAATATATGACCATCCCCTTCACTGCATCTGATTGATCTCGATCCCCCTCCACCGTTATCCATGACCTTATGATTATGATTCATCTCTGCTTGTGAAAGCACATGGTTAGAAGCACCGCCAGTATCGCCAGCATCAAATGCGTTGTTGATAACTAACAAGTTAGATCCAGTTAAACTGCCATCGCTTACGGTAGCAATAGCTGTATAAACAATATTTGTCGATGTGGTGCTATCTACAGTAAAAGATCCATTTGCATCTGTGTCACTTGTAAATCCGCTTACAGTAATGCTGTCGCCTGCGGATAAAGCATGACTAGCAACTGTTAGAGTAACTACATTAGAAGAAGATATAGCAGAAACTATTGTTGTTCCTAAGTCAGCACCAACAATCGTTCTTCCTTGTGCATATCTTGACCACTGTACTGTGCTTGCCATACCAAGGGCAGTTGTTACCGCTGCTCCATTACTAGCGGCACTATAATCAGTAGTAGTTGTAAAGATAGAGCCAACAGGGTATACGTTAGCTGCTATCTCCTCTTTTAAAGAAGTAATTAGTTGAGCGTAAGGGCTGTTTAACCATACCCATTTAGTAGCTGTTGAATCATATATTAAGTCTACATACTGACCAGCTTTTAAGTCTCCAGCAACAAGAGCAGACCCGTCTTGACGAACGATGGTTTTATCGCCAGTGCCATTTGCGTTTAAAGTTGGGGCAGTATTTGCGTTTACTCTGTTTATTTCAACAGAAACCCTTACACCCTCACCTAAAACTACAGCATCTGTAAAAGTTGCTGTATATGATATGCCATCAGAGCTACCAGTTTCTTTAACCTCTGTAGACATTCTTTGAAGCGCGTTAATTTCATCGTGAGCAGCAAGAAAGTTATCTCTTACACTTGATGTAGTTGCATTACCCTGTACTGGGTTAGTTGGTACTATTGCTGATGTCACGCTAGTGGTCCTCCGTTAACAGCTATACTTTCGTCTTTAATTCTTGAACGACCTACACCTTGCTTTGATCTCTGTGCTTGTACATCCATAACGCTTTCATCAACCATGTTTTTAAAGTAAGCAACTCTTGAGTCATCTTTAAGGTAGACGTAAGCCTCCATTAAAGATGCGTTTAAATAAATATCTTGCAAGATTGCGTAGTTAAGTGACTCGTAATTACCTAGATTCATATCCTTACGAAATACAAGGGTATAAACTTCTGTGCTAGTCGCTGTTGGCGTAGGAGCTAGGTAGATGTCGTTTCCTGCGATTGCATAACGAGCTACACTGCCACCTTCATCAGAGTAGTTAAACATCTCCTGCATCGATACAGGCTCTAGTGCATTGCCTTTAGAGTCTGTTACGCTAATCATAGCTGTAATGCCAGTAGGAAGAACTGTAGCTTGTGCTGTTGGTGTGATTGTAGATACGACTTCTTGCTCTACAATAGATAGCTTACGGTTGATTCTTAACTGCGCTAATGTTTGAAAGTCAGGAATAACAGAGGTTAAATCTGATCTGTTTAACCAATCTGCTATAGCTGCTTGTAAATCGCTGTCTGTTGCTAATGCCATTACAGTCTCGCTGTTGTGGTTTTCATATACGGGTAATGTGTTTCTATTAGCTTAAACACATACTTCCAGTCTACATGAGATCCCATTATATCAACCCCATGCTCTTGTTTTATTCTCATAATGTCAGTCATAGACAAGTCTAAGACTTGATGATAATCTTTTTTAGGATCATATTTGATCCAGTCATTTGTTGCGTTACGCTTTCTTTTGTTATCTTCTAATAATTTAGTTATATCTTGACGAAAATGCTGTTTAATGCCTCCAGCTTCATCAATGTAAGTATCTTCTAAGATGCCCTGATTAAGGTCTGTCCCTACTTTACTCATCTCTCTCCTACCACTTAACTTTGTTAGCCCAGTAAGCCGCTGACATAGGGCCTCTGGCTATATTCTTACGGTGACGAGCTTTAAATGACGCTCGCTTCTTTCTCATTGCTTCTGACTCACCCTTCTTAGGCTTACCAGCAGTCTTTGCTCCTTGCTGACCAAAACGTATTGTCTTGATCTGATCACCTGACTTTGCTACTACAATGTGTGACTTAGTAGGATGATTAGGTGTTCTTTTAGGCTTGTTGTAACCAGACACACCGGCTCTTGCAAGTCTAGGGTCTGTCTTACGTTTTATCCTAACTTTAGCCATTACTTTTTCTTAGCTGTTTTCTTTGATTGCTTAAATGCTTTTGCAGTCGGTGCGCCTTTAGTACCAGGCTTTCTCATCTTCTCACCGCTACCTGCTTTAATTCTTTTGCGTTTAGCATTAATGTTTGCGTATAGACCTTTTTTAGCTGGCATTTTTATCTCCCTACTTTCTTCATTGCTTTTTTATGAGAATCAGTAAATGTGCTGCCTTTTTTCATCTCTTTTCTCATAAAAGCCATATGCTTAGATGTATGATGCTTTTTATGTCTAGCTAGCGTATCTTTTTGCCTTTTAGTTAGATCAGGCATTACTTCTTACCTTTCTTAACTTTTTTCTTTTTAGGCTTAGCCGCCGCTGGACGACCTCGTTTATTTCCGTATGTACCCATACCGCTTGGCATAATAATCTCCTAGTTACAGGAAAAGGGAGCCGAAGCTCCCCGCCCTTTAAATTGCTATTAAGCGTTAATAGCGTAGTAAGCACCGTTTGCTTCTTCAGATCGAGCTTCCAAAGTGTAGTAACTTTGTAACAAGGTCTGTTTTGCAGAAGTTCCAGTGGAAACCTCAGTGCTGTGGATTTTCTTACCACCAGCAACTGCTAAGCCCCAAGTGCTATAGTCAAGCAAGTACAAAGTGTCAGCAGGCATATGCTTGTTAGGAACAACAGCAATAGGACCAAACTGAGAAACGTAAACAGCTACTCGGTTGATGATCTCGCCGTTACTTGCGTCAGTATCAACGCTAGTAGACATACCTTGACCAACAGCAGCATTGTCACGCATTGCAGAAATAACGCCAGCAGAACCCATTAACTTCGCTGAAGAGAAGTCGCCAGAGTTAGACCATACGCCATCAATCAAAGCGTTCATTCGAGCAGTAGTCATAGCCGCAGAAGTACCTGGAGCTGGACCAGTTGTTCCGTCTGATGCAGTGTTTGCAGTACCAGCACTTAACTGTTCGTTAGTGTTGATCCAAGATGGAACGCCGGCAGCCTTGCCGTTTGCAGAGCTTGTTCCTGCTGCTTTTACGTTTTTAGTAGTACCAGTTGTAAAGATACAAAGAAGTTGCGCTTCGATGTCCATTTGAAGCTCTTTACCTAACTTCATTAACTGATAAGCCATTTCTTTGCCAGGTACACCGGCTCGGTCAAGGATTTCAGCTTTCTGAGTAACAACAACAGATTTTTGTGCAATCTGTAGATTGTTGCCTTTACGAACTCGTGAATCAACACTTCCTGTTACCGTTGCTGGAGCTTCAACATTAGCGTTGGTAGTCTCTGCCGCAGAATAAGTGTCAGTTAACCATTCGTGATTGTCGTTAGTTGCAGCAGTTACTGCAATGTTAGACGTAAAAGGAGTAAGAAAAGGACTGACGTTATAAATGACATTTCCTAAGTCTTCTCGGATGTTGCTAGCTGTGCCTAATGTTGCAGCAGTTACTGCGTTAGTGATTGTAGCCATGATAATTTACCTATTTAAAAGAATCGAGAATTAAATCTACGGCAGATTGCTTGCTAATAGAGCCGTCAGCTTGTATAGCTTTACTTACCCTAGCCTGCTTTGCCGCAGCCTGTTTTTGCGCTCGACTTTTTGACGTTCCTTTCCTTATAACAGTTTTAGAAGTCTTCTTCTTAGGAGCTTTACTTTCAGCAACCTGTTTCTGCGATTGACTAGCCATTGCAGCATCGTGTAACACCTTTAACACAATAGCGTCATTTACAGTATTAAGCATCTCAGGGTTGCCCCCAATGCTCTGGAAATACTCAGTCATCACATTTACTTTCTGAGTCGCAGTATTTTGATCTGCGAAACTAGGCTCTAATTGAATTAACAATTCTGCCTGTTGTGCTGATTGAGCCTGTAACTGCTCTGCTTGTTGTGCTTGGTATTGCTCTGATACTTTACTAGCTACACCGTTTATTTCAGATTCCTTTTGTTCGTAAAGAACCCTTGCTTCTAAAGCTTGTTCATAAGCATAGGGATCTGACTCTTTTAACGCCATAAGCTCTTGAGTTGTATGGGTTGGTCGCTGACCGTATACCATTGCTTGAGCCACCTCTAACAGCCTTGCTGTTTCTTCGAGAGATGTGTTTCGCTCTGCCTCAAAAGATTTACGCTCGTCAGATAACGCCTGAGTTTTGCGCGTGTAATCACCCTGCATCAATATGCCACTCTTGATTTTTTCAATATCATCAAGACCGTTCTCATTCAAGAACTCTTTGGCAGAAACTAAATAATCGTATTCGCTGTCGTCAAGCTCGATGTCACCAGGTATTTCTGGCTCATCACTCTCTTCCAACTCATCGTCTTCAGTTTGATCGAGTGTTTCTTCCACTTCGTCTTCGAGGTATTCTTCTTCAAATTCCTCTTCTAACTCAGCTTCAGCCACAGATTCATTCTCAACTTGCCCTAATTCCTTAGGATTGATCATGCCCATTATTGCTTCTAATCCAGCATCCTGTGTAATGGGTTCGTTACTAGAGAATTCCGCAGGGTTGTTCTCAGTTTGTTCGCTCATTTTAATATCCTTTAAGGGTCGGCTTTGCCGTTATCCTTTGTTAAGTGATAATTTTTGGTTTGTTTTTTTGCAGTTCTAGGTATTGCTGAAGAGTTGGTGAATTAAACAACTCGTCAGTAAACCCATCTACCTCTTGTAACGTCAACTTAGTAAACGCTACTCCTCGCATCCAGTTAACCAAATCACCAGATACGATGTAATATTCTTTATCTTCCTCGGATTTGTTTTCCGAGTGTTTCTCGTTGGTTTGCATACCACTCCAAGTTCTCTTTTAAAGCCTTAACTACCTTAACCTCTCTCCAAAGAGCTTCACCTAATTCGGGTGTCTGCACTCCAGAAAAAGCCCTGTATAGATTATCTTCCATTTCCTGAAAGATAAACTGTACTGCGCCATCCTCAATAAGCCTTGCGGCTCCGTTTGCTACTTTTAACTTAGTGTCGTTATTTGCGCTCTCACTAACAAGACTAGTTACCAATCTTGACTGCTCTCTCACTGCGTGCCTCCAAGTTAAGTTCCGCTAACTTAAATTCATTCTCATCTTCATGCTCTCGTACTTTAAGCATAAATTGTTGCTCTTTAAGGGCCAGTTCTTGCCTATCTAGCTCAAGCTTGGCTCTCTCTATCTCTACCTGCGCCATTAACGCCTGTTCTTGCGCTGATGGTGGCTGTGGTTCAGGTTGCCCTGTAAACTCAGCAGGTGGCTCTGTGAAGTACCTACCGTGTGCGCTCTTATCATACAGTCTTACCATATCTTCTTGCAACTGTACAATCTGCTGTGGTGTAACAGTAATTCCCATACCGCCAGCGCCAAGCATAGCTTGTTGTGCGGCCATAGTTTGCTGCATATGGAATAACTGCTCAGTCTTAGATCCATTACCTAAACCAACAAGAACTGTAACGTCTTTTCTTGCGTGCCAGTTTCTTGGATCTACTTCTACAAACTTGTTATCTAAACGAAATATAGAAGCATCCTGTGCATGAGCAATCTCTAGCTCATAGATACCCATAAAGACTTTGCGTAAAAATTCACCAAACTCTCTCGCTATCAAGCGAACTCTAGCTTGGCGTTTAGACAGAACCTGGCTAACTGCACCGGCCGCTGTGTTGCCATGCAAGATGTCAGGGCTAATAGAGTTATCAGTAGAGCCTACGTTTTGTTCTAACATCTGGTCTGCAATACCCATCATATTGTAAGTATGCTGGCCAAATGATGGTTGTTGTGGGAATGAGATAGCATTAGGATGCTTAACGATGTAAGGCGCACCGGGCTTGCTGCTCATTACTGAGTCTAGGTCTACCTGACCCTCTACGATAACAGGGCGACCATTGTTAAGGTTGTATTGATTATCTAGCTGGTTACGCCAAAGTGTACTCTTAACTTTTTGAAGTGGAGCTGCTGCATCAGCAGGACAAAGACCTGTTAATCTGTGAGGAATACGAATAGGAGTCCATACAACGAAAGGAATCTCATCAACTTCCTCTATATTTAAGATTACATTGCCTATTTTGCATACCTTAATCAGCTCATCGTAATCGTCTTCGTCACGATCATAGCGCATATAAACTTCGTGAAGATCATACATCTTAGTGATGTTTTCGTTCTCATCATCGTAGTTATCACCGTCAAAGTTTCTTGCAATCTTTTCTGGTGAGTCGTATTCGTTATAACCAGAAGAAGGTGATGCTTTTTCGATCTTTTTAGTATCAAAACCCATAGATATTAAGTCGCTTTTTGACTTCATGCTCCGCTGGCGAACGTACTTGGCTTCTTCTACAGTTACTGCGTCACTATCAATAGCAAACTCTTCTGGCGGGATAACTTCAACTTTTGTTTCGCTGTCTACCTTAGTGCGTAGCATTTTACCTGCGTACACGTTCATTTGAGTCAATTCATCAAACGACTCTTCGTATTCGGTAATTTCTACTTCAGGATCAGCCATTAATATAGCAAAGGCAGTCTCTGAAATTTCTTCAAACGTATGGCTAGTTACGACATCTTCCATTGAGCGCCATCGCTTAATAACTCCTTGACGCTGAAGAAGGCCGTCCATTAACGAATCTAAAATTACTCCAAAGCCATCGTTCTGACGATAGAATACATATCTAACATAGTCAGTTGCTTGTTGTGCGCCTTCTACGTCTTCTGGGCCTTCTGGCTCGAATCTAACAGTTTCATCGTCTGCAATGAAAAGCTCGGCAACATCGGCTTTGATATTCTCAACAGTCTGGTAGACTTCTCTGGTAACGATTTTCGAGTAGCCGTCACGTTCA
>Ga0181410_1000978_pt1 | contig 12365 bp, 18 predicted proteins | sample 33SPOviralmetaG_FD_130112 | JGI IMG/M metagenome (GOLD analysis project Ga0181410, IMG submission 130112) | Marine viral communities from the oligotrophic San Pedro Time Series (SPOT) site, San Pedro Channel, CA, USA - 33 SPOT_SRF_2012-06-20 | ecosystem: Environmental > Aquatic > Marine > Strait...
AAGCGGTAGCTTTTTTCTTCTCGGCAGAGAGATCTTCAATAGCACAGATACACTTAATTATGCCGAAGGCTATGCCACTGCTGCATCTATATACGCTGATCGCTCACAGCCTGTCGTCGTGGCGTTTGATGCTTATAACTTATCGCCTGTCGCAGAGGTGATGTACGAGTATTTTCCCAATCACAAACACGTCTTTGTCGCTGATAATGATGATAGTAAAACAGGTGAAAAGGAAGCAATGAAGGCGGCAGCCTATATTAACAAGAAGGGCGGTTACGCCGAAGTCCAGATGCCAGAAACGAAAGGCGATTACAACGACCATAAAAACGAAGTTGCTGTCGTCGAAGGCGAGGTGGTCCTGCAAACATTAGACGTACCAATTGAATTTGACTTTGTGCGATCAGCAAGCGGACGCTTCTTAAACACGAAGGACAACATTGGCGGGGTGTTGAAAACACATAACGTGGATGTTCGCTATAACGTCATAAAGAAGAAGATGGAGATTGATATACCGCACATGAAATTCATTGCCGATATGCACGAGGAAGCCAGTCTGATTGAGATCGAAGATCGTTGTATTAATATGGGGATCCCGCACACTAAAGTTCGCGACTATCTCAAAGTCTTGGCGCGAGAATATAATCCTGTTAAAGAATGGATCGACTCGGTCCCCTGGGATGGCCAGGACAGATTACCAGACTTTTTAAATTCGCTGACTACAGAGGAATCCGCGCAGCTAAGAGATATGTTACTTAAGAAATGGTTAATCAGCTGTGTAGCAGCGGCCTATGAAACAAATGGCGTTGAACTCGAAGGTATCCTCGTTTTGCAGGGCGCACAAGGACTCGGTAAGACCTTATGGTTTAAGCGACTATGTGATTACAATAAAGGCTGGCTCTTGGAGGGTGCAACGCTTAATCCTTCTGACAAGGACTCTGTAAAGAGAGCGGTTAGTCACTGGATTGTAGAGCTAGGCGAGATCGAGTCTACCTTTAAGAAGTCGGATATAGATCAGCTCAAGGCCTTTGTTACATCTAAGTCAGATGAGCTAAGGCTACCCTATGATCGGGCGTTTACGACCTATCAGCGAAGGACAGCGTTTTACGCTTCTGTCAATGCACGCGAGTTCTTGACGGATACGTCGGGCAATCGAAGATTCTGGGTACTCGCAGTCAGAGATATTAATGTCAATCACGGTGTCAACATGCAGCAGCTCTGGGCACAGATTAAAGAGACGATGTATGTGCCAGGACAAAAGAACTGGTTTCTATCACCAGACGAGCGCGAGCTCTTGCAAGATAGCAACGAACAATATAGAACTCAGTCGAGTGTGGAGGATCTTATCCTGGAGCATGTAGACTTTGGTAGCGAACATGCCAAGCCTGTGCAAATGACAAAGCTCTTGCGCGATCTTGGAATTAAGTCGCCTAGGATGCCAGACTTCAAAGAAGCGGCCCGTGTTTTACACGGCAAGGGCATCGAGCCTAGACGATCTAATGGCAAGAAGATCTATGATCTGGATTACAGCGCAGCTGAGGGTGATACTTATACAGATTACACGAGTAAGTTCAATGATTAAACAAATGAAAAAAATAGGCGATGCCACCTTGTACTGTGCAGACTGCAAAGACGTTTTGCCTTTATTAAAAGATATAGACGCTTGTGTTACCGATCCGCCGTATGGCCTATCGTTCATGGGCAAGGCTTGGGATTACGACGTACCTGGAACAGATATTTGGACGCAAGTCCATGACGTATTAAAGCCTGGTGCACATCTTTTATCATTCTTTGGCTCCCGCACTTATCACCGAGGCGCTATTCCTATAGAGGACGCAGGCTTTGATATACGAGATCAACTCATGTGGATCTATGGCAGTGGCTTTCCCAAGTCGCATAATATAGGCAAGGCTGTAGATAAAATTGGTGGTGAAAGTTTAAAGTGGTTTGTTGATTATGTTATTTCACACGCTGAAATTAAAGGTATATCAAAAAATGATTTAACAATGTTATTTCCCAGCAAAAATGGTAATCCTACTGGATGGTTGTGGAATAAAGCCAGTGGCACACAAGGTTTAACAATAGAGCAGTTTAATAAGATTAAAAATTTTCTTGAATTACCCTTTGAAACTTTAGAAGAATGTAGAAGAGAGGTTATTGGTAAAAAACAAAGCGGGTTAGGCAGCGGCAAAACTTATGCTTTTACAGACAACAACATGAACGCGAAAAAACAAATAGATGTAACCAAAGGCAACAGTAAGTGGGAGGGTTGGGGTACTGCACTCAAGCCAGCACATGAGCCGATTGTTATGGCTAGGAAACCATTTAAAGGCAGTGTAGCTGAAAATGTACTACAGCATGGTACAGGTGGGATTAACATAGATGAGTGTCGGGTTGGCACAGATGATAAATTATCTGGTGGTAGTGGTAGGATTGGTGGATTTGCAGGTAAAACTCAAGGTGGCGAATTGTCAGATTATAAAGTATTAGGCAACGAACAAGGCAGATTCCCAGCCAATGTCATGCACGATGGTTCTGAGGAAGTGCAGGATATATTTGAGGACAAAGCTCGATATTTCTATTGTGCTAAGGCAAACAAAAAAGATAGAGGTGATGATAATGCACATCCTACCGTCAAGCCAACGGAGTTGATGAAATATTTATGTCGCCTGGTCGCACCGAAAGGTGGGGTGATAGTTGATCCATTTATGGGTAGTGGTAGCACAGGTAAGGCGGCGATAGCCGAAGGCTTTGGTTTTGTTGGTATAGAGATGGATGAGGATTATTTTGAGATAGCATGTGCCAGAATAGAGGCTGCTCACAAACAAAAATCACAGGAATTATTCTAATGATACGAATACAAATAGATCTCCAGATGGATCAAGATGATCCGACATACAAAGAAGTCGAACAGCATTTGTATGAGATCTTGCTCAATCGCAAGCTGATCTACAAATCAATTCGACCAGGTAATCCTGGATATTGGAATAAACATAAAGTAAAAGACGATGGCGCTAGAGACGATTAAGGTAATTTTATGCAGTGCGGCATTTACTTTTGTTGTGGTGCTGGCTTGCTCGATTGTCCTGGTTGGACTGGCTGTTATTATTGCTGACAGGAACATCAATGACAAATAAAGGCGAAAAAGGGTATAGCAAAGGGTATAGTAAAATTTACTATGCACTGTCTCAATCCCTTGCTACTACTGTCTTTACTATATATAAGGGTATAGTGTATATATATATATTATTATTAGTATTGGCTATAAGAATAGCATCTTACGCGTTACATAATAGGTATAATAGAACAGCTATGCACTCTACACTCTACACTGGTTTACAATAGGAAGGATTATGCCCAGAAAGAAAAAGGAAGATCAGAAGATCACGAACGCTCCGACTCAGTTTGAGAAGGATGATGAACACGGGTTGACTGAAATGCAGGCCAGCTTTGTGTGGCATTACACCGAAGGTGCATGTGGTATGACTGAGGCTGCCAGGAAAGCTGGGTATCAGTTTCCAAGTGCAAGCGCAGGTAAGCTGCTCAATGGTAAGAACTTTCCGAACGTGGTTAAGGCCATTCGGATCAAGCAAGATGAATTAGCAGAGAAGTATGCGATCACTCCACAAAAGACTGGCACGATGTTGTGGAAGGTGATGGAGAGCGCTTACGAGAACGGCCAGTTCAATGCCGCAGTGTCAGCAATTAAAGAGCTCAATCAGCTCGCTGGTTTATCGGTCAGCAGGTCCCAGAATATAAACATCAACGCTAACCTGGAGAAGATGTCCAGAGAACAAATCAAGGACCGCCTAGGACAATTGCTCGGCGCAAATGTCGACGACTATTCTCCCAAAGATAAATAGATCTGTGGCCTTGTTTTCACGGCCTCCCGATCCAAACCCCAGAATCTGAGAAAAAAACAAAGGCAGTCGTAAGTTATTGATATGCGGTGCTTTATTGCGTATATAAACATGTATTCTTTTGTGCAACTATGTGCAACATGTGAGCACAATAGTAACAGGAGTCCCTTGGAACCGCTTTTTTACAGGGAAATCGCATTATTTGGAACCCCTACCACCCCAAATAGCTGCGGCCGTTTGCAGTTGTAGTTATAACTAGGTTAGATACATTGAATCACCAGAAAAACTCAACGCAAAAAATTTTGTGAAAAAAATTTTGCAATGCGTTTGCAATTTTTTGCAAATTTTGAGAAACTCTATCAATGCCGATAAACAGCAGGAACAAGGGAGCACAGTTCGAGCGCGACATAGCGACCATTCTTAATGGTTTCTTTGCAGACAACGGCATAGATTTTAAAACAAAGCGCAACCTGGACCAATACCAGGAAGCAGGTCAGTGTGATCTGGACATACCTTTTCATGCGGTTGAGTGTAAATTCTACAAAGACGGCGAGTGGCTAAAGTCCGCTTGGTGGGATCAAGTTTGCAGCTCCAGTAATGGTAGGATCCCCGTTCTTATTTTTAAATTCAACCGCAGACCAATCCGAGTATGTATTCCGCTTTATGCTATGAACCTGGACTGGCCAGCCGAAGACGACAAGATCTGTGTCATGGCGATAGATGATTGGCTAGATGTTCTCAAAAAGAACTGGAGGAAGTATGACAGCCGATATAATGCCTAATCATGGTATTACTGGCCTGTCTGTCACGCAAGACGAAGTAGATCTCTTTTTAGATTACCTGGTTGTAACAGATCCAGTGCCTGGCAAAGTGCATGAAAAGAGCCAGGAGGCCGAAAATACAGATCTAAGAGATGTTGAGGTGCGCTATATCGACGCTAAGGAAGATCGCCTTTATAGGATCCTTAACAGAGTTGCGGTTTCTGCTAATAAATACTTTAGATATGATATATCTGGAATCGAGACAGCTCAGATCTTACACTACAAAGCGCCGAGTAATGGCTACGGCTATCATATTGATATTGGGCCCGAGGGAACAGCTGCTAATCGCAAGATCAGTGTATCTTTAATGCTGAATGAGGAATATGAGGGCGGCGAAATATGCTTTCGCACCAGTGATAACGCTAATTGCACGCGGCCAAGAATGGGTGAAGCAGTAGCTTTTAGCTCGTTTATTTCGCACCAGGTCAAGCCTGTAACCAAAGGCGACCGTTATGTCGTCGTTTGCTGGTTTACTGGCCCGCCGTTTCGTTAGAAATTAGGTGTAAAGAGCTTAATTAAAGATCTAAGCGCTTCATCGCTTAAATGCCTTAAGTGTTCTGGTATATTTTTTCTATTCATTTTTATAATAATTCTCGATCATAGCTTTTGCTCTGGAATTAGCCTGGTCAGCTAATTCGTGCATAGCATCTATTTGTTTGTTTAGATCATCACGCTCCAGGGGATTGTTTGCACCTGGAAGTTTATCCTCCATATTTTCTATGTGCTCTGCACAAATTTCGCGAAACCTCCTGGCAACCCGCGCAATCTCTAGTTCGTGTTTATTTATTGTCATTTTTTATCCACTTGTCTATATGTTTTGTTTCATTCAAGTATGTTTTGGTTTTGTTTTCCCAATTTTTCTTTTCATCAAATCCCATATCATTGTGCATGTTCAACCAATCAATATCCACTGGATCCTTTCGCCTGTCAATGAAATGCACAATTGCTGCATGTGTAGATCTCCAACGTCTGTCTAAAAATCTGTCTAGTCTTCTAAGTAGTTTCATCATTTTGTTTCTCCAATATTTCTGTTTTTTTATTTTTAAAGGCCTGAATCAATTCATCGTGTTTGTCCTGGTCAATTTTTTTTACCTGGCTAATCGCCGATTGATTTGATAAATAATATCCTTCCAAATTTTTTACAGCTGTAATGTGTTTCATAAATCGCATTATGATTCCAGCAACGTCAGCTGCAAACTTTTCTTGAGAATGATCCTCGGTCATTTACCTTGCTCCTTTTGCATGTCCCACATTTTTAACCAATCAATATCAACTGGAACAGGACAATTTTTCAAAAGCCATTTAATCGTATCGTGCTGACTAATCGCTTTATCTGTAAACGGCCTTGTTTTGTTTTTTACGATCAATGCTTTTTTTAACAAAATAAGTTGTTCATAAGTTTCGTTATCAACGCAAATATTTTTTCTGGTTTCTTTTCGGTATTTAGATCTGCTGATCAATGCAATACTCTTTTATCAGATCCAGATTTAAAAGTAACTCCGATCTTAGTTCCGTTCATGGCCTCGACTTGTTGCCACAGCTCAATCTCAGTATCCGTCATTTCTGAGATCTTAATATCTTTGTACGGCTTGTTATGTTTATTGACAAGAAACTTTATAAATATTTCTTTCATTACTGGATATAGCCAGTTCTTTGCATGTTTAGGTTCGCTCATTTTATTTCTCCCTCTACAGCTGCAAAGGATACCTGGATCATTTTTTTGATCAGCTGGCCCGTACGCACACCGTAGTGTTTTTTTAATGCGTTCATCTGTCTTTTAGTATCTGGATCAATTCTAAACTGAACCGTTGTTGTATTTGGTTTTTTAACATTAAAATCAAGTTTCATAATTACTCCGTAAATTAATATAAAATCAATATACTATAAGTTATAAATAGTTGCAAATATTTGTTAAACTGTTATTATTGTAGTGTGAGTAACAAATTAAATAAGGAGGAAATATGATTGATTGTGAATATGTGATTGATGTCTTGTCTACAGATTTTAATTCAAGATACGGTGGTGTTTATAGATTGAGGATTGCAGATGATCCAGATTGGTCAATGGTGTTTGACAGTCTGAAAGATTGCTATAAAAAGATAGCGTTCTTTTCTAGCAAATATCATATCGGCAGGCCGATTAAGATTACAGAAAATTATATGGAGGCAGCATGAGCGAGATAGTCAAATCAAAGTTCAATAGAGAATATAAGACCATTGACAAGTTCACCTGGTCCCACGGCAAAGACAAAGTTACTGTAAGGATAGATCTTTGCAAACATTGGAACTGGGTAAAGTTTGATGATGGAAACATACACAAGGTTGACCATGCCGAAATTCACATGACCAGATACAAAGATCCGTTGCAAAGAGAAGCTCCATCACCCCTGGCGAGGGATGGCTACAAAAGCGTCTTTATGCCAAGGATTAATCCAAGATCCTTTGTCAAGATGATTAAAGCAGAACTGGATGATCCAAAGAACATAAGAAAATACAAACAATACAAACAGTTTTATAAGGAGGCAGCATGAACAACACGAAAACAAATATAAAAAAATTAAAAAAGGCTAGAAAAAAACTAGATGATGCGATTTTAGGATACTGTGATGGGGATGTTATAAATGAAATGCTAGAGGCATTTGCAATTATAGATAAAGTAATAAAAGAAGAGGAGGCAGCATGATTGAACCAAGAAAACAAGTAAACAATATCTACGGCTATATCAGAGTATCATCTGAGCAGCAGGCCAAAGATGGATCTTCCCTGGACGAACAAAAAAGATCTATTGAAGAGTTTGTGGCCAACAAATACGGCGGCAGGAAAGTCGATCAGTTCTTTACCGACGCTGGCATAAGTGGCATGAAGCCATTGCTTGAAAGGCCAGGATCCAGAGAGCTGACCGATACCATGGACGCTAACGACGTGATAGTAGCAACCAAGCTCGACAGGCTTGCAAGATCCTTTTTAGAAATGGTTAATATGATTGCTACTCTGGAAGCGCTTGGGATCGCACTCTACTTCTGCGATATGTTTGCAGACATACCAGTGGTTTTGCCCAAGCAAAAAGAACAATCTGGTCTAGCAGCGAAAATGAATATGACCAGAATAGCCAACCAAAACCTAGTGACCAACATGGCGCAGTTCGCTGAGATCGAGAGAGAAATGATTATGTCCAGGCTAAACGGCGGCAAGCTGGTCTATGCAGAAAAAGGCTACTCAATCGGTGGTAAGACTCCCTTTGGCTACAAAAAAGAATACGACGAATCTGGTAGCAGAAGAAGAACTAAATTAGTGCCAATTCCAGAGGAGCAAGCAGTTCTAAAGCATATCTATGCACTAAGAGCTCAAGGCCTAGGTGCCAGGAAGATAGCTACTCAGATCCAAAGTTCACACGCTGGATACGAGGACTTCCCCTATCACAAGGTCCAAAGAATACTCAAAAGAAAATTCCAAGGCCTCCACGAATAGAAAATCCTAGAGATTTAGTTATAATCATGGAATGTATCAAGATATTGACATATTCCAACAAGGCGGTGCAGCTGACAAAGATCTATTAGATCGAACGGTTGAAGGCTACGAGGAAAACGTACCTCTACTCGGCCAAATAGCTGCTGGCTTTACTCCTCCAGGTATGGCCATGGATATTGCCGCAGCTGGTAAATATGGCCGTGATTCTTTTAAAGATTTTTCACAAGGTAATATTGGCAGTGGCTTTGGCAATCTTGGTATTGCAGCTTTATCTGGACTCGCAGCTGTACCCTTAGTTGGTGAGCTGGCCAACCTAGCAAAACAGCCTTTAAAAAAAGGTATTCAAAGTTTACCTAGCAACAATCCTCGATACGAAATAACAAGACACCAGGAAGATCTATATACAGGCAATCCTTTAGGTGATGCAAATAAGATGTATGATCGAGCTGTTCGTTTAGCTCCAGAGTTTAATCAACAAATAGACGATATAGCAAAAAGTTTAAATCTGGAAACTACGCTGCCAGAATTTACTACAAAGATTGATGCAGCTACTGGGCAAAAAATGGGAACCGTAAAAAAAATACCCAGGATGGTAGAAAAGTCCAGAAAAAAATACGACAAAGATGTAACGCAGCTGACAGATCCAATCAGAACTAGAATTGTGGTTAATACACCAGCCGAAGAAGAAGCTGTTGTAGATCTTATGAAAAACCAATACAAACTCTTTGATAAAGGCCGCGACATTAAGCCAGAGGGTTTTGTTGACCGTAAACTAAATATTCAATTTGTTGGATCTAACGGTGAAAAGTTAGTAGCAGAGGTGGGTATTATTACAGCTCCTATGTGGAGAGCCTCAGACGAAGCGCACGTTTTATATGAAGAATTTAGATCTTTATTCCCGAAAGGCATGCCGACAGATTCAAAAGAATTACAAACAATAGGCAGAGACATAAGACTTAAAGGTGAGGCCTTACAAAAAGGCATGGGTGATGTTTTTGGAAACGCAAAAAATCAAATAGATCCAGATTTCTATTTTACAAGCAAAGGAATTACAGGATTACATGGAAGTCCAGCAAAATTTGATAAATTTGACATGAGCAAAGAACCCTTAGATGAATTTGGGTTGCCAAAAGGCCTTGATCGATATGGTCGCGGCCATTACTTCACAACCAGAAATAAAGAAGGAAAAAATACTGTAGCCAACTATGCTGGCGAAGACGGTTTTGTTTATAAGGTTGAGGTACCAAGTGAAAAATTATTAAGAGTTGATGAACCATTAAGCAGGCAACATCCTACTTTGAGAAAAAAACTAAAAGAAATATTGCCAGATGATTTTGTAAAAAAAGATCCTACAGGAAATGATATTGAATTTTTTGTTGAAAATGGCCCAATAGCTAAAAGTTTTGATGATCCAAATGGAGTAAAATTTGCTGCATGGGGATCTCCAAAAAAAGTGCCTTATGGCGGCAAAGTATATGGTGAGATAAACGGCTCTGGAAATATGGTGGTGCCAGACGACAGTATTATAAAAGTTACAAAAAGAAGTTCTAAAAAAGAAGTTAAAAAGTTTGCTAGTGGTGGTTATGTTACAGCTGGTAATTCTGGAAGATCGGCTCCAATGACACCAAATGTTTTTTCAAATGCGTCTTTAGATATTTTTGAGCCGTCGACGAAAAAGTCTGCAACTTGGCTTGGCTCTGCTAGTGTCCAATCAGACTTACCTGGAGATATAAAATATCCCAGATCTCCGTCACCGACTGGTGCTAATACAGCAGGACCATCTTCCCACGCAAAATATAATGTATCAAATTTTTCCATCAACAATAGTTTACAAAAATTTACAAAAAACTACAACCCTAATGATGTAGATATATTCGAGGTAGAATAACACAATGACCGACAGAGAAAAAATAATAAGCGCCATTACTACAATCAATTCAATGCTAACACTTGATTTTATGACAGATCCTGTAAGAGAAGATCTTAACAAAATTAAAACTGAGCTTGAAGAAGTAAGAGATAACTTAAGCTAATGAGTAGCGGTTGGGGACGAGGTACCTGGGGACAAGGAGCCTGGAACGAAGCAATAAGTATTCCTGTCGATGTTGATGTCACAGGGCAGTCCGCAACTGCAAGTCTAGGATCCGCAACTGTTGTTGCAGCAGCTGTAGTTCAGATAACAGGTTTAGCGGTTACTTCCAGCCTAGGATCTACAACAGTATCAGCAAAAGCAAATGTATCCGTTACTGGTCAAGCGGCCACCGCAGCAGTCGGATCTCTAACAATTACAGGTAAAGCTAATGTCATACCGACAGGCCAAGCAGCTACCAGTTCTGTAGGATCTATAGCACCGACAGCTGACGCAAATGTATCTGTAACTACCGTTGGATCTTTATCTACTGCCGTTGGATCTGTTACTACTACCGCAGCTGCAAACGTAACACCAGATGGCCAAGCTGCAACCTCAGCTTTAGGCACACCATTTATTAGTGTCGGCGTTACTTTTGAAGTAACTGGCCAGGCAATAACAAGTGCTAACGGATCTATTGCACCAACGGCCGCAGCTGACGTAAATATATCTGGATTGTCTATCACAACCTCTCCAGGCTTTATTTTAGTCTACGGTGAAATAGATACTGACCAAACCCCTGGATACGGAGAGGTTACAACCTCACAAACCCCTGGCTACTCAGAGGTTGCGACAAGTCAATCTCCAAACTATACTACAATAGATGCTGGTAGAGACGCGGCATGATAACTTAGAGGACATTAAGTATGGCAACCTATGTAAACGATTTAAGATTAAAAGAAATTGGCACTGGTGAATCCAGTGGTACTTGGGGTACGGAAACCAACACCAATTTAGAATTAATCGCAGAAGCATTTAGTTTTGGCACCGAGGCTATAACAACTAATGCTGATACACACACAACAACAATTGCAGACGGATCCACAGATCCAGGCAGATCTTTATATTTAAAATATACAGGAACACTTGACTCAGCTTGTACTATTACTATTGGTCCTAACACCGTTAGTAAAATGTGGTTTATTGAAAACGGCACATCTGGATCTCAAAACATAATTATTTCTCAAGGCAGTGGAGCTAACATCACCATACCCCCAGGGGATGTAAAAGTAGTTTACTCAGACGGAGCAGGATCTGGAGCAGCAGTCGTTGACGCTTTTGCCAGTCTTAGCGTTGTAGATCTAAAAGTACAAGATGATTTAACCGTAACTGACGATATGACTGTTGGCGGTACTTTAGGTGTTACAGGAGCTATTACAGGTTCAAGCACAATCAATGGCGTAGGTATTCTAGCTGATGCTACAAACTTTACTGACAGTATTTTAATAAGTCAAAATGCAAGTACAGGCACTTTATCTTCCGCATCTCACAACACAGGTTTAGGTGATAGTGTTTTTGCAGCATTAACATCTGGAACACAAAATACAGCTATGGGTAGAGATGTTTTAATAGCTTTAACGTCAGGCGACCATAATACTGGTTTTGGTTCAGCAGCTATGGAATCTATTACAACAGGAAGTTTTAATATAGGTATGGGTAGTTCTGCTTTAGGTTCTACCACTACTGGAGAATCTAACACAGGTATTGGATATGCAGCTTTAGCATCAAACACAACAGCTAGTTTTAATTCTGCATTAGGTGCTTTAACACTTGATGCAATAACAACAGGTTCTAACAATACAGGTATAGGATATGCTGTAATGACTGTTCAAACAACAGTATCTAATAATACTGGTGTTGGATATAAGGCTTTACATGTCAATACATCTGGTACCACTAATGTTGCAGTTGGTAATTCAGCATTATTAGCTAATACTACAGCCTCGCAAAATACTGCGGTAGGAAGTAGTGCCATGGCAGCAAATACGACAGGTGCTAACAATACTGCTTTAGGTCATGCAGCTCTTGACGCTAATACAACTGCATCAAACAATACAGCGATTGGTAAATCTTCTTTAGATGCTAACACCACAGGAGCTGAAAATACCGCAGTTGGTAAATCATCAATGGCTGTTAATACTACTGGTAGTTACAACGTAGCACTTGGTGTAAATGCTCTTGATGCTAATACGACAGCTAGTAGAAACTCAGCTTTAGGTTTTAAATCACTTACAGGCAACACTACAGGTGCTGAAAATACTGCTGTTGGTTATCACTCACTTAGACAACAAACTACTGGTAACAGAAATGT
>Ga0181410_1000979_pt1 | contig 12365 bp, 6 predicted proteins | sample 33SPOviralmetaG_FD_130112 | JGI IMG/M metagenome (GOLD analysis project Ga0181410, IMG submission 130112) | Marine viral communities from the oligotrophic San Pedro Time Series (SPOT) site, San Pedro Channel, CA, USA - 33 SPOT_SRF_2012-06-20 | ecosystem: Environmental > Aquatic > Marine > Strait...
GTAAGATTAACTGTAATTGTTGTCCAGTCAATCAACTCTTTCCAATATGTAGGAAGAATAATTTCTTTATTATTAGTCACTCTACCACGTATATAAACGTCTGCAGTTGGTCCTTCAACACAAATATACCTGAGTCTATTATTCTCTTTTGTTGGGTGAGCAATATCAAAACCCTTTTTAGAACTTGCCGTCGCTGCTGCAGCGTTAATACCAGCTTGAAGACCTGAGATAGTTGGTCCTGAAAAACTTCCACTTGCATAGACATGAGCAGCACTGATTGTACATGAAGGAATGTTCATGGTGCTCAGTGCCCCAGTCATTGCCGTGGTAATTTCCCAGTTATCAATCTTTGCTGTGGAATAGTAACGGTTAGGACATGCGTCAGCAGGATAATCATCCTCCGCAAGCAGATACTGTTTTGTAATATATTGATCTAAAGTTGATCCTGCTCCATATGCAGCACGGTCAGTACAATCAGGACCTGGTGGTCTTTCACTCGGTGCAAATTCTCCTGCCATTACTCTTTCTCTCCAATGTTGTTAACAGTTTCACTAACCATGTCTCTGATTAGTCCTTCGACATAGTTATGCTCAAAGTTGAATGAATATCCTTCGTTGCCATTAGGATAATCTTCGTGAGATTCACCCTCATATTCTACTACAAGATCGTCATCAAGTCTACGTGCGACAATATAATAGTCTGCATTAATAGGACCACCAGCATTGTTTGCAACAACAACTTGCTTACCCCAACGTTTCTCCTTGACAAACAACTCTTGCCAACAACCAACTGGAGTCAAACTGATTGACATATCATCTGGATTCACAAGTCCATCCCAGAAGGTTGGAAGATGAATGATTCCATCTGCAGGGACTTTTCCTCTACAGTATACAGCAATCTCGGGACCTTCAATACAAACATGGCGAAGTCTCCACCCTTCTTTGTTAGGGTGTGGCATATCAAATGGAAGGTCCTTCTTTAGTGCAAGAATATGTCTTCCACAGTTTGAGATTACATTTCCTTGTGCCTGGACATTGATCATTGCAGTTACATTACCGGCAACATCAGTGTTACCCATCAATGCAGATGGTCCAGATACAGCAAATGAATATGGATTATTAACTCCAAAACACATCGCACCAGGGACAATTGGTGGCACTAAATTATCGTCATTGGTCAGTGGCGCGACATTCAGTGCTCCATATGGCCATGGAAATGTTGTGGGATTTCCGATGACAACTGGACCTTCAATCATTGCAGATCCATTGACCTTAATAGGACCTTCACCACAAGCAGGAGCAATACCAGTTCCTACCTTCAGTTGTCCTCCTACTACAGCATCGTCTAAATTAAATGACATTTTTACCCTTGATTTTCTGATTGAATTCTTTGTAGGTTGTTCTTTGAATCTTTGAGAGCACAACCATCGCTTACTCCTTTAACAACAGAACCATAGATGTTCAGAACACCGTTGGCAATGACATCTGCTTTACCTGACGTACATAATTTATAATAGTTTTTAGCATTGAATTGAAACTTCTTACAATCAATACTAACATTCTCAGTGGCAGTCATCTTAATGTTGCCCTTTGATCCACCTTCACCAATTGCAACTAACTCAATGTCACTTGCTTGTAATCTCAGTTTACCATTGGTTGCAAGGACAACAATGTTTCCATTCGTTGCATGAAGAAACATAGAATCTTGTGCTTCTTCATTATCCTCACCACATGTGACCTGATAGTTACCAGGGCTGACTGTTGATGTCCAACCTTTTCGTTGCCCATCATTATCCATGAAGAAACTATGTCTTCCATCTTTTGCCTGGAGTAAAATACCAGCAGTTACATCTCCTGGTTTATGAACATGACCAAGGCACATTGATCCATGATCATTTCCATATCTGATAGCAGTGTAATTATTTTTGGCAGTATCAGAAGGATTCGCTTGAGCATTGAAATTTTTTGCCTCCTGTTCTGTTATGACACCATCATTATTGGCATCAATATTACGATTTAGTCTATCGTTTACTTTATTTTTTGAGGATGGTGCGGGCATTTTTTATTACTATTTAAGATAGACTATCTGGTGTCCCAGGAATATTAAGTCTTGGGTTGTTACTACGAACATCTGTACCAGATCTCTGGATAGCAGATGGAGGTGTGGTAACCTCAGCGTCAATACTCTCCTGTAGTGTATCATAAACCTGTATGAGTTGTCCAGGGGTCTCGTAGATACCTGCATAACGAACATTATCTTTGAAGAAGACGGAACCGTAGTATGCACGACCATCAACATATCCAGTTTGCTTGAGTCCAACCAGATCAGTGACCTGAAGAATTTGTTCTGGTTCAACATCAGGACCAACAGGATCTCTGACCACACGGAATCTTGGAACTGCTTGGAAGTTTGTTCCAGTATCAGTGATCACTCTAATGTCTGGAGTTCCTGTAAATCCTCCACCCCCAGAATCATCTATATTTACATTGATAATTCTACCAAAAGTGTCACATTCATAAGACAGTTGAGCACCATTACTTGGTTCCATCACAACCTGATCAACGCCACAATTATGATTGATTCCTGGATTAACAACTTCGATTCCTTCCAGTTCAAGTTTCACTGGATACTCACCATCACCAGTTCCACCAGTAGGTGGTTTAGGGAGTCCATTTCCAGGATCATCAACAACTATTCTACAGATTTTACCTTTTCCTACCACTTTTTTTGGACAGGGTGGTGGGATGAGAATAGCAGATATGCCGACAGGATTTTGTATCCAAGCTCTACTGAGACCTGTTGATACATCTATAGGAACTATGATATCCGTTTGAACTGCAACTGGATTTTGTTGAAATCCTGTATTAGGAATACGAATATTTCTTAATCTAAGTTCAACCGATTTCTTTCCTGTTGTAGCATTAAAAGTTTCATAACGAACTGGATCACTTCTTCTTGCTCTTGGTCTAATTCTTGCGGTTTGAACTTTCACGCCATCAATCAAGACATCAACTTCATCGTCAACTTGTGTTCTGATTTTGTATTGACCACTAATAGGGAAGTCAACATTATCCCAACGCATCACCCATTGCTTACCCTGTATCTCTTCATTGGGTCTTAGGTTAACATCCTGAATAGTGGGAGATATAAATCCCTTAGAGTAACTTGAGATCGGAGGACCAGAATATGATACACCATTCTTTACAGATCCCGATTCAAGACCAGTTGATTTTGAGGATCCAATTTTAACGGTCTTTTTCTGTTTTCCTCTCTGTCCAGATTGTGTCCATGTCACACCTTCAATTTTGATTTGCTCAACAGCAACTCCAGCTGTATTTGGATTATCATCCCATTCTAATTGAATTGTACACTCACCTTTTCCACTAATAGTTCTACCATTATTAGTGAAAGTTGCATCCCCGGCAACAATCGTGAAAGAGGCATTAGTATCATCACCATCACCATCTCTCATTTTAACTTTCTTACCATTATTAGTCACTTGAAGTTTATTGCTTTCTGTCCCTGTTTTACCGCCACCTACTTTGATGGTTTTAGTCACACTACCTTTCGTTCCTTTCTGTACAGCAGTGAAACTGACTTTCTCACCGCTACCAACTTTCAACGTTCCAACAGCAAGTCCAGAAGTTCCTGGATTATCATCCCAACTAAATTTCAAGGTAACGTCTCCACTTCCTTTGACAATCATTTCTCCACCATCACCACTAAATTTTGCAGTTACTCCTGGTGAAGTTGATTGAATTTTTAACGAAGCATTCTCATCAAATCCATTAACGGCATTATCATCAAACTGAATCTCTCTTCCATTATCTTTAACTCTTCTTCCTGCAGTTTCACTGGCACCTTCAGATCTTATAGGATAAGTATCATCATTACTTTGTCGATTCAGTCCAATGTAGGTAACTGGTGAGTTTCCCTCCTTCTCCTTTGTTTTTGCAGGTGTCGCCCAATCTCTTGTGTCAAAGATTTTTTTGTTTACTTTTTCAAATGTATCAGTTATTTGATTACTAACTTCCACTTCAATAGTGTGCTTCCCTTCGGCAAGAGGAAACTTGACAGTCTGAGGAAACTTTGATCTAAATCCCTCAAGGCCTCTGTTTGGATAATTAGATCCACCAGACATAATTTCATTACCATCCACCAAGATTCTACCACCATTATCAACGGTTCCTTTTAAACCATAGAAACCTGCATAAGGTGCTTCAATGACCCAAGAAGTTCTATAAGGTTGACCCCCAGAGTTATCAGATCCTGGAGTTGCAAGTGGAGGAATAGGTGAGAGTGCATAACGATTCATGAAAGCACTCCATCTCTCATCAAGAGTTACTGGGAACCATCTATCCTTAGATCCTGGAAATCTTGTAGTCCAAACTGGATTGTTAGGACATCTACCCTCTGCTACAGGTTTTGGTTCTTGAGGAATAGGAGGTAACGGTGCATCAATTACCAGTGCAGCACCCATTGGATTTTGATTCCAAGATCTGGCAGAAACAACTTTCTTCTCTTTAAAAGTTGCTCTAATCCTAACAGCAAGAGCCATTGGATTACCACTACTGAGGGGTTTTCCTCTGACTTGTTTCAGTTCTGCTCTGATTCTATACTTACCAGCATCGAAGTATTTTGTTTCAAAACTTTTACCAGTGCTTCTTCCTGGACCACTGAATCCTTTCTTTCTGATGATAACTTCATCACCACCGGTCTCAATGTCCCCAAGACCATTTCCAATCGCCATTCTACCACCACCAGCACGGTTGCCGATGTAGAGAGTGACATCATCATCTACCATAGTTTCAATACTGTAGTTACCGCTGACAGGAAAATCTACATATTCCCATCTAATAACATGAGTTCCAGCAAAATCATTTGTTGAAGATTTATTTGACCGAGGATTAAATGGAAGAACACCAAACTTATTTAAGAAGTCTGCATCTCTACCTGCATTTGGATTGATTCTCCACAGTTTTCTATCCGCCTTAGTAATAAATTCTTTTGTATTGAAAACTTCTTCAAGTACAGATCCCTTAGTTGATCCCTGACTCTTAGTGGGAGTTTTTTGTTCTGAACTTTCTGCAGGTACTCTTACTGTATCGACTTTAATTGTTTTACTGTCGCTTCCTTTTTCACCACTTTGTCTGGTTGTCCAACTAACTTTTTCTCCATTTCCAACTTTTAAAGTTCCAACAGATAATCCAGAAGTTTTTGGATTATCGTCCCATTTAAATTTTAAGGAAATATCCCCACGTCCCCTGACAATCATTTCAGTTCCATCACCATTAAACTTTGCACTAACACCTGGTGATGTTGATACAATTTTTAAGGAAGCATTCTCATCAAATCCATTATTGGCATTATCATCAAATTCAATTGTTCTACCATTATCTCTAACTCTTCTTCCTGCTGTGGGGGATGCACCTTCAGTTCTGATTGCATATGATCTCTTAGTAGAAATTTCAGGAGCTGGAGTTGGTGGTTTTATAGATACTTTTTCATAAATGGGAATATTCTCAAGATCAATTCTAATTCTATGGACACCAGACTTTACAAATCGCTTTATCTTTTCAGGAGATCCTTTGAATCTTTTTGCTCTACCAATTAATTCATTATCAAGATAAAAATCAGCAACGTTATCCGCAAGATATTTGAAGGTATATTCTCCGTCATATGGGAAATCTTCTTCCCATTCCATAGTATGTTCAATCCCAGCAAAGTCACTACCAGAAGCATTCGATGGGGGAACTGGAGAAACCGCATTGAGGTTCATGAAACTATCTTCAATTACCCTTTTAATTTTAGTTTTTGATTTTGGGTTAAAGTCTTTGGTGCTCTCAAAAATATAAGTTAAGTCATTGATACTATGGCCATCTTGCTTTCTTTCATTAGTGGCCCTGAATATACCTTGAGTTGCTTCAACTTGTAAGTCATCATTATCATTAGAAGATTCAACAAAGTCAGCAAAAATTACTGAACCTTTTTTATTTCCTTTAATTTCCTTTGCATCTCTTCCAAGACCTCCAATAAGACCTTGCTCAGTTCCTTTACCTCTAAACGATCCTGATGATGTTATTTTATAAACAGTATTTCTTTTTACTTTTTTAGTTACAGTATCTGTTTTACTGTCTTTAAAACTCTCTGCTGTAAATTTAAATTTATGAGATCCATCTTCCGCAGCAAAATTAAATACTAATCCTCTATCTGCCTTTTTTCCACCTTGAGTGAATACTTTAAATTTAACGTCCTCAAAAAATTCTTTTTCTGCTGGTGGAGATTTTTTTGAGGATGTTACTTCTTTACCACCCCATCCCCAGTGAGAAACTTCATGAACTATCCTTGATTTTTTATTTCTTGCAGTTACCTGAATAGGTCTTTCTTGTCTTGTTGTCCACCAATTACGGACCACATTCTGATCGATATTAATTTTCTGACCCCTTCTCAAAGAGATAAGAAAGTCTTGATATCTTTTAATTTCTATCCGTGCTGGATTATCCTCAAAGTTTGCATAGACATTGGGATCCCATATTCCAATGTCCTTTCCATCCTTATTATATCTTCTACCAAAAGATCCTGTTGTGGGTGCTCCACTAAGATCATACTCCTCAAAATCCTCTTCGTTCTCAAAAGTTTCTACCGTAGTAAGAAACTTACAATCAGGATACCCAGGATCCCCGATCATAATGGAGCGAACTACAGCTCCAGATCCAATACCATATTCATCAAACACTTCTGTGATGGGAGCATACTGGTATCCCCAACCACCATCAATCAAATCAACCGCAAGGAGTGATCCATCATTACCGATGATAGGATTTCCCTTAGCACCTATGCCTCCACCACCAGAAAACCTTACTCTGGGAGTAATTTCTTTCAGAATTTCTGGTTTTATATTATTGAATCCACCATCAGTACCATCAGTGTCACCAAATCCATCCTCATAAATGTCAAGACCTGTTACACCATCACATCCTTTACTTCCTGATGCTGATGTTGTAGGTAGGAGGTCCTTCCCTTCAAGTTTGTTGACCTCATTAATATTCATGAACTGAATTTTATCTCTTCTCCTAAAGATAAAAGTAGTTCCTGGATTTAATTTTGCGTACTTATTTGCTTCATATACTGTAAAATTGCCGACAAAACCTCTCTCAGGGTCAATATAACCAACCCTGATGTCGGATTTAGATGCAGGTCCGAAGATATTAAAGGACATTATCGGTTATACTTTGCCTTCATATTGTGTATTTATGAGATGGTTCCGATGGTATTTCCTTGTTCGTCAATAATATTGCCTTGTGCCACAGCATCTCTTTCTTCTTGTGTTATTGGAGTATCAAGATCAATATCAGGTTGAGATGTTGGTGGTGATGCGTATGGAGTCTCTCCTGGTGCTTCTCTTGGAGTATCATTCTCCCTATTTGTCGCATTCTCAATGGACTTAGCACTTGGCAGAGAAGAATCTGGTTGTGCTGATCCACCATTAGCCATGCAATACTTGTCAGACACTGCTAAGTTTGGAGTCAATTCGCAACCAAATACGTTCAGGGATATGTTACTGAAACTAAGAGCAGAGGTCATACTACCACTGATACCACCAAGAAGGTTTGTAATATCAGAGAGAGCACCACTTACCCCTGCTAATTCATCTTGAATATCTTCTAAGAAAGAATTGATGTTATCGAGTAAGTTATTATTTGCACTCTCAATTTCATTTTTACTTGCATATAGTGCCTGACCAATTAAATCCTCAGCATAACAAGTTCCAACTTGAGGTTGTCTTTTCACTTGATCATTCTGTGGGTTATCTACATTCTCTCTTGCTTTTCTTTCTGCATTACCCATATCTAAGGCATCATCAAGAATACCTTGAATTAATCCACAAAGATTTCCAGTTAGTTTACCATACAAACAAAGAATCAGTTCGGTAATTTTTTCTTTCATATCACCAAACATCGATCTCATATGAGTTGGTAGTGCTGCAACTGCTTTTGCTAATGTCTTGTTCAGAATCTTGAGGACATACTCCATCACCTTATCAAACAAAACCTTCATATACTTAGCAATCTGACAAGCAGCATCACTAATTAATTTTTGTACATCCTCAATCGCACTTGATACCGCGTCAATATAACTTGATATAGCACTGAGATATGAGTTAAGTCTTTCTGTCAGTGTTTTGATAGTTGTTTGAATCGCAGACACTGCTGATTGAACAAACGAATCAGGGTCTGGCTTCATCACAACAATACATTCTTTTATCTTTGCTTCTCTCTTTGTATCTGCTGCAGAGAGTTGATGCACTGCATCGGGATTCTCTTTTGTTGGATTACCAGTGCTTGGTGCAGATGGAGATTCTTGCTGTCTCCTTAGTTTTGCAGTATGGTCTGCAACTGCTTTCATAGCAGCATCTTCTACTTCTTGAAACGACTTACCTTCGTTTCTTGCTGCCTCTCTGGCATCATTTGCAACCTGTAATCCACCAGGGATTGCACTAAGAGGTTGATCTGGTCTTAACCCAAATTTATTAAGTTGAACTCCTGGTGGTGCAGGAGCAAGTGCAGCAGCTAACTTTGGATCGGTTGGTTTTTTAGTAACCAATCCATCATCAGGAGCAATTGGTTTTGCATTACCCTTTGGAGGATTTTTACCTTCAGCATATCCACTGGTAGGACCAAAGTTAGATTCCGTCTTGCCAATCTTAGTTGACATCGGAGTCTGAGCATTATGCCCCATGATTCCCATGATGACGGGGACCTGTTGGTCTTGCCCGTCCATGAAGAATCCAAAGACAAAGTTACCTTGACGGATCATGGGGGTCTGACTTGCCCCTGTTTGTCCACCACCAGCAGTGATGGGATACATGACACTCGCCCAAGGCAACTGATCCGAAGGAATAGACTCCTCTTCTTTATCATGGATGCCCATGATACGAACTTTATATCTTCTACCCCATCCAGGAATACTATTTGCATCCTCAAATTTTCCAGGCAGGATGTTATCTCTCCATTCAGAGTCATCGACAACTTGGCCGAGCCACCAAATAAATTGTGCTCCTAAAAAACCGGGATCAAATAGTGCTGCTCCTTCTGCCATTAGTCGTCATATACCAGACATTCTGGTTCAGAGGGATTTTGATCACAGAATAGTTCAAGATAACTGGGATCGTGGTGATCTCCTGCTTCGATTTCTTTTTTATGATGCTCTGCATAATCTTCTAATTCATGCAACTCACCCTCAATGTGGCGACGTTGCTGTGGAGAAATAGTTGGGTCCTCAAGAATTTTTTTATCCTTTTCAATGTGAGTCTCGATGTTTTTTTCCATAGTGCTATTAGAAAGTATTTGTCGTATCAGTTGCTAATCGTGATACTGTTCTTTGATAGGGGGTTTGTACTCCAGGTGTTTGTGTTGGAGTTGCTGGTTTACCAGATTCGTTTGCACCCTCTCTTGCCTTTCCAGTTCTACCGAAGGAATCTCTTACCAGATTTAGTTTGGTATAAGTTCCTTTGGCATTAACCAAATGGCACAATGCCGATATAATATATAGTCCACCAATTTGGCGGTCAATATCGTCATTCTTTGTATCCTTCTGTGCTGATGGCGCATCAAAATAGATTGCATCACCCGCATGTAGAGAAAAATCACCAGGAATAGTGATCTCAATCTCAGAAGCATACAATTGATTATAGCGCATGATTGCCTGATTGGTAATCAGTTCTGGTCTAAAGTTTGGATCCTTTGACTTTTCAATCTGCTGCTGACTTGATCCTGACGGTAAAGTTCCAGTGTCTTTTACAATATAAGTTGTCCTTGAGAACTGTTTGTTTTCTCCTTGACGGTTAAACTCTGGGTTCAGAACTGGTAGTTCCTTTCCCCCTTTCTTCAAAGAATCCTCGACTCCATCATCTCCTGTAGCCTTTGGATTCAGGACTTCATACTTACAGGTGTATGGATCAAACAAAACGATTCGTGTTGATTGAAATCCTGCCTGCATCTTTTCTTGAACATTGATGCGATTGTCCTTAGAGAATGTCAATGCTTTCATATCATATCCCTCTGGGATGTTAGCACCTCTTGAGTCAGGAGTTTCATTATAGATAATCGACTTCTTCTTCTCCTGACTCAGTAGAGTATCAATTGATTTAAAATGATATCCTTTTGATGTTTCGTAAAAGAAAAAACCTGCGGTTTTACCAGGAGTCGCAACAGAAGGAGCAGACTTTTTGGATAACCAGTTTAATGTGTAGTATGGTTTCCATTGACCAGGAATCTCATTCAACTCTGTGGCATCCTCAATATCAGCAATATCTTTTTCAGTTTCTAAGAAGTTGGTCAATATTTCTTTGACTGTTTCTGATACCTTACCATCAAATCTTTTATTAATTCTAACCTCATCATTGAGAATATATTCCTTTGATACCAAATGTAGATTGACCATTCCCTTTGTTGTCTGGTCTGCTACAGGAGTTACTTTATTAACATAGAAAGTAAATTCTATTTGCTCTTCATTATTGTCTTTAATTTTGAAAATTACTTTCTCAGTTCCTACAATAGGAAGACCTTCTAAGGCACTCTTCTCATCAATTGAATTTCCTGAGTCGGAGAAAGTAACAGTTGCCATCACAGAGTCTTGTAGAAGACTCTCATAGTACATCAGTTGTACCGCACCATTTACAATAGATACAGTCTTACCCTGATCTTTATTTGAGAAGACATCTAATCTCTCAATAAAAGCAGGAGTAGACTGAGCACCTGTTACTTTAGTATCTGCCATGTGTATTACCTCTTATTTCTATTTAACGCATGTAAAGAATGTCACTAAATGCTTCCTTACCCTTTACCATAACATTAGTTACTGCTGATTTTGCCTTTCCATATCCATCAGAAGCAGCATTTTGAATTGGTTGTGGAACAGGAACTGGAATGATTTCTGGCATATCATATGATGCATATTTTCCAAGAACATCCATTACTGATTTTCCATCTGCTTTGTTTATAGCATTCAAGAACCCAGGAAGTGTCTGTTCAAGTGCCTTTGTAGTGTCATGATCAAGAACAAATTCAACACCACCTTTATTCCTGAATAATCCTTTACCAATGAATCCACCTCTATCTTTTACCTCAATGTGCATATGAGTTGGGTGAGCATGAGATCCTGGAGCGTTTTTACCACTCTTATCAGCAGCTCCCCAACTATCATGAATAAGTAACATATCTTTTGCCATGTTACCATTATTGTAAACTGAATCTAAAACAGAACGATATCTTGCCTTAGAATCTTCAAGTGTTCCTCTCCAATCAGTGACATCAATTGCTCTGGATTCATAGTGACCAGCACCACTATGTACATTAGAAACGTTTCCCTTACCAGGAGTGTATGATCCACCAGATGCTGTTGGAGTCTTAGTAAAGTCTGGATGTTCGGCAACAGAGAATCCTTGTGAGATGAGGTCTTTACCAACCTTAGTAATATCATTACTTGCTTCAACATCAAAGTTACCCATTCTAGATGCTGATGCCGTATTAGTATTTGTATTGGGAGTAGAACCAAGGTTTGATTTAGTAGTTCCTGAGGTTTCTCCTTTCTCCGTCTTGTTGCCAACCAATGGTTTATTTGGATCACCACCAACAATGAACTTAGCAATAGTAGAAAGGTCTGGCAGTTTCTTTGCCATGTTATCCATACTATTCTTTAATCCACCAAGTCCAGCTGCACTAATTACTGCCTCTTCTCCCTCCTGAATTTGTGGAATGAACTCACGAGCAAGCATATAAGTATCAATTGCCATTGATACTGGGGGACCAGGAACAAATCCAAAGGCACCAGATAAATCAAATGCACCAGATATACCTTCTAAAAGTCCACCAAAAGTATCTCCCTGAGCAATTCTATCATATGCAAACAGGAGGTTTACAATACCACCAAGAATTGGTATTGCTTTCGCTCCTAATTTTTTCGCTATACCCTCAGTGGATCCAGCACCAATTTTCTTTAGAACACCATCAACTTTATCAAAACCTGGTATCTTCTTCAGAACATCACCAAACTTTTTACCAAGAGACTTTACTTTCTCAAGCAAAGGTTTGAATATTGGTTGTAAAGGTTCAATAATTTTTTTTACGAATGCTTCTTTTGCTTTCTCACCAAGACCCTTTGCCGCATTTCCTAATGCTTGAGTTCCCTGTTTGAATTTGTTAGCAAGAAAATCTTTTGCCTTGATTACATCATCATATCTCTTCTTGGCAAAGTCTTTCATGCCATCATAGGCATTCGTAATAGAACTACCAAATTTTTTCCCAAGACCACCAATAAAATTAGTTGTCCCTACAGCACCTGTGTATATTGCTTTACTAAAGTCA
>Ga0181410_1000981_pt1 | contig 12355 bp, 15 predicted proteins | sample 33SPOviralmetaG_FD_130112 | JGI IMG/M metagenome (GOLD analysis project Ga0181410, IMG submission 130112) | Marine viral communities from the oligotrophic San Pedro Time Series (SPOT) site, San Pedro Channel, CA, USA - 33 SPOT_SRF_2012-06-20 | ecosystem: Environmental > Aquatic > Marine > Strait...
GTATGCTGCCTCAACAATTATTCATCTGTCTAAATCAAAAGAAAAAGATGGAACTGAAGTAGTTGGTGGTATCATCAAAGCAAAGATGAATAAATCCAGATTCACTAAAGAAACAGTTGTAGCACCTACACGGTTATTCTTTGACGAACGTGGTCTTGATAAGTATTATGGTCTTCTTGAGATTGCAGAGAAGTATGGGATCTTTGTCAAAGAAGGTACACGATATCTTATAGATGATAAGAAATATTATGGCAGTGATATTTTAAAAAATCCAGAGAAATTCTATACTCCAGAGGTATTAGAAAAGATTGAATGGGCAGTTGGACAGGAGTTTAAATTAAAAGCATGATTCCAGATCTTGAGTTCACAATTGTTTGTGGCCTTGTATTTCATGAACAATTTCGTACAGTAGCATATCCAAATCTTAAAGAAGAGTATTTTGAAGATGAATCCACTAAATTAATATTTAAATTGTTTTGTGCGTTTGTTAATAAATTTAACACTACACCCACAAAAGAGAGTTTAACTATTGATTGTCAAAATCTAAAAAACATATCTGAAACTCTTTATTCTAATACATTATCTAAAATACAAAATGTAAATGATATTGATGTTAAGTATGAGTGGTTAATTAAAACTACTGAAGAGTGGTGTCAGAAAAGAGCATTGTTTCTTTCTTTGATTGAAAGTATTTCAATTGCTCAGGACGATAACAATACTAAACAGTACGGTGCGATTATTCCAATTTTAAAAGAAGCTATTTCAGTTTCTTTTGATAATAAAATTGGTCATAATTATATCAAAGATTCAAAATCTAGGTTTGAATATTATCAAAGGAAAGAAGAGAAAGTACCATTTGATCTTCATATGTTCAATAAAATGACAGATGGAGGTTTACGTAAGAAAACTCTTAATATGATTCTTGCTGGTACTGGTGTGGGTAAATCTTTATGCATGTGTCATATGGCATCTGCAGCACTTCTACAAGGGTTGAATGTATTATACATTACCCTTGAGATGTCTGAAGAGATGATTGCAGAACGTATAGATGCAAATCTATTAAATATTAATATCAAAGAATTGAAAACTACTGAAGAAGATGTCTTCAATTCTAAGATAGAATCTCTAGCAAATAAAACTTGTGGTCAACTTATCATTAGGGGATATCCTACAGGATCTGCCCATGTCGGTCATTTTAAATCTCTTACTAGTGATTTGCATCTCAAGGAAGATTTTAGACCCGATATTGTCTTTGTGGATTACCTTAATATTTGTGCCTCGCAACAGTACAAACCACAGTATGCGAACTCGTATACGATCATCAAAGGTATCTCAGAAGAACTCAGAGCATTTGCCTGGGAACTCGACGTACCTCTCGTATCTGCTACTCAAACCACTCGTAGTGGTTCTCTCAGCAGTGATCTTGACCTTACTGATACTTCTGAATCCTTTGGTCTCCCTCAAACTGCTGATATTATGTTTGCCCTTTCTTCATCTGAAGAGGATGAGCAGTTGGGGCAGATCATGGTAAAACAATTAAAGAATCGTTTTTCTGGCACACAAAATTTTAGAAAATTTGCAGTTGGGGCAGATAAAACTAAGATGAGACTCTATGATATAGAGCAATCAGTTCAGGAATCTTTTATTGATCCTGAAATACTAAACAAAAAAGAAAAAACTAACACTAATTTTGGAGGATTTAATTTTGAATAGGCACATCGATTTTAATAGATATGAAGAATTTGTTTCAGCAGTTACTTCAGACGCTTCTACAAACTTTGTTGATTTCGCTGACCGTATTGGTGAGTTGGATAGACAAGGTGCCAATATTGAGAGATTGCTTACTGCTGGCGTTGGAATTAATGCTGAGGGGGGTGAGTTCCTTGAGATCATTAAAAAAATGGTCTTCCAAGGAAAACCGTGGAACGAAGATAATCGTGAGCATCTTATTCTTGAGTTGGGTGATACTATGTGGTATGTTGCTCAAGCAATCAAAGCATTGGACACTACATTTGATCATGTCATTGCGACTAATGTAAAGAAACTTGAGAAACGTTATCCAGGAGGATCATTTGATCCTTTCTTTTCAGAAAATCGTAAAGCAGGAGACCGATGACAGAAGAACAAACTATTACAATACAACTATCCTTAAGTGATGCTACTACATTGAAAGATATATTAGAACAAACAATACCAGATGAATTGGGTGATATTGAGATAAATGAAAATAATATTGCTCATTATGAAGCATTGAAAAAGTTTAAAGTTTCTTTGCAAGAACAACTTAGTTAATTTATTTTTTTAATCTAAATAGTCATATTATGAAGATGTAATATGGCAAAGAGTAAGGCTTTTGATGCTAAGAATTTTCTACAATGGTTGGAAGGTCCAGGCGGGTCTGCTGCCACTTTTGGATTTAAAGGTCATTACAATAAATTTACTTTTAATTATAATTCAGGTGATGAAGCGAACAGTTATACAGTAACGTCTAAATTTTTTTCTAACGGCGATGTTAGTGTAGAACAATACCTTAGTCATATTAAAGGTATGCTTGCATATCTTAATTACAATTTTGAAACTGTTGGTGAGTTAATTGATAGAAAAAATAATTGTTATGAATTAAAATTTAAAAAAAAATCAACAGTTGTAGTAAGATTTAAATTTGTTGCAAAAATTATTACTACTGACAAAGAAGATGATGAAAATTTAAATAGAGGTCAGAAATATGAACGTGATATGATTAATAAGATGAATGCATTGGGATATACTACTCAAACTAAACCCGAAGAAAGTGAATCCAACGCTGATATTTTATTAACCATAAATGGTATCACTGCAAGAATTGAATTAAAGACTAGAGGTGCTGAGTATGGATCGGGTACTCTTGAGTGGATTGGTAATACTTGGAGATTGAAAGATACCAGAAAAACTAATAAAGCATTAAAAGGAATACTTAAGTATGGTAATATTATGGGTAAATTGAGTAATGACTGGGTTTCTTATGGATTTACTCCTCCCCCAAGAGCAACAAAAGAGGCACAAACAGAACTTGGAGAAAAATCGTATCCAATTATTTCTGATTTAATTAGAAAATATTATAGTACAAAGTGTGATTATTTGAATTTTGAAGGTAACGGATTGTTCAGAGTTTCTGAAAGAGATCCGTTCAACTTAAAAGTTCCTTTATTTAATCCTACTACATGTACTGCCCGTGCAAGGGTTCAGAGTAAGAAAGATGAAGAGGGTCCATTTGCATATAGAATATCTTTAACTGCAAGTAACTTGAATAGAAGTCCCAAAAGTCTTGATGGAGACCTTAAATTTTTAGAAGAGATAAATAATAATAAACCTCAAGTTTGATGAAATTTTCAGATTTTAATAGTGATGCAAAAAGAACCTCATATAGACATGGGGTGATTTTTAATGTTGGGGAATATGTATCATTAATTTCTGAAGAAAAAGTTGGCAAAATACATCGTACCGGACCCAACTATGTAATTGCTGTTACTGAAGAAGGTGATATGTTTAGAGCATGGATTGAAGACATTAAAGAATATAAACAATTTAATAAATCAGGAGATCCTAATTCTGATAATAGACTTGTTGGTACTCCACAGTTTTCAAAATTTGCAAAAGAACATGTTCCTGGATCAGATCACGATGGAACAAAATTAAAGAATATAAATAAAGATAAACCTATTAAGCAAGATAAGATGAATTCCATGGAAGAAGGTCTCAAGGCAGCACGTAAAAATGTTGGTGCTTCTAAGTGTTGGGATGGTTATAAGGCACAAGGAACTAAAAAGAAAGATGGTAAAGAAGTTCCTAACTGTGTGAAAGAAGATGAAACCACTGAAGACAGTTCACTAGAAGAAAAGAACGGTCTCTATGCAAACATTCATGCTAAGAAGGAACGTGGCGAGTCTCCTGCAAAACCAGGTGACAAAGACTATCCTGCAAAAGATGCATTTAAAAAATCTGCAAAGACTGCAAAGGAAGGATTAGATCCTGTTGGTCAGGAAGATTCTGATATCGATAATGATGGTGACCATGATAAGTCTGATAAGTATTTGGCGAAGCGTCGTAAGGCAGTTAAGAAAGCGATTGCCAAGAAAGAAGCATTCTCAGATTGGAGAACTGAATTGATGGAGAAAGACGCTAAGGGCGTAACTGTCATGCCACAAATTAGTAAAGATAATGAAGATGATTTTACTGGCGTGATGGACAAAAATAAAAAACTCAAAGGAGTTAAAAATGGTATGAAATCTGTGAAGGAAGATAACTGTGAGTGTGCTCCGGACTCTGCATCTGAAAAAGCATTGTCGAAGAAAGATTCTAAAGTTAAGCGTCGTAAGTACAGAGATGGTGTCAATGAAGAAGTTATTTCTTCACTGAAAGAAAACCGTGAAAACTTAAAAAAATTGTATCTCTGATATATAATTAGCACCTTGCCGTAAGATAATGTTATCATTCTTACTTCCTCTAGCATCTAAAATCATTACTGATACCGTTGCTAAAATTCCTGATAATGAAGAGTTGGGACAAAAACTTGTAGAAATTTGCTTAGTCATTCTTAGAAAAGCAGTAACTTTAACAAAGACTGATATGGATGACCAACTATTAGCAGTAGTTGAAAAAGCTATTCTTTCGCGAGAAGAAATTTCTTCTAAATGATTTTTGAGGAGGGGTTGACTCTCCTCCTTTTATAAATATCTTTATAATGTAATTTTAAATAACTAGGAGAAAATACCATGGCCCTTTGGGGAAATTCCACGACGGATGAATCAAAACCAAAATATTTGGATCGTGTTAATAAGAACGGTCTGTTGGAAGATTGCTTCGCAGATGAGCGTGGATGGATTTTACGCCACTTCAAGCAGAAAGGAGACAAAGCAGCAGCAGTTGCTGCTAAAGAATATTGGGATGAAGTTATTGTAGCAATTGGCGGTCTTGCTGGTGGTACTTCTACAACAGCAGCACTGGGTGGAGCAACTATTAGTGCTATATTCTTTGAGCAAGAATCACTTGCACAAACAGATACTGGAACAGTTGCTTTAATCTATAACGAGAAAGTAGATGTTACTGCAGGAGCAACACTTGTTGTGACTGGTTCTGTGACTGGTGCTGTCACTGCAACGTATGCAAGAGGTACTGGTTCTAACCGTATTGAGTTTGACTTTACTGTTCCTTCACAGGCAGAAGATCTTTCTATTGGTGCCCAAACAATTAGCGGTACGATAGAAGATGCTGGAACTTCTGTTGCTTCTGATAAGGTTGTTGTTGCTGAAGATGTTATTGGTGCTGGTGGTGAAGGAACTGACCTAACCATTACTGTTGCATAATAGTGTATGAAGTTTACTGAATTGAACGAAGATAATTATCTTTTTTTTGCTATTCAAAATTATAGTAACCCCCAAGCAGTTACTAAAGATGATTTTTATGACGATTTGAAAAGATTCAAATACCTTAAAAGATTGCTTAAAGTTTACAATACTACAGGCGATCTTAAATTGCATTTAATTTTAAATCATATGATTATTCTTTATAATGTATTTGGAGAAGCGGCAACTCCATTAATGTTTTATAAAATTTCTAGTGAATACTGGTCAATTATAAAAAGTTTTATAATTTATTTGAATAGATATATCTCTTGTCCAAGTTTAGATCATATTAATTGTGATAAATATTCTACAGATAGGTTGAAAAAACTATGAAAGTATACACTATGAAAAATAATGGAATAGTTTATACTGAAGAGGTTCCTACAAATTCTGCATCTTCTGGTGCTATTGCTGGATTGCCCCCAGATGAACCTCCTGTTCGTAAAAAGAAAAAAAAGTTAAAAACCGACATTTTCCAAAGGATTAAAAACGCTCGTATAAAAGAAGAAACAATGGAAGACCAAACTGTTATTCAAGAAATGAATCCCGATAATTCAAATACTGAAGTATCTTCTGCTATGCGAATGATACAACAAAAACGTAAACTGCAGAAGAAGCAAGAGCGTGAAAAACGTGCTGCTAATAGAAAGCAAGAGATTGCTTCCTTGTCTAAGGCAAAGGCAAAGGATTATCAAAAAAAAGCAGGTGACAGACAGAAAAATATTGCAAGAGATATTAATAAAATGTCTGCCAAGAAAACGGAAAAAAACTCTTACGACTGGCAGGGTGCATTCTCTACTCTTAACGAAGAGTTTTCCACACTTTCTATTGAAGAGCAGACTAAAGCACTCAAAGTTTGGTTAGAACTTTCTGAAGAGAATAGTGATAAATTTTTAGAACTTGTATTTGAAGATATCGAAAAACTTAAAATGTTTTTAGGTAGCATTTAATGGCATTTGGTCTAGGTAAACTCCAAGTTGTTGAACAAAAACTTGAAATCTACGAAGATCTTACTAGACAGATGTTAGTTAAATTAGAAAGTGCTGTTGAAAAAATTGCAGAAGCAAATATTCAAACTAACCTTCTATTAGAAAGACATGAAAACCGTTTGGATGAAGGTGAAAGATCTCATATTCTTATTGTCAAAATGATAGAAGAGATCAAAGAATCTCAAAAAAATGATGTAGATAATATATATAAAAATATGTCTACCATACAAAATAAAGTTGAAGAAAATCAAAAATTTGTATTTGCTGCAGGCACAGTGTTAGCGACTATGATAGCAGTCTCACAACTGTTTGGAGTTTTTGGATGGACCTTGACACCCAAGGATGTTAGTGCTATGCTGGACAAAACGTCAAGCACTTATGTTGTATCTTGATACGAAGTACATTTCTTTAGTATCTCACAAATTACAAAAATTTAAAAAGACAAACACCACCTACAATTTTAGATGTCCTTATTGTGGCGATTCTAAAAAGAATAAGAATCGAGCAAGAGGATACTTCTTTCAAAAGAAAGGTTCTTATATTTTCAAGTGCCATAACTGTGGCGTAGGGAGAACTGTTGCAAATTTTTTGAAGGATCAAGATCCTGATTTGTACTCACAATATACTCTTGAAGCATATAAAGAGGGAGTCTCCGGTAAAGGAACTAAAGTTCCAACCCACAAGTTTAACTTTAAAGCACCTGTGTTTGAATCTGCTGATATTTTTTCAACTTTAGAAAAAATCTCAGATCTAAATAAAACACATGTATCTTATCAGTTTCTCTATCAAAGAAAATTGCCACCTGAATATTTTTACTATTGTCCAAAATTCAAAGAATGGACTAACAAGCATAAACAGGTATTTTCTAATTTAAAGTATGATGAACCGAGAATAATTATTCCATTAAGGGATAAATCTGGTATCTTTGGATATCAGGGAAGATCATTGTCTAAAGACTCTCAACTTAGATATATTACTGTTATGTTAGATGACAGTAAAACAAAATTATATGGACTTGATACAGTAGATGAAACCAAACCAATCTATGTCACAGAAGGACCGTTCGACAGTCATTTCATTATCAACTCTATTGCTATGTGTGGTAGCGATGTTGACTGTAGCAGTTTCAATAATAGACATATATTCATCTACGACAATGAACCAAGAAACCGAGAGATCTGTTCAAAAATAGACAAGACAATAAAATCAGGATATTCGGTAGTAATATTCCCACCAAACATTAAAGAGAAAGATTTAAATGATATGGTTCTTTCTGGACACGACGTTCAGTCAATAGTAGAGACCAACACTTATCAAGGATTACAAGCAACACTCAAATTTACTAACTGGAAAAAAATATGACCAACGGATTTACAGTACATAAGCGTGACGGTAGCACAGAACCCATTGAACTTACAAAGTTACATAAAATGGTTGATGCTGCCTGTGAAGGTCTTGCAGGGGTGTCTGCGAGTCAAGTAGAGATTCAATCTGGGATACAATTCTTTGATGGAATTACTACTGAAGAAATTCAGACTATTTTAATTAAATCTGCTCATGATCTGATTACTCCTGAAAATTATAATTATCAATATGTTGCTGCACGATTGCTTTTGTATAGTATTCGTAAACAGTGGACTCAGCAAATTGGAGTCGAGTGGGATAAGTATTCTCTTTATGAACATATTTTAAATAGTGTTCATGGATCTAATGTATATGATCCTTTACTTCTTGCAAAATATACTGAGGATGAAATCTGTGCAGCAGGAGAATGGATAGATTATGATCGTGATTTCATTTTCACTTATTCTGGTTTGCAACAGGTTGTTGATAAATATCTTGTACAAGATAGGGACTCTGGAACTCTCTATGAGACACCCCAGTTGATGTATATTACGATTGCTCTTGTTGTATTTTGCAATTATGATAAGTCAATTCGTATGTCTTATGTAAAAAGGTTATATGACTCACTCTCAAAACACAAAATCAACATTCCCACGCCTGTCATGGCAGGAGTTAGAACTAAGCTTCGACAATATGCAAGCTGTGTTCTTGTTGATGTTAATGACACCAAACATTCTATCCCTCATAGCAATAGTGCTATTTTCTCATATGTTGTACAAAGGGCAGGAATCGGTATTAACCTGGGCAGATGTCGTGGAATCAACAGCAAAATCAATGGGGGAGAAGTTATTCATACAGGGGTTATCCCATTCCTCCGAATGTTTGAATCAACTATCAAAAGTTGCACACAAAATGGCATCAGAGGTGGATCAGCAACTGTCCACTTCCCAATCTGGCACCAAGAAATAGAGGATATTATTGTTCTTAAGAATAATAAAGGTACAGACGATAATAGAGTTCGTGGATTAGATTACAGTATACAGATATCTAAACTTTTCTATGAAAGATTTATCAACGACGAACACATCACATTATTCTCACCTCACAATGTGCCAGGGTTGTATGATGCTTTTGGTACTGATGGATTTGATAATCTATATCTTGCTTACGAGGGTGACCCTGATGTGCCTCAAAAGACACTTTCTGCCCGGAAGTTTATTCTGGATCTTTTAAAAGAACGTGCAGAGACTGGACGGATCTATATTATGAATATAGATCATTGCAATACACACTCTTCTTTTAAAGATAAGATAAGTATGAGTAATCTTTGTCAAGAAATTACTCTTCCTACAGAACCCATTGAACATTTTGATGATGTGGATGGAGAGATTGCTCTTTGTATTCTTGCTGCTATTAATGCAGGAAAGATTAAAGAATTTTCTGATATGGAAGAACTGTGTGATCTAAGCGTTCGTATGCTCGATGAATTGATTGATTATCAAGAGTATCCTGTAAAGGCAGCAGAACGTGCTACAAAGGCACGTAGACCTCTTGGAATAGGATTTATTGGTGTTGCTCATTGGTTGGCAAAGAATGGTATGGAATTTGGTGGTCAGGAATCTCTGGTTGCCATGCATAAATTATCAGAAAGTCTTCAGTATTATCTACTGAAAGCATCTAACCAGTTGGCGAAAGAAAAAGGACCATGCGAAGCATTCCATCGTACTAAGTATTCAGATGGAATTCTTCCAATTGATACATATAAGAACGATGTGGATACACTAGTAAAACCAGAATACATGTATGATTGGGAAAGTCTTAGAGAATCAATTTTGGAACATGGACTACGGAACTCAACACTGTCGGCACAAATGCCTTCGGAGAGCAGTTCCGTTGTGTCAAATGAGACCAATGGAATTGAACCACCTAGAGGATACTTGTCCATTAAGAGTAGCAAAATGGGAAATCTTAAGCAAATTGTTCCGCAATATGCCAGTTTAAAGAATAATTATACTCTTCTTTGGGACATGAAAAGTAATGATGGTTATATTAAACTCGTTGCTGTGATGCAAAAGTTTTTTGATCAAGCAATCTCAGGCAACTGGAGTTACAACCCAGAAAATTATGAGAATAAAGAAATTCCAATTTCACTTATAATTAATGATTTTCTTAACACATATAAGTATGGTTGGAAAACTTCTTACTATCATAATACTTATGATAGTAAGAAAGATGAAATCGAAGATGATAATTTTTCAGATACATTAAACCAATTAACAGAATTAAAATACACGGAGGAAGATGACTGTGAATCTTGTAAAATCTGAACAAGATAATAGCCGCAACAAACTAGAAGGAATGACTATTTTTAATACTGACCAAGTTGATCGTAGGATACAACCAATGTTCTTTGGTAAACCATTGGGTGTCCAAAGATATGATGATATCAAATATCCTGTATTTGAAAAATTAACAGAACAACAACTTGGTTTTTTCTGGAGACCCCAAGAGGTTAGTCTTCAGAAAGATAGAAATGATTATTTAAAACTTACTGATTCCCAAAAACATATCTTTACTTCTAATTTGAAGTATCAGATTACACTTGATTCTATTCAAGGTCGTGGACCTGGAATTGCTTTTATTCCATACTGTTCTCTTCCTGAACTTGAGGCATGTATGGAAACATGGGGATTTTTTGAAATGATCCATAGTCGTTCTTATCAATACATTATTGATAACGTCTATTCTAATTCTTCAATTGTATACAATACCATACTTAAAGATCCAAATATAATTTCTCGTTCTTCATCTGTGACCGAAGCATATGATGATTTTATAAACTCTGCTCATCAGTATGATAATAGTACATTATGGGAGTTAGCAGTTGAAGGTCATAGTGCAGGAAAATATGAGAGAATTGAACTCAAAAGAAAACTTTATAGGGCAATTGCCAATGTCAACATTTTGGAAGGTATCAGATTCTATGTATCTTTCGCTTGTTCGTTTGCGTTTGGAGAACTCAAACTTATGGAAGGATCCGCTAAAATCATCTCTCTTATCGCCAGAGATGAAAGTCAGCATCTTGTCATTACTCAAAACATCCTCAATAAATGGAAGAAAGGTGATGACCCTGAGTTTGCACAAATTGCTAAAGAGGAAGAACCATTTGTATTAGAAATGTTTAAGCGTTGTGTTAATGAAGAAAAAGCATGGGCAAAATACTTATTCAAAGATGGATCAATGATTGGTTTGACAGACAGACTGCTCAATAATTATGTTGAATGGATTGCAAATCGTCGGTTAAAATCAATTGGTCTTGCACCACAATATGATATTCCTGCTAAAAATAATCCATTACCATGGACTGAACATTGGTTATCATCTAAAGGTAAACAAATTGCTCCTCAAGAAACTGAAATAGAATCTTACCTAAATGGTGGTGCAATTAAACAAGATAAGATTGATGTTGGTGGATTCCAACTATGACCTGGAAATTCAAAGCAATTTCTGATCCAAATTTAAAATATAAAGATTGGATGCTTTTAAAAATAGGACCTGCCACGTTTAAAGATATGATTAAGTATTACTTTATTAAATTTAAATATATGACATATCAATGATAAATAAATCAAGGTAATACTTTGATTTATGAAAGAATATGAAAACCCATGGATCTATAATGACAAAGTTTTTGATACTGATGACATAAATGGTTACTATGGGTTTGTTTATTTAATAAGCAATGTAGTTAATGGTAGAAAATACATAGGTAGGAAATATTTTTGGTCTTTCCGAAAAAAGAAAGGACAGTCTAGACGTAGTAAACAAGAGTCTGACTGGAAAAAATATTATGGATCTTGTCCAGAGTTAAAGGAAGAAATAAAATCTTTAGGTAAAGATAAATTTACCAGAGAGATTATAAGTATTCATACAACTTTGGGCAAGGTAAACTATGAGGAGACCCGCCAATTATTCATAAACTCTGTTCTGACAGAAAGATTGACAGATGGCACTCCGGCATATTACAATAGCAATGTCTTAGGACGTTATTACCGAAAAGATTATTTTAATTATGATTAAACAAACACTTACAATACTAGCAGTTGCTTTGACTAGTTCTGCTTCTGCATATTCCTCTATTGCTACGGTAGATACAACAATCAAATCTCCTGAAGCAACTTCTACTAAAGTAGAAGTTCCTATAATAAAATATAATATCACTTGGAAGTGTGATGACTGTACTCCTGAAGAGAAGTATGTCTTAGAAGAACTTCAAAAGATGACTAAAATTACTGATCGTAATGCTCTTGCTACGATTATGGGTAATATTAAGCAAGAGAGTAAATTCATCCCTAATATCTGTGAAGGTGGTGCTCGTGTTTCCTACACCGAATGTAAGGTTGGTGGTTATGGAATAATTCAATGGACTTCTATCGGTCGTTATAAGGGTCTTGGAAACTTCTGTGCCAAGTATATCTGTGATCCTAGTAGTCTAGAAGGTCAGACACGCTGGATGATTAATGAACCTATCTTCCAAAAAGTTCTTCCACAATTTGAAGGTGGTGGGCAAACTGTATCTTATTATATGAAACCTTCTTACTACTGGTTAGGTTGGGGCATCAAAGGCAATCGAGAATTATA
>Ga0181410_1000983_pt1 | contig 12352 bp, 7 predicted proteins | sample 33SPOviralmetaG_FD_130112 | JGI IMG/M metagenome (GOLD analysis project Ga0181410, IMG submission 130112) | Marine viral communities from the oligotrophic San Pedro Time Series (SPOT) site, San Pedro Channel, CA, USA - 33 SPOT_SRF_2012-06-20 | ecosystem: Environmental > Aquatic > Marine > Strait...
ATTTTTATTTGCTAAAGTATTTGTATTATCAATTTCATTACCAAATTCATCATAACTAATAGGATTAAATACTAAACCATAAGGGGCATAATACCCACTATCTCCAAATGACCCTGTCCATGTTAATCCTTGTAAAAATAAACTACCACTTCCTGGGAATACTCCACTTTTTGCAGTTTGGTCTAACCATCCTGTATCACTAAATTCATTAGCAACACCACCATCATAACCACTATAATCCACTAAATCCATATTATTATTGTGGTTTCCTATATATATTGACATAGAAACCTCTGTTTGGTGATTAAAAGATGCTGACATATTTTGATCAGGAATACCATTAAGTCTTACAGGCCTTTGTCCTGACAAAGAAGCTCGAGGCATTTTATATATTACCCAATTTTTATATATTCCATCATTAACTACGGTTCTTTCAATAGAAGATTCATTTCCTAATAAAGAAGGAATTATAATATTACTTTCCATTCCTCCTGCTAATCCATTTACAGCAAATTCCATAGGAGTTCCCCCACTAACCGTTGCTCCAGGTTGAATAATATTAGTAGTTGGACTATTATCTGAACCTGAAATATCTAATTTAAAGTAAGGACCTAAATTATTGTACTGATATGCTGGTTCTGCTCCTATAGCAGCATAAAGTCCCCCATCAAACCCACTTGAGGATACTGGGGGTAATGGAATATTACCTGGTGTATTATACCCACCAGTATTATCTGTAAAACCAAATAATATATTTACCAACCCAGACAAATTACTATTATCCCAAGCACGTATATTTCCTGGTATTATAATAGCTTCAATAAAGAAATTTCTGAGATCATTTGATGCTTGGCGGAGGAAAATTCCAGCTGAGCTTACAGCATCAAAAACACCAGTATATTGAGATGCAAAATTATCTATATCTGTATCAATTTGATCTCCACCAACAATTGCATCATAGGCATATACTTTGGTATATAATGAATATGAAGGATATGTAGTTAAGGGGACAGTGTTACCAGTCATACCACTAACAACATATCCAGACCTACCTGTACTAGTAGTTACAGCTATATTATAGCTAGTATTTAAGGTTTGAGAAGGTGAATATGGGTTGTTTAGTAAAGATTGAGTTGTTACTACAATATTACTTCCGCTAAATTCACCATTATAAAATTCATCTTGTGATTTATGGATTTCATAAACACTTCCAGATATAGTATTATTTTGTACAATATATGATTGTGTTACATATGAATTTTGAAAACTTGAAGTATTTGGTGATGATGATTGAAAATCATCAGTAGTATTCAACGTTAATATTAAATTTTGCACACCAGTTGCGGCGGGATCACCTACAAGATTTACACCTTTTATCCAAAATGATATATCTTCTTGTGGAAGCATTTCATAATATTGAGTTACAAAATTTGTACCTGCTGGGGTTAAAGAAGAAGACAGAATAGTATCTGTACCTATAATTCCTCTAGCTGAGGAACTTACGGCAAATACTATTCCAGTATCAACTGGGAGGTAATTCAATTGACCTGCACTAAATTTAAATCTTGTCTTTAAGGGAGCTGCTAGTCTTATTACTTTATTTTGACCACTTCCAAGATTATCTAAAGTTATATTGAAAGCTGATGCTTGAATTCCCCCCTGTGGTAATAAACTTATATATTGATCTGGGATATTTAATAAAGCATTTTGTGAATTATAAGATAAAACAGCAGATTGAGTTGCTTCTACATTGTAAGGGTTAAGTACCCCACCTGTAGATCCATCTATTGTGGCTATATCAATACTTCCTGTAAGTTCTAAATCTCTATATGAAATAGGACTATTCATACCTGTAGCTGTTGATTGGCCTCCAACTACTGATCCTGTTTCAGGGGTGTAAGCTATTATAGTATTTGGGTTTACTTTTACAGGTGTGCGTCTATTACGCTCTAACATATGTTGTTTTATTATAATACCTGTAGTGACACTAGTACGTGCAGGAACATATGATTTGATAGCTTTAAATAATGAATTATCAAAATATTTAATTAATCTTAAGTAATCCCAAACATTACCTTCTGTATATTTTTTAAAATATTCTTCTGCTATTTGTCTTAGTTTTGGATAATAAGCTTCAGTTGAATCATAAGCAAATCTAGGATCAGCTAATACATCTGAAATAACTCCATATCCATAAGTTGCAATAATATCATCATTAACTTCATCTTGAGGGGAAAAACCAACTTCTAAATTTGTTATATCTTCTGTATAGCTTCTACTTATTAAATAATTTTGATCTATACTTCTATATTTAGATAATACTGTGCCGTATTGATCACCATCTTCAACTTGAATTTTAGCAGAAACTCTATTTCTAACCCCAATTGAAGGTTGATCTAAGAAATAAGTTTCAACATTTGGTTTACTATAAGTGTAAGTTGATGATGCTTCATAACCTATAAAATCATAACTTGAAGTAAGAGATGCATTTGCAGGATTAATAAAAGATTGTGTAAACACCATAGGTGCTGATCCTGTAATTGAAGGGTGGGATGATGAAATTACTGTTGTAAAAGATTCACTTACAGAAGATGTAAATGTATATTCTAATTCATTTCCTAAAGGTGCTCTAAAATTAACAATATCAAAAGAAGATTCAGACCCAGTAACATTATTACCCTCAACAGATTCAGGATTCATTACAAAATCATTAAATACAGTTTTAGCTATATTATTAGAATAATATCTAAATTCTTGAAAGGATCCTGAAAATATTTTTGATCCTTCATTTAATACTTCAGTCATTACTTTAGATCCTGAAACATAACCTCCTACATAAACTCCATCTAAATCAGAAACCCCAAATCTATTCCAGGATTCATTTAATGAAGCAGAGGCTGCAATAGTGCTATCATATGTAGCACCATCATAAGCACCACCACCATAACCAGAATTAAAACCTTGTGGGTATGAACTCATACTTACAGATCCCGACCAACCTAATTGATTTCCATCAGCTCCATTTACTTGTTTGTTAGCAGCAAATAAGGTATAAGTGGTAGATTGAGCACTAGAACTAGCATGTACATCTCTTTGTAATAAAACTGACCACCAGCCACCATCAAAGAATGGTAATTCAATGTCATCTGATATTTGCACCCCACCATCAGCTTGTGAGGCTGACATGTAAAATCTTAATTTACCATAATTGTAATAATCACTAAAACTCGATCCAGAATATGATCCTGAAGGTTGATCTTCATAAAATAAACCAATACCCCAATCCATTTCTTGATTGTTAGTTCCGTTTGATTTTTTAACAGCTAATGATTGACTATAATAAGACCCTCCATAACTAGATGATGGGTGTCCTGTTGTTTTAAATCTAAAAGCAATACCATCAGGTACTATATATTCATTATCTGCTATTAAATTACGTTGTAGTGGCATCCAAGGTACCTTAACCGATGAGCTTGCTGCATATTGATTGGCTACTGGAGTATACGCGTAACTATAACGATTATACCATAAATCATAATCATCAGTATTATCTCTATTTTTGCCCCCAAATTCATTAATTCTAAGAATAGTATTAGGAATACCCCAAATATTAATTAATTGTCTTAAGCCAGAAATTGTACCTTTCTTTTTAGTAAGATAGGCCATATTATGGTAAAGACGTTTATAAATTTCTTTGCTTACTTTATCAATAGCATATGGGAATCCTGGTTCATTAATTTGTTCAACATAATTAAGCCATGAATACCCTAAGTCCCAATAATTAATAATATCTCCATTATTAATAGCTACATATTTAGTAATTAATTCACTTCCTGTAGGTGGGACATAAATTCCATTATCTTCTCCTGTTAACCCTATAAAATTATCTTGATTATTGTAATTATTTCCAAAAGTTTCAAATCCTAACCCTTTAATAGCTTCTGCGGCTAATCCTAAAGGTAGTCCTTTATCAGGATCATTTATAGTATTATATCTTTCACTTAAAGCTTTTGTATAAAGCCAAACTTCATCAAAAGATTGACCCACCATATTTGCAAAAGTAATATAGTTATCATTATCTGAATTTTCTGTAATGTATGAAGGTATTGTATACCATAACCAATTTTGATTATCTTCATCATATAAAGAAGCTGAAAGTATATAACCTCCATAATATTGACTATTTTCAACATCACTACCTAACCAAGTTAATACTTCTGTACTTCCTGTAGGGAGTAAAGTATAAGGATATTGAGAACCTGTTTTAGGATAAGCAAATGATGAAGAATTATAATATAAATAATTTTCATACCCATCAAAGTTAGCAATTAAATTAGTAATATTTGTTTGTAAACTAGCTAAACTTGATGATATTTGTACTACAGTTGGGTTTGATCCTGTTGTTGTTGTTATAGTATCAATATCAGCCTGATAAGATTGAATTTGAGATACTTTTTCAACAAAATTATTTATTCTTTCTTTTGCAGAAGAAAAATTAACAAATTGATCAAAGGTATTATAAGAATAATCAGGAGTAATAGTTATTCCTTTTTGATTTAATACATTTAATACGCTATCTAATGATTTAGATGATGGGGTATTTGTAAGATCTTCATAAGATTTTAATGTTGTAGAATTATTAACTAAATCCTGTAATTCAATATTAATGTTAGGACCTTTAATATAAGTAGCATTATCAACAAATCCTGTAAAGTCTTCTGTGAAGTCTACTTTAAATGCTATACTTTCACCTACTTTGGTTGTAACATATAATCTTTGTTCAACTTCATAAATAGAAGGAAGGGGTTCAAATAATTTAATTAATATAGAAGGATCTAATTCTTTTTCAACATTAGATTCGAATGCAATATTAACTGCTACAACATAAACATTATTATATAATCCTAGATAAAATTCATCAAAATATTCTGATGAATCTAATTTTTGATTTAACTCATCAAATCCTTTTTTAATATCTGCAGCAGAAATAGCATTTGATTTTAATCTAATTTCTGTTCTGTCTCCTGAAATTTCTGATATATAGTATGTTTGAGTTGTTGAAGAACTTAATTCATAATTAATGAAATTATAAGAACAATATACTTCTCCAGTATCATATCCTAAAGTGTAAGCATCGTTAGAAGGGTTTAATTCAATTTCATTAGTAGGAATAGAACTTGTAGCACTTTGTGTTACTGCTATTCCAAATTCATCAACATAAGGAGTAGGAACACTAGTATCTGATGTATTATTATTGATTCTCCAGTCAGTAAAATTATAATTTTCATATACTTGGAGTTTATTACTATCATATATAAAAAGTTCAATACGACTTGTATCAACATAAAATGCTCCTTCTATATCAGAACTAGGAATAATTTGACTTTGAATAAATTCATACCCATCTGATGTTAGGGTATTAGGATCAACAGGGGTAGTAGAAGAACTTACAGGTATAGTAATATCATTTAAAGAATTTACTACTTTAGTTTCTTCATTATTATTTCCTTCTAAAGGAGAGTAACTATTATTATTTTGTTTATTACCAGCCATCAATTATCCTTGTTGTTGATTACTAAAATCTTCTATTACTTGAACTATTTCTTGTCTAACTTCTAAATTTTCATTTCTTAAATCTGCTATTTCTGATAATAAAGATTCAATTTCTTCTTGTTGGGGAACATAATTAATATATTCACCACTTGTTTTAGCTAAATATTCATGTGAGTTTATTTCTCCTTCTTTTGGTATTTCATAAAAAAACTTGTTATATAATATCCAAAAATCTTCTAATGTAGCCAAGTTTATATCAAAAAAAGATGGATCTGGAGGATTTAATAGTTGGGTAAAATCCGTATTAACCGTATTTTCAAAAGCATTTTTATCAAATACTGTTCTTTTTAAATTTATTGATTGTTTGTTACTCATCCTTTAGCTACTTTAAACATAATATTTTCATCAAAAACTTTAGTTACTCCTCCTATTGAAGTTTTAACTAAAACAGTATAATATCTTTCAGGTTCTAAACCATTACAATATAAATCAAAATAACTTGAAGTATCGTCAGAACTAATTCTTGTATATTCTGAATCAAAATCAATTACAAATTCATTAGTTTCTGTATCTTTAATAGCATATAATGACTGAGATTCTGGGAGATAATAATTAGTTGTATATAAAGAAGAAGTTAAAAATGCTCTATCAGGATATTTAGGTAAAGCTGCAAATCTTAATCTAGGAACACTTTCAGAATAATATGTACCTTGATTATTGTATATAGAAATAAAACTTTCTACTTGAGGTAAAATTGTATTTTTAGAAGATCCTGTGTTGAAAGTATAATCATTATATCTAAATTCTAATTGAGGAGGATATATTGTATTAGTATCAATTGAAAAATATCTAAAAACTGTTGTATTTGCTCTAGTATTGATAAACTCACTTCCACTAGGTTGTTTTACTATAAATCCTTCATTTTTAAAACCATTAGCACTATTTAATGAATTACTATACCAAGTTTCAACTGTATTAGTTACATCAACTATAATATCTTTAGTATCAGAATATGTAAATGTTTGTGATTGAGAAATAGGATCTAATGAAAGATTTGAACCTGTGTACCAATTCCCCCCACCTTCTAAAGATGATTCAAATGAGGCTGTTACATATGGGCTAAATCCTGATGAAGGCCATGCTGTTGAACCTGAATAATCTAACCAACTCCAACTTGTTCCATTTGTTACAATTGGAGAATCATTATATCTACCTGTTCCCATCCCCCAATTTCCAGATACTGGATAGAATTCTAATTTTTGGTCTAAGTTTAAACCTGTTACAACGGCATTAAATCCTTTTAAATATGCTTTATATTCACCATTAGTAATTTTATCATTAAACATTTCTGAGATTTGACTAGATGGGAATTTAATTAAATATCTACTCACTTGAGCTTTATCATTTTCTAAATAAGTTGAAGCTTCAATAATCTGATCTAACCCTGTATTTTTAGAAGGGTATTCAGTATACAATGTTGCATCTTTTTCAGGAAATATTTTATATACAGCCATATCTTTTTATATTAAATTGTTTTTAGCTTCCTCTTTAAATTTAACCATATTTTCTAAATAAGTATTTTGAGGAGTATAAGCATTTAATTCTGAAGTTGATGGTTTATCTTCTCTAGTTGTTAAAACTTCACCTTTGCTTGGTAGTGGGGTTAAAGGATTTGTAGAAGCTTTATAATTTTGATAAGTTCCATCTGAACCAACAGTATTAAATTGATTAGTAGCATTAGTTCTATTAGGACCCCCTGAACCTCCTTGTTTTACTCCTGCTTCATCAGAAGCTACATCTAATGCTGTAATTTTAAGTGTTTTTAAATTAGAAACATCCCCCCCAGGTTCTACTTCTACTAATGAAGATGTTAAATTTCCTTGTTGTAAATATGGGTTTGTTGCTGAATATTTTGTTTCAAAATTTGATAAAGGATCATTAATAGGACCTCCTACAGGTAATGGATTTTGTGTATCTAAATTAGTTTTATTAAAACTATCAACTAATGAAGAAGGTATACCTTTTATGGCATTTGAAACATCTTTACTATTTATTTTTTCTGTTGGCATTTTATAATTTTTATAATGGTACTACTCTACCTTTAATATCAGTATTTGGATTTTTAAGCTCAAATATCATAGGATCAATTGATGGGTATACAACATCATTTATTGTAGCCCCAGGAATATCATATGCAAAATCACTATAACCTAAAGCATTTCCTGTTAAATTATTTACTGTAACATTATTTACAGTTTGTACTCCTTCTACTTTATCTAATAATATATATAAATCTTTTAATAAAATAGGTTGATTAATTTGCCAGTTATCTATTGCAAAGAAATTAGTTAAAGATGTAATACATTTAGTAATAGTTTCATTATTATTAAAATTAGGTAATACAATTATATCAAATATAACTTCTATATTAATTATAAAAGCATCTTTTATTTTAACTGAATCATTAATCATTCTATATTCAGCTAAATATGTTGCTAAATTTTGTTTCATTAAATTAGAAGCTGTTCGTAATTTACCATTAGCATCATAAGTTAAAACAAATAAATCTAAAATTGTAGGTAATTCTCCTGGTTGGTATTCTTCAATTTTTACAGGAGCAGCATAAGCTTTAGCTATTGTCCCTAAATTAGAGGGCATTGATAATGCTCTAACTAAATAATCTTCTTTAGTTACCGTACGTAATTGATTTTGAAAATTTCCTAAAGCATTTAATCTTAATTCTTCAACAGTATCACCATCTTGTCCTCCATCTGCTGCTAATTCATTATTTGATGAGATAGATGCAAATATTTGGTTAGCTAATGCTGTATTTGCTAAATTAGGATTAATAAAAGTAAAATTAGAATCATCTAATACTGTTAAAGTACCAGCTTCTACATTTGCTCCAACACCCCCACCTGTTAGATACCTTACATTTAAAGTAGTATTATAAGGAGCAATTCCATAAGTATTAGTAAATATAAAATTTAATGGAGAAAAAGCAGTTGTTAATTGATCTCTTTCAAATGGTAAACCTAAACCTACATTATCAGGATTAGGAACTATTTCTTCATCATTACTTTTAGTAGATCCTGCTCCAAATTGAAGTTGTAAAGAACCTGAATCTAAAAATCTAGTTACAAATCTTCTTTGTACCTGTTTTAATCTTAATAAATAAGGTGCATCTTCTTCTATATTAAATTGAGGATCATTAGTATTTGTGTTTCTAATAGTATTAAATACGTTTTCTTGCGCCATATTTGGAACTTCATACCAATCGTTACCATCAGTATCAACGCAATCTAAAACGCCTATAATATTAGGAGCTAATATTTCTCTAGTATCAAATCTTTGAGCGGCTGTAAATGTAAATTGAGCAGTATTAATAGTTGCTGAAATTGCTTTACGTGATTTTTTTAATAAATAATATGTTGGGTTTGCTCCACTTATTTGATATACTGTTACTGTTGTTGGGTCTAATGAACCTGAAGCTGAAAAATCAATTGCATCTTCTATTAAAAACTTTTGAGTACTATCTACATTAGAAGAAATCTGAGTATTTTCAGGGATAATCATTGCATAATCAAAATCAGGAACATATTCACCACTCTCTAATTTAGCTGGGAGTTGTTGGTAAAAATCAATATCAACACTAGCTGCTGTTGTTACTTTAGGTTCATACCCTAGTAAATAAGCCATTTGAAAAAGATTTTCTTGTTGTCTTGCTTTTTGAATAAATGTTTCTTGGATTTGATTATCTAAGTAAAAAGATAACACATCACCAACATATGATGCCATTTCCATAAACAACATCCCTGTTGAAGTATCTGTAAAATCATTATATGTGTTTGGAAAATAAGTTTTAGAGTAATTAACTAATGCATTTCTAAATTGGTTAAAATCTCTATCAATATATCTTATGTCTCTTTTTAAGTCCGCCATTATTGTAATAGTATATTTATATCATCTGTAATTCCAAAATTAGCAATGGTATATGTTAATGTAAAATTAATTGTATTTCTATCAGGTTGATTATCAAATCTAATTTCTTTAACTTCTACTTGAGGAAAATATTTGTTAATATCATTTTGAATAACTTCTTGTAAATCATCTGTTGTTGAATCTGTTATATTTTCAAATAATAAAGCTCTTAAACTAGCTCCAAATAAAGGATTAAATACTCTTTCTCCTTTATTAGTTAATAAATAATTAATTAAATTTGATTTTGTTTGTTCTCTTGTAGTAAATGTAGGATTAAAAACAGCAGGCCCATTAAAAGGTAACCCAAACCCAACTGCTTTTCTAGCAACTGAGTCAATTGGGAATCTACTATTTAATATTCTAGCCATTTTATTTATTTTTTACTCATTAATCCTGATATTTGAGACATATCTACTTCTCCTGGAGGTAAAGATCCATTAATTGAATCCCCTCCTTGAGGGTTAAATTTAGGTTGTACTTGGGCTGTTGTAAACTGTCCACTCATATCTCCTAAAATATTTGAGTATGCCGCTCTTTTTTCTTCAGCACTCATAACAGGTTGTTGTGGAACTTGTTGTTCTACAACAGGTTGTAGTGGTGGAGAAGCTATAGTTGTAACCTTTGGAGTCTTAACAGCTTCTAGTAAAATTTCTTTCAATTCTTCCTGAATTGCTTCTTTTACTGATTCTTTAATTAATTTTTTTAATTCTGATGACTTCATTTTTTTATTATAAATATTAAGTTATTAAATTTTTTCATCAAACTGTTTCAAGTTTAATTACTCCTCCTTGACCAAATTGGATTTCTTCAATATCTGTTACTTGAAATCTATAAGTATATTCCCCTATATCATTATAAGTAAAAGTTTTTGTTCTTAATTCTCTTCGTGCTGTAGTAGAAATAACTCTATTACTTATAGTTCCTAAAGCTGTATTAGATTTTACAGTTACTTCTCCTTGAAGATAACTTCCAAATTCTGCGTTTCCAAAGTCTCCTTGAACATAATCATTAAAAATTTGATTACCTCCAGTATCTATTGTTAATTTAATAGATTGACTAGGAACAGTTGTTACTACTTTTACTGTTCTTACACTATTAGTAAAATTGTTACCTATCATTGGGAATGGTAGTTCTACTGTTGTTGCAGCTTCAAGTGATTGATTAACATTTGTAGGTACAATAGTTATTGCAGCTGGAGGTGGGTTTGAATTTCCACCAGTAGTAGTAGTTGTGGTTGTATTTCCTGTAGTAGATGAATTTCCTGTAGTAGATGAATTTCCTGGGACTTGACCATCTCTACCTCCTATCTCTTCAGCTTGGCTAATACCCTCACCTATTTGATTTTTTACTAATTGATTTGACCAATAACGAAGATTAAGTGAATCAATATTAAATTTTACTTCATCTATTAATACTTTAACAGATGTACTATATGAATATTTTCCATTTTCTGATTTAGGATTAACAGGAGTACCTATATTAAAAACTGTTAAACCTTTAAATACATTATTTTTATCTGTATTGGTATTAACTGCTCTTATTCTTCTTTGGGGGAAAGAATATTCATTATTAGCGTTATATTCTATAGTTAATAGCCAATCTGACCCAGCATAGTATCCTCTTTTACCATTTACTACAGCATAATCTGCTCCATTTCTACCTATATCATCATCTGATAATAAGGTTTGATCTTCAAAAGGAATAAAGATTGTTGGTTGTCTTTGATATCTAAAAGGATTATCACTATTAGGAGATAATTGAGCTAATAAACTATCTTCATTAGCTATATTTAAATCTATATTTTCAAAATCCCCAGCAGTTGCTGCTGTGTTTCCTATTTCAGTTATTAAATCATTTTTTTCTGATTGAGTCATGCCTTCTGCTAATTCTTCAATACATTTATTTAATACACCATCTAATAACTGAAGTTTTGTTAAAACAATACTGGCAGAATCTGATATTGTTTTTGCGGCTTTTGGAACTACTGATACAGCTCCTTTAGCACCATCTAATAATTTTCCTAAAGTATCTAAAGAATCTGCTAAAATAGTAATAACATTTACAGGAATACCAACACCAGGAGGGACTGAAGTAGGTAGTGGTATTGCTTTAATTACTTTAACTGCAGTTCCTACTGTAGTAATTAAAGTTTCTGTTGTTTGAGCTGTTGATTCAACTGTATTAAATGACTTTGTTACAGTAGTTAATGCTGTTTGAATTTGATTTTTTTGTTGAACAATTTTAAGTAATTCATCTTTAGGAGGACAACTTTCTTTAAATTTATCAATTAAGTCATCTATTATTACTTCAAACTTAGTAAGATCTTTAATTACTTTTGTAATTGCTTTTGTTAATATTTTAGTTAAAAAAGATGACATTATTTAGATTTACTTACTTTAGATTTATACTGTTGGATTTTATTTAACATATTTTGAGCTTTTACTAAAGTTTGTGTTGCTGGAGCTGGTATAGAAGCATTAGGTACAAAAGGAATTGGGGTACCTATAGGAGTACCTAAAGCACTACACAAAGATATTAAAGAAGTTAATAATGAGGATAAATCTCCTAAAAATTTATTTCCTAATATAACAGGTTCTGTTGCATTTTTATCTCCTAATAATATATCTGGGGATTGAATTACAGTTTTTGGAGAATCTAAATTAATACTATTAATAGAATTTAAGTTTATACTAGTTGCAGAACTAAGTAAAATTGAATCACTTTTAGAATTAAATAATAATCTTCCTGAATTTAGAATAATTTGTTCTCCAACAAAGGCATTAGTTGACTCTGGGGGTGATGAATACGATTTATAAGA
>Ga0181410_1000984_pt1 | contig 12330 bp, 13 predicted proteins | sample 33SPOviralmetaG_FD_130112 | JGI IMG/M metagenome (GOLD analysis project Ga0181410, IMG submission 130112) | Marine viral communities from the oligotrophic San Pedro Time Series (SPOT) site, San Pedro Channel, CA, USA - 33 SPOT_SRF_2012-06-20 | ecosystem: Environmental > Aquatic > Marine > Strait...
TAGTGAAACAATTAGCCAATTACCTTTCTGTTTATATAAAGTAACAGACAGCGGTAGAGAAAAATATTATGAAAATCCTTTGTATATTTTGGCTAATAGTGAGCCTAATCATATACAAACAAAATATATATTTTTTGAAACTTTTATTAATACTTTGCTTTTGTATGGTAACGCATTTGCACATATTCAAAGAAATGAGCGAGGTTTACCAATAGCTTTGTATTTAGTACATCCTGATGATGTTAAAGTACATTACAGAGAAGATAGTATTATTTATGAAGTAAAAGAACAAGGTAATTATGATGCGTCTGATATAATACACATACCTGATATGGCTTTAGATGGCATTATTGGCCAAAGTAGAATATCAGCAGCTAAAGATAATATTGCTTTAGGTATAGCAGCACAAACCTACGGCAAGGAATTTTTTGAAAGTGGTGCTAAAGTTGGTGGTGTATTACAGCATCCTGGTCAGTTAGGAGCTGATGCAATGCAATCATTAAGCCAACAATGGCATAGGACTTATCATTCAGGATATGGCGGCAGCTTTAAAACAGCAGTATTAGAGGAGGGTATGACTTACAAACCTATCCAACTACGGCCTGACGAGGCGCAGTTTTTAGCTACTAGAAAATTTAGCATTTTAGAGGTTGCTAGAATTTTTAGAGTGCCTCCGCATTTATTAGCAGATTTAGATAGAGCTACATTTAGCAATATAGAACATCAATCTATAGAATATCTAAATTTTTGTATTACTCCTATGCTTAAAAAAATTGAGCAAGAGTTCAATAAAAAATTAATATTTGAAAACGAAAAAGGCACATCATACTTTGAGTTTAATACAAGTGCATTGTTACGAGGTGATAGCAAAGCTAGAGCTGAATACTATGCTAAATTATTTGCAATTGGTGCAATTAGTCCAAATGAGATTAGACGTAAGGAAAATATGAATGATAGTGTAGATGGTAATAAGTATTATGTTCCTATGAATATGATAGCAACAAACGAAAAGCAAGGCGATGAGTAAAGATTTAGAAATTAGACAATTTGAATGCCAAGAGCTTAGAGCAGAAACTACAGAAGCTGGTGATACTATTGTTAGAGGTTATGCCGCAGTATTTGATGAATTAAGCGAAGATTTAGGCGGATTCAAAGAAAAAATAAATAATAGAGCATTTGATAAAGTATTAGATAATGATGTAGTGGCTTTATTAAACCATGATAATAATATTGTATTTGGGCGCACAAGTTCAGGCACATTAAAATTATCTGTAGATGAAAGAGGTTTAGTTTCTGAAATTTCTATGCCTAATACACAAGCTGCAAAAGATACTATAGAGCTTATGAATAGAGGTGATATTTCTAAAATGAGTTTTGGTTTCTATGTAGATAAAGATAAATGGGAAGAAGATAGCACAGGTTTTGTTAGAGAGGTCAAGGAGGTAAAAAGGTTAGTTGACGTTAGCCTTGTTACTAGGCCAGCCTATCCACAGACAAGTGCAGCAGTCCGCTCTTTAGACCAACATAAAGAAGTAATAAAGGACAATGTAAAAACTCGTAAGAGTAAGTTAAAACTATTAAAATTAAAAAAGTGAACAAAACTTTAAAACAATTAAGAGAGGAGCGCCAAGTTTCATTAGATGAGATGACTGCCCTTATTAATGTAGCAGAGGCTGAGGATCGTAATCTTACAGATGACGAGCAAAAGTCTTTTGATACTACAGAAAAAAATGTAAATGATTTAGCATCTCGAATAGACCGATTAGAGCGTTCATTAGAGCTAGCTAAAAACAATCCTGTTTCTTTTAACACACAAGATGTTGCAAAAGAAGATAAAGATTTAAAAAAATTTACTTTTGGAGCGGCAGCTCGTGCAGCTTACACAGGTAAAATGGATGGTATTGTAAAAGAAATGGATGCAGAGGCAAGAATGCAAGCGCCTAACCAAATGTATAGAGGTGTAGCAGTTCCATCATCTGTATTACATTCTAGAGCTTTAGTAACATCTTCAGCAGCTAAAGGAACAGAAGTTGCATCTTTTATTGACCAACTACAAGCAAATTCAGTTTTAGCACAAGCTGGAGCTAATTTTTACACAGGCTTACAAGCAGATAGAAAATTCCCAATTGTAGGTTCTTGTACAGCATCTTTTGTAGCTGAAAATGGTTATACATCAGGAACAACTGAAGCAGCAGAAAGTGGTGCGTTATCGTCTAAGACATTAGCTCCTAAAAAGATAATTTCTTTGGCTTCTATGAGTGCTGAATTGCTAGAGCAAAATCCAGCAGTTGAAGCAGCGCTACAGCGTAACTTAGCAATTGCAGTAATGGCACAATTTGAGAAGAATTTGCTTGCAGCAGTAGACCAAACTAGCACAGCTGGCTCAAATGGCCCAGATTCTATTATGGCTGATGCTAATGCATTTTCTACATCAGCAATAGATGCAGCTGCTATTTTTGGTGTTGAGGCTAAAGTTTTAGAAAATAACATTAATGCAGCAGCGGCAAAATTTGCATACATCTTTAACGGAAATGGTTTAGGAACAGCTAAAGGTGTTGCTGGCTCTGATTATGTTGCTGGTTTTATGGATAACTTTGTTAAATCTATTAACAATACTCCATACTATGTAACATCTAATGTTGGCTCACAAGCTGACGGAACAGCAGCAGCAGCTGGTAAAGATATGCTACTCTATGGCGATATGAGCGATATTCACATCGGTCAATTTGGTGGTATGAGTATTTTGTTCGATCCGTATACAACAGCATCTAGAGGTATTGGCCGATTGGTTATTACTAACTTGATGGATGGTTTAGCTGGTCGACCAGGTCAAACTTTACAATCTATTATAGAAGCATAGTAGATTAATTAGTTAATTATAGGGGGGTGGGTATATTCCCATCTCCCTTTTTTATTTTTAAACATGGCACAACAGGCAAAAATAGCAGAATACTCAGGCACAGAGGCAATAAGTTTAGCAGAGGCTAAAAGTTATTTAAGAGTAGATTATACTAATGAAGATTCATATATTACTGAGCTTATTAAAATAGCTAGGCTGCAAGTGCTAAAAGATACAAATCAAGTATTAGTTACTACAGATGTTACAGAATTTTATAAGGATTGGCCGAATGATGAATTATTTTGCTTACAATATTCAGGAGTAATAACATCACCTGTTCTAAAATATTTTAATGAGTCTAATGTTGAGGTTACTTTAGCTGTTAATACTGATTACCTTATATCTAGTCATAGTGGTGCGTCTAAAATACAGATGCTTAACACATTTAATTTATATGATAGACAAGATGCAATTAGCTTTAGATATAATGTAGCTCCAGATAATGATGATGTTGTTAGAACATTAAAAATAGCAATGTATATGCTAATACAGCATTATTTTGATAATAGAAGTCCTGTAAGTTATTTAAAAGTTGATGAGTTGCCATTAGGCTACAAACATATAATTAATCAATACAAAAACTATATTTGGTAATGAATCCTGGTGAATTTAGACATCCAACAAATATTTTAATAAAAGGCGAAGCACAGCAGTCAGATTATGGTGATTTTAAACAAACCACTACAACAGGCATAGAAAGATTTGCAAAAGTTAAATGGTTACCTGGATCGGAAGTTTTAAATAATGATACTATTACCTTAGAAAGAAATATAGAATTTACTTATAGAGCTGAAAATTTTACAGAAGCATTAGACAGAACAGATACAATAACTTATAAAAGTATTGTTTTCTATATTTCAAGTATTAGATATATTGGACAAAATAATGAGCAATATATAGTAGTAAAAGCCCACAGCAATACACAATAATGCTTACACCTATAACATCTATAACAGGCGATAAAGAATTAGATAGAATCTTGAAAGATTTAGGTACTAATGCGTTAAAAGATAGCGTTATTAAGCAAGGATTAAAAAAGATAGCAAAGCCAATAATTCAGGACATAAGGTCAAATATTAACGATGTTACTAAAAACTTATCTAAATCTATAGGAGTTATAAGAGGTGTAAGAAGTAGAAAAGGCCAGCCTTTTATATTAGTTGGCCCTAGATATTATGGTAATTTTAGAGGTTATCATGCGCATTTAGTAGAAGTTGGTGATAAAGAGTATAATGTTGAATATGATGCACAGCACAACATTGAAAGGGCATATAACAAGAATAAAACACAGGCAGTTACTAAGTTGCGAAAAGAAATTATATTATTGTTAGATAAAAAACTTAAAAAACTTAAGTAATGGCTACAGAGGGAGTAAAAATAGGTAAAGTTATATTTGACATATTAAAAAATAATGTTGCTCTTTTAAGTATTACAGGAATGAGTGCTGGTAAAATACAGCCAGCTCCTTTAAGAGAACAAGGTAACGCATCAATAGGTATTGTATATGAAACATCAGCTGTAAATGTGGTAAATGTAAAAAGAGAGTTAAGAGCGCAAACAGCGCCTTTATATATTGTTGATTTTACTTTAGAATGTTTTAGCACAGATTACAGCGTTAGCATACAATTAGCAGATTTTGCATCACAAGCATTAGAGAAATCTGCATATGGTACACATGACTCAGTAAAAGTTAACGGAATTACATTAGAAAGTTTTAGTGAAGATTATAACAAGGCTAGAAGATACTACAGCAAAAGACTGAGCTTTCAAGCTCGTGTATTGCTATAAACGAAAAAAAAACGTAAATTGCAAACTAAAATAAATAAATAAAAAATGGCTACAGGATTAGTAAATGGTACTGACTTACTTTTAAAAGTTGGTGATTCAAACAGCAATGAGGTGGTAGTAGCATTTGCTACATAATGCTCATTAGAGGTGTCAATGGAGGAAATTGACCAAACAAACAAAGACAGCGCTGGCTGGAAACAAATAATTGGAGGTTTACGTTCATGGAGCGTATCAGCAGATGCTTTATATCAAAATGAGGCAGAATCTTCTAAATATGCTTTTGTTGATTTTTGGGATCATTTAGGTGGTACAAATCAAAGAGCAAAAGTATTTGTTGAGCTTGCAATTACAGGCGGAGCTAATAGTGATGGTAATAAATACTATCATGGTGAGGCTTTTGTTACGTCATTAAGCGTAAACGGAGGCACAGAAGACCAGGCTACATTTAGCGTTACTCTTACAGGATCGGGTGTTTTAACTGAAGCAGCGGCAGCATAATATGAAATCAAAGCCTGTATTTATTGCTGGTCAAGATTATCCTGTTAAATATGGCTTTGCAGCTCTGAGAGCGTTTAGCGATGCAACAGGTACAACATTAGGAGATTTATCATCATTAGGTGATAACATGACTATCACACAAGCTATAGCTTTAGTATGGGCTGGCTTAAAAGATGGCGCTAGGGTAATGAAGCAAGATTTTGTATTGTCTATTGATGATGTAGCCGATTTGATGGATGAAGATGAGGAAGCTATGGCTAAAGTTTTAGAAGTTTTTTCTGAAAGTATGGCAAAGCCTACAAAAAACAAAGCAAAAAAAAAGGCGAAATAGTAGAAAGGCAAACAGCATCTACTTATGATGATTTAGAAGTTGTTGCTTTTGGTTGGTTAAATCTTTCTCCTGAACAGCTAGATAATTTTACACCTAGACAATTTGAGAATAAGCTAGCTGGTTTTGAGGAGTTAGAAAAAAAACGTGATAGGTCAGAATGGGAAAAGTTTAGGCTTTTAGCATCTACATTACTTACACCACATACAAAAAAAGGTAAAGGCATAAGGCCTGATAAACTTTGGCCATTTGAATGGGATAAAAAGACAGCTACTCCTAAAATGAGTAAGGAAAGATTGCAATATTTGAGCAATAGAGGTAAAGCATTAAGAAAAAATGGCTAATAAGAATGTAAATGTAAAATTAGGAGCTAACATTACGGACTTTCAGTCCAAAATGAAGCTAGCATCTAAAGGCTTTAAAAAAACTGCTGCAGCCCTAAAAAAAACAGGTAAAGCCTTAACTATGAGCCTTACCGCTCCAATGCTAGCCTTTGCTGGCGCATCTGTAAAAGCATTTGATACACAAGCTAAAGCAGAAGCTAAATTAAACACAGCATTAAAAGGCAATCAAAAAGCATTTAAATCACTAACTGCACAAGCTAGAGAATTACAAAAGGTTACCATTTTTGGTGATGAGGAAACTATAGCAGCTCAATCTATGCTTGCATCTATGGGGTTAGAGGAAGAGGCTATTATGCGCCTTACACCTTTGATCCAGGACATGGCAACAGCAAAAGGCATGAATTTGTCAGCTGCTGCTGATTTAGTTGCTAAATCTGTTGGAAGTAGTACAAACGCATTAAGCAGATACGGCATACAAATAGAGGGCGCTGTAGGAAGTACAGATAGATTAGATAGTGCTGTACTTGCATTAAAAGGTCAATTTGATGGTCAAGCTAAAGCGGCAGCTAAAGCTGGTGCTGGGCCATTAAAACAACTTTCTAATAGATTTGGTGATTTAATGGAAAAGATAGGCGAAATGCTTATCCCAATAATGAATGATTTAGTTGGTTTTATTGATGATATGATTACATCATGGAACAATCTAGATAGCGGCCTTAAAATAGCTATTGTTACATTTGTTGGTATATTGGCAGCTATTGGCCCTGTGCTAACTATATTTGGTTTATTAGCGTCAGCAATTGGCTTTATTATGAGTCCGGTAGGAGCTGTTATTGCTGCGCTTGCTATTTTGGCAGCTGCTGCTATTTATGTTTCAGATAATTTAGAGGTATTAGGTCAGATTGGTAAAATGATGGCCGTAAGTTTAGGAAATGCTTTTTTAGACATTGGTCAAATGCTTATATCACCTTTTGAAATGGCTGTTAATGGTGTTAATAAACTTTTAAAATTAGTAGGTAAAAAAGGTTTTGATAATCCGTTTACAACTATGAAAGACGGATTAGAAGGTTTAAAGGGAGAAATACCAGCGGTTACAGGTGAGTTTGGTTCTTTTGGTGATGCTGTGAGTAATGCAGCTACAACAGCAAAAAATGCTTTATTTGGTTTAGGTGATGGTTTAGGTATAGGCAATAAATTTAGCCCTGAACAAGGTGGAGGCGGTAGTGATGGTGGTAGTAGTGATGGTGGTAATGGTGGCGGCGAGGGTGAAGGTAATAAAGTTGTTGCTGAATTAATAAAAATTAAAGATGTTGCAACTAGCGTTTCAATATCAATAGCTGAAAGTTTTAGCCAATCATTTGCTCAATTAGTTGTCAGCGGTCAAAGTATGTTGAGCGGTTTAAAACAAATTTTTGCAAATTTAGCAAAACAATTTGCTGCAATGATAATACAAGCAGCTGCATTGGCTGCTTTGATGACAATAATATCAGGAGGCTCATTTGCTGGAGCAGCTACAGCTAAAGGTACTAATTTTGCATCTAGATTTATGGGTGGATTAACAGGTAAAGCTAGCGGTGGAGCTGTAATTAGTGGCACACCATACATAGTAGGTGAGCAAGGGCCTGAGTTATTTATGCCAGGTCAATCAGGTACAATTATACCTAATAATAACATGACAGCTGGCGGCCCAATAATTCCTGAAGTAGTTATATCAGGGACTGACTTAAAATTAGTGTTTGATAGAACAAATAAAGAGATTAATGGAATTAATGGCTAATGGGACTATTACATTATACTACAACATTTAATAGTACGCATGGAGTTCAGTGGACTATAGAAATTTCAGGTGTTAGTGATAGCTCAGGAACAGGAGCAACATTTAACACTAAAGGCTCAGGATTTGATGTTAGTTGGCAAAAAGGTAAACATCTCAGATTACCTTGCATTATGCCTAGCACTTGCAAAATATATTTTTTAGTAGAAAATGATACGCAAAAAAATAGTATAAATACATTTTTTGGTGCTGATGAGGGTGCATATTATATAAGAATTAAAAAAGGTGCAGTATTGTGGTGGGCTGGTTATATAAAGCCGTCATATGATAGTTATCAGGATATGCCTTTTCCGTATACAGCTACAATTAAAGCTACAGATGGGCTAAGCAGATTAAACAATAAGTATAATAATTCTATACAAACATCAGGCGCATTAGATTTTAGAAAATTACATTATCCTCTACAAGTATTTGACGATTTATTTGATATTGGTACACCTGTAACAAGTTCTTATAGATACGCTATTGCTTATAATTGGTGGCATGAGAATCAAACATATGATGCTAATGGTATTGGTATAGATAATCAATATTATAATAGAAATTCATTTGTAGAAGATAATGATAATTTGCCTTTAGTAATTAAAAGCTACAAAGAGGAGCTAGAGGGAGTTGTTAAATTTATGGGCTGCCGTTTGATATTTTCAAGAGGTGTTTATTATTTAATACAAGAGCAAGAATTAGATGCAGATACTTTACCTGTTAGATTTTATGATACACCTGATAGCAGCACATCACCTGTAAATGCAAATACAGCAATTGCATATCCTATAAGTAATAGCTTACCAATATCTGCAACAAACAGCATAATTAAAAAAGGCGCATCATTTACTTACGATCCTGAATTGAATTCAGTTAGAGCTGGTTATGTTCATGGTTTAGGAGGTGTTGTATTTGACTTAAATTTAACTTATACATCTTTAACCACAATTGGATTTGTTGGTGATACATCACAAAATTATGTATTATATCCTAACTTAATGTATAATGAAAATTATTTAAGTTCTGCTGTTACACCAATAACTACACCTGTACAACACGTCAAAATGAGTGGCCGATTCGTTTGCAAAATGAAAGTAGGCAATTACTATTGGAATGGTACAGAATGGACAACAGCAGACAGCACATTTAACATTGATGTAGGTTTAGGAACAGAACATCCTAATGTATATGGTGGCACAACATATGTTAATTATGATGGTTACTCAACAACCAATTTAGACCTAGCATTTATAAAAGCAGTCGATCCTATAATGATGGGCAATTTACCTCAATATGGTGAAGCTCAATTTATGTTTACACCTACAATTTATTTTTGGAATGCTAACGCTCCAAGCAATTTAACACTACAAGAATTAATTGATGCTGGTACAACTTATCAAAATACATCATTTAATGGTGTTTCTCCTGTACAAACAGCACAATCATTACAATCTAGTCCTCATGTAACAAGTTTTAATCCTACGTTTGGCTCAGCTACAGGTAATGAAACACTAGGCGCAACATATATATCATCACAAAATCCAGCAACAGATTTACCTGATAAAAATTTAGGTGACATATTTTTAGGTACACCTGGATTTGATGTTGATTTTAGTAGAGGAAATGTTATGTATTTTGATGCTACTGACTCAATATATAAAAAGGCTGGTAATTTTCGACGAGGTAATACAGGTATTTACCAAAATCCAACAAGATTATTATGTAAAGAGTATTTATCAGGCCAGGATAAGCCAATGGTAATTTTACAAGGTACTATTATAAGCACAGAGTATAATGCTCATGGTGTTTTTAAGTATGAAAATATTATTGGTGGTAGTACAGACAGATATGCTTTTATTAATGGTACATTTAAAGCTGCTAGTGATGAATGGCAAGGCAGCTGGTATAAAATTGATATAACAGGCTCACCATCATATTCAGATGTAATAGATAATATTGATATTACACCTCCTCCTGTAATACCTAATCCAATAACAAAACAGCCTACAGATGCAACAATGAGTGGAGCTAGATTAGCTTTTGATTTAGGTAATGTTATTGCTAACTTAACAACAGCAGCTACAACATCAGCTGCATCAGTTGGTAAAATATTTATAACAGCAGCAGTATGTGAAATAAAAGCTGGTCAAAAATTATTATTATCATTACCTGATGGCTCAAATGCTTTACCTATATCAGCAACTACAGGAGAATCACAAGGAAGCACAGACATAGATTTAACAGCTGTATCAGCTTCTATAGATTATCCTATAGGCTCTAGAGTAATTATCAAACCAAATGATTTAACAAATGTTATAACAGGAGGAGGAGGTACTCCAGCTGGATTAAATACTCAAGTACAATTTAACGATGGAGGTGCTTTTGGTGGTGATAGTGGTTTAACTTATAATAAATCAACTGATACATTAACAACAGTTAATCAGCTAATAAACAATGACCTCCAAATTTTAGGTGGCATAAGTGGTACATTAAATTTAAAAAATGTTTCTGCAACAGGTAGTCCTTTGCTAATTTTTAGTCAAGCAACAACTAGAAGAGCTTTTATTCAATTAGCAGATAATTTTCCGACAGGTAATCCAAATAATTTAAGAATAGCATCAGAATATGGCCCTGTCAGTATATCTGCTGCTAGTACATCGGGAAGTGATAGTGATACTGTTTATTTTAAAATAAATCCAGGAGGTGTTTTTAAATTTGGTGCAGATGATTCAGATGCAGTGCTTACTACTGATGGAAGTATGACCTTTAGAATTGATGCTGATGGTGATGAGTCATCACAAAAGTTTTCATTTCAAAATAATACTTCTACAGAAATAGCAAACTTAGATGAGTCAGGTAATTTACAAATAGATGGTAATTTAACTATTGGTGGTATATCTACAAGTTTTGCAACTACATATATAACTAGAAAAACTGTTTTAAGTACATTAGACTGTAATAATCTTCACACTACACCAATACAAGTAGCACCTGCTGCGGGTGCAGACAAAGTTTTATTACCTGTAGGTGGAATGATAAGAGTTGATAGAGCTGCCACGCAAACTAATTCTGCATCAGATATAAACTTTCACTATGCTAATCAAGAACCAGGTACAATTAGAGAAACATCTTTATTTCATATAACAAGATTTATGTACAATGATACAGGTGATAGAGTTTTTACTATTGCTCCTATTTCTGGTTCTGAGTCATCACAAAACTTAACTGATGATATAAATAAACACTTAGAAATCTCTGTTACTTCAGCACTAACAATTAATTGTTTTAATAGTGTGACTATTTATTTAACTTATAACGTTATTGATATTTCATAATTATTATAAAATGGATAAGGATACATTACAAAGCATATTAGTTAACAGCGCAACAATAGGAATAAGTTTGACAAATGTAGAGGCTACAATCAGAATAGCTGCATTATTAGTAGGTTTAATTTTTACATTATATAAATTTTACCTAACTTACAAAAATGAAAAGAGCCGTACTAATTAGACTAAGCCAAAACAAAAATCAAACTTTGGGCCGTCTATTTATATTTAATGGCTTAGATTTAGAATATGAGTGCTGTACATTAGAATTAGCTTGGCAAGATAACAAAAGAAATGTTAGCTGCATACCTACAGGTGATTACAATGTTTCCATAAGAGAAAGCGAAAAATACGATAAGCATTATCAGGTAGAAAATGTGATGATGCGTGATTACATCCTTATACATCCAGCTAATTACTTTACACAATTACGAGGCTGCATAGCAGTAGGCTATAAATTTTATGACATTAATAAAGATGGTGAGCATGATGTTACGCACAGCCGTAGAACAATGAAACATCTTTTAGAGGTAGCTCCAGATGGTTTTAACTTAATTATACTAAACAATGCCAAAGATAAACAGACTAAATAAAAGTGTTCTAGATTTAGACCATGAAGTAAATTCTAAATGGGAACAATGGTATTTATTGTCATCAGATAGGCATTGGGATAATCCTCATAGTGATTGGAAATTACAAAAAACACATTTAGAGCTTGCTAAACAAAGAAACGCTAAAATTTTAGATTTTGGTGATTTGTTTTGTGTTATGCAAGGTAAATACGACAGACGATCCAGTAAAACAGATTTAAGGCCAGAGCATCAAGTTGACAATTATTTAGATGCTGTAGTAAATACAGCTGTTGATTGGTTTAGCCCTTATGCTCATATGTTTGCATTAGTTAGTGAGGGTAATCATGAGAGTGCAATACGAAGACATCATGAAACAGATTTGATTGAGCGCTTTGTTACTACACTAAATTATAAAAATGGCACAACATTAACAAAGGGCTTATATACAGGCTATATACGTTTTAGATTTAAAAGACAAAAAAGTACATCTAGATACACATCAGTACTATTAAATTATACGCATGGCTATGGTGGTGGTGGCCCTGTAACAAGGGGAATAATACAAACTAACAGAAAGGCAGTATATTTACCTGATGCTCAAATTTGTGTTAGTGGACATATACATGAGAGCTGGCAAATATCAATTCCTAGAGAACGTGTAAATAGACATGGTAATCTATATATAGACGAACAAACACATATTTGTCTGCCTACATATAAAGAGGAGTATTTAGCTGGCGAAAATTACCACAGAGA
>Ga0181410_1000994_pt1 | contig 12273 bp, 11 predicted proteins | sample 33SPOviralmetaG_FD_130112 | JGI IMG/M metagenome (GOLD analysis project Ga0181410, IMG submission 130112) | Marine viral communities from the oligotrophic San Pedro Time Series (SPOT) site, San Pedro Channel, CA, USA - 33 SPOT_SRF_2012-06-20 | ecosystem: Environmental > Aquatic > Marine > Strait...
GCAATGGATTTGTATACCAAAGATGGACGCATCAACACCAAGGACCTATCCTTTGATGAGATTGTTAATCTATTCAGCGATAAACTAGAGGTAATAAACAAGGAAACTTTTGGTGACACCATACTTGAAGTATTCGATGTCAAAGAAGTAAACGAAGAGGATAGATCCCCTGAGTATCGCAACTTGCGTAATTACCTTAAAAACTTTTTCAATCCCGGCAGTACGCTACAAAAAGTCAAAGAGACCCAAGAGGTGGGATTGCCTCAAGGGAAAAGATACCATGATCCACTAGAGGAAGGTAAGCTGAACAGGGGTCAGCAGAGAATCGACAACCTTTACGATCCGACCACAGGGGAAGTTACGAGAGACCAGGTAATTGTGGTTAGCGAGGAGACCAATAAAGCCTCCATCGACAACGCTCGACAAGCCAAACAATCCTACATGGCGCCCGAGCAAAACCCTCTTAATAGTTATCCTGAGCTAGTAGAGGATGGGCGGAATGCGATGAACACTTTTGCGCCTAGCGGTATGGGTGTTTCGTTTAATCTAACTACCGCATTAAATCAGATAAAAGACGCCAACACGAAAATGGCATCCATTGCTAATATATCTAGGCTACTTGGTAATAAAACACTACAAGGATTTCAAGTTGAGTTCATGGCATGGGAAGATTTTCGCCCATACGCATCTCCCGCCAAAGGTGTTCTCAATAAGGCAGTTATTCTGCATGAGCAAAAGAAGATTATTATATCTGATGCCTATAACAATAACACCACGCACTCGGCCATGGATACCCTCATGGCTGACATACTACACGAGGCAGTACACGCTGTAACACGACCAGCACTTGACCTTGGATTCGCATACTCGTCAGGCAAACAAAGACTGATTGAAGAGACGATTCAGAAGCACGGACTACCTGAAGATTTTAACTTATCCGGCGAAGCCTTGGGAAAAATTTGGAGCGACTTCAATGACAAGCTACTTCCATACTTAAGGGAACAAGGAAAGAAAGACTTAGACTTACTGTATGGACTTAGTTCAATAGATGAGTTCTTTTCTGAATTAGCATCGGACAGAAAGTTTATGGACTTCTTGGATAGCGTGCAGATGCCCAAAGACATGCTTCCCCCAAAGTCCAAACTGCGTACCGTATTGGATTACATCCTCAACCTGTTAGCCAAGGTAGGCTTCAAGGTGGCACAAACGGACACCGCACTTACTTACGCAAGGGAAGAACTTAGGAAGCTGATGGACATATCCAATCAGACCACGGAACTCAGTGAGCGGATCTCGGCAATGAACCTACGAGATATAACCTCGCTTGCCTCCCGATTTGACACTAATGATATAAACTTAGATTACAATGAACTACTTGAACGAATATCACAGGAGACGGCACGAGATGGCACAGGAGGAAATCTCGAGGATGCCTCGCGTTACATCAGCCCAAGCACGCCAACAGGAAATCGAGGTGAGAGGCTCGGTCTCCAAGGAGAAGAAAGAAAATCTTGGAGAAAAAGATTCGAAGACAGAACCAACAAGCAAGGACAAGCGGCGCTAGAGTTTGCCACTCAAAACGGTCTCTTAATAAATCAGGCAGATTTTGACGCCAAACATAAGGCTTACGTAGAAAAGGATCCCACAAAATATACCTTTAAAACAGGTGGGGCTGAAAGCGAAATATATTTAGACGAAGAGTCTCAAAGGATATTTAAAAGAAATAATCTTGAGATGCATGACGGAGATATTACGGAATATCTTAATCGGCTACTCATCCATAATCATTTGTTTCCTAGCACAGCATACAAGCTAGAGGGTTTCGAGATAAGCGAATTTGAGCGTCTAGAAATAGATGAAAAGAAGAAGCCGGATCCCTCGGCATATTCTTATTCTACCGATATAAATACAAGAGTAGTTGTATCGCAACCCTTCATAAAGGGTCGAGCGTCGACAAGGGAGGAGATTGAGGCAGAACTTAACAATCTAGGCTTAGGGTTTAAAAACAACTTTTCCAATAGCACGGTAGTCGGGAATGATGTTAATGTTTCTGACCTGAGAAGCGATAATGCGATAACGGACGAGCAAGGTCTTGTGCACATAATTGACCCAATCATTGAGGAAGAAACAATAAGGCGGGTGGTGCTTGAGAGAAAGATAGATAAGCAAGAGGACCCCGCGGATATACTAGAAACCCTTGTGGAACTTTATAGTATTCCTGGATATATCCCAGATGCATCTATGAACGCACTAAAGCGATCCGTAGAAGATGAGCTAAGAGGCACTAAAATAACGGAGGAAGATCTTGAGTTACTTAAAGCATTGGGTGATGATCCGCCGACCCCTGAACTGAAGAAGAAATTTCCATTAACTTTTGCTGGTGCAATTGGCACTACAGTTCAAGGCAATCAGTTCACTACACCAAACGACTCTCCAAGACCAACCAACTCTCGACCCGATGATAATGCTCGTATTATGTCAGAAGCAAATGCCGCGGGATTTAATGAACTAATAAGAGAGCTTGTCAAAGTCCATAGGGAAGTTGGCGAAGAGCTTGGAATGGAGTTGGAGCAATTCTTGGATGAGTATGGCAGACCGGGATCCAAGAAGTTGTCAGACATAAAGAAGATACTTGATAAAGAACTTAGTCAGCACGGTAAGTCTTCAGATGGTATAAGTATAGACGATGCAGGGTTGAACAGAGTGGCCCGTAGTTTTGGTGTAAGAAAAGCTATATCCAACCTAGAGGCAGTTCGAGAAAAGGCACGAAAGAATAAGAGCAGTGCGGTGGCAATGTCTGACGAGATCACTCAGGAGATCATAGACAGCACGAATATGTATGCCGATCTCCTCAAGGGCAGGTTTCCTCCGCGCAACAAGATAGGGGATCGCGTAAAAAAGCGCTTGCAGTCTACGTCGTTTGAGGTGCTGGAGGAGTATGTAAGAGCATTACCCAATGCAGGATTTTCTCAGGCTAACTTGAATGACATAAGTAGCATCACCACCGATCAGCTACTTGATATAATGGACGCTGTTGTAGAGGCTAGGGGAGAGATAGACTCTATGACTAAAGCTGAGTTTAACGAACAGCTAGAAAACTTGAGTGATAGCAGACTTGATATAATAAAAGGCAGCTCGCTTCAGCAAAAAGCAAAGAGGTTTGCCGTGATGCGTGCCATCAGGGAGAGTAAGGATGCTATGTCTTTACTTCGCTTGAGCAAAAATATGATTGGCACTCTGGAGGAAAGATTTAAAGACGCAGCCACGCGGATTGCAAAAGCAGATAGTGTTACATTGGTCGAAGGGGTGAAGCTTGATTTCCCTGGTGTTATGAATACACCACTTAAGCATTTTGCTAGACTCAAGAAATTTGAGATAGAGAACAGGAGTAAGCTTGAAAAAGAAAAAAGGCAGGCAGAGATATATGAAAAAATAAACAGTACACTTGAGGATCGCAGTACCCGACTGCGTATGGCTTTGGGCGAACTACAACCCGTTAATGTGCATGATGGCGTAACACTACTGGTAGCCAAAAAAGTGGACGGAGTATGGCAGAAAGATTCCTACAAGGTAGAGATAAAGAACGGTAAGTTCAAAGACAGAGAGGGTTTCTCAAAAGCGAACAAAGACACACTAATGTTCGTGAGAGATGATGAGATGATTAAGAAGCATGGCCATGAGCCTTGGTTTGAAATCATGCGGGAGCAGGCTTTGATGGCGCTCAATGAGCCAATAATGGAAGAGCAGTTTCATATCCAGCGCGCCGCATGGTATGCAAGCCTGCAAGGATTAACGGATAGATTTAATAAGCTAGGATACGCAGGTAAAAAACTTTCGCAGATGTCCACAAGGACAGTTGCCCTATACCGAGATTACGCAACTACTTCACAGTCATACGCAAAACAATTCAATGCCGCACTGCACAGGGTAATGAGCAAGCTAAAGGTAGGAGGCAACGAAGTCTACACAGGTTTGTATCAGGACATTTTTTGGTGGTTCGATAATCATCCTGAGTATGCGGGTAAGGAAGAGCAGGGATTTAGAGAGTTATGGAAGCACCTAAAGAGTAACGCCAATGTGCCGGATCGCACTCTGATGGATGATGACGCTAAAAGGCTAATCATGGATATGGTAAACAAAGCCATCACTGCAAGGAATTGGGAAGCAGAAGTTAATAAACGATTAGGCAATCGGGTAAAGGATGAGGAGATAAAGGTGGAGTCATTCATAAACCAAGAGATGGTGGACTTCTACAGATTGCCAATGGAGATGGGTTACGCGACTATGCCTCGCACCCTTAATAATGGCTATCTCATGGATACGAACCGTATCATGGAAGACGCCAAATGGCATAGCGAAGATGTAAAGGGTATACTTAATGAAGCATCAAAGGTAAAAGATCCTCAGGAGATGGAGCGCATCTACTCCACATTGTTTAATGACGATATTGTTGAAAGATTTGTAAAGCCATTCACAAATACAGATGTAAGACAGAGCGTATTCAGGGGACCAAAGGATAATGAAGGAGACAATCTCCCAATGGGAAATTCTTTCGTATCCACCGCATTTCAAAATTCAAATGGCAACATATACGAGATGGCTAATTATATTTTTGATCAGCTATCCGAAGATCAAACCGAGCAAGCAAGGGCAGAGTGGCAGTATAACTTCCTGCGGCAATTCTTTAAAAGGTATCGTCAATTACAAAGCGTTGCTAGTCGAGTGGGGAATGAGAAGCACGGCATGCACGCAGGTGAATCTATGCGTAACACTCCACAAAGCTTGGACGCAAGAATGGTGGAAAGTAGATTACCCAAGGAGTTTTTCTACTATAATATGTACGATGAGGTTTCATCAAATATTCGCCTGGCATTACAAGTCGCAACCTCTCAGTTCGGGCGCAATGGAGACGAAGCAAATCTAGCTTACTTAGATGGCAAAAAAACTTTATCTGTGAGTGCGGAGCGATTCAACAACCTGATGTCAACCGCAACCAAATCAGACCACAGTAAGCCTCAAAGAGTTTATTCAAGAGCGGTAAAGCGTAAAGCTTTTGCGATACTCAGGGATCAACTAAAGCAAGAAGGTGACTCAAGGGATGTCGAAAAAGTATGGAATGAGTTGTACAATAATGCGATAGCACTCGGGGAAATACAGGTAGCCTTTGATCACTTAGGTAAGTACTACGGGAAAAGCAATGTGGCGGGACCATACCAAGACGCTAATCTTTTGATGGATATTCTCGGAGTACAATCCGTAGCGGTATTGAATAACCCCAAGTCCTCAATGATGCAGGCTCTTTCGCTATTCGAGTTCCCCAATGCATTTAGGGGGCTAAACAGGTTGGCGGGTAAAGGTACCGCGGGAGCATTAGGAAATTTCATCAACCAAACATTTGGCGGTATGCTTGAGGCAATGGGTGTTGAGCTAGAGAAAACTGGACGCTATGCGCAGTACCTAAATAACACACACTTCAGAATGGACGAGATGGATCTGCCATTCAAGGAATACAATAGTATCGTAGGCAGTGGTGGAGACTTAGCTCAGTCGATAAAAGACAACCCCGGTCTTGGCATAAAGCAGATGGTGCGGAAGTTGAACAATATATCTCAACACCATAGGAGATACAATAAAGACGGCACTAGAGCCCCTGTAGATCCGCTAAGTCTGGTAACCGGTATCTTTCCTTACATCAATAATGTGGTAAACCACTCGGTAGGGGTAGGGGCAATACACGCATACAGTGACCTAGTGTTACAGATGTCAGAGGTTATAGAGAGCAGAGGGCTGACAGAATACACAGAGCTTACTGCCGAAGACCTCGGTATGGGTAACACCATGGGCGAGTGGATCGCAGGAGAAAAAGACGGATTTGATCGAGCAAACGAAATGCTCGTGGGAGCAGGGGCACCATCGGTATCTAGGTTGGCATTTGATTATGTGGATCGTAAAAAGTCTGACAAAAACGCAATGCCGATAGAGCGTAATATGGCGCTACTTATTAATCAGGTAGCGATGAATCAGGTATCAGGGGAAGGGTTTAACTCAAAGCCATCCAATTTATATAACAATGACTTCCTTAAATACTTTGCGACATTCTTAGGTTGGCCGTTGGGCAAGATGTCCAGAGACTTACAGCAAATATTTAGAGATCCGAGCGACAGGGTGGCTACCATGCAAGCTCTGATGAAATACCTGGGCATGATGTCAGTAGTCTACGCACCTGTCGGTCTTTCATTTGCAATGCTTATAGATTGGTATGACGAAGAGATGCTTGAGAAGCCCAACAATCTTCCGCCGATTAGTCCTTGGGCAGCGCTTCCAGTACTCGGTCCTTTCATTGCCATGGATGACCCAAACTTTAGCGTATACTCAATTACCTCAAGGCTTGCAAAGGCGGGAGTCCCCTTCGGCATGGGTATGGATTTAGCCAATGGACTGTTTGCGAAGGGTGATCCCTATGGAGCGGCTCGTGAGATTTCTTTGGATTCACGAATCTTTGCGTGGTCTATGTTTAAAAACATATATGACGCCATGGGGACGTGGGCGGTTGCTGGTGAATTTGATTGGCAACTAATTGGTCGTCCCATCGTATACGGAATAGGTGGCAACTCCGTAATACAGATGATGGATCTCACCACTGCAACGCTTGATATAGATTCGGAAGAGAGGCGTGTTGCGGACTACATAGCAATGCGTAACAATATCAAGAAGACTGCATTCCTTATGGGGCTACCCTTGAAGGCAGTACGAAAAGGTGGCGGAACCCAATCGGGGGTATCAATTAATACCAGGCAAATGGCACGCGCGGCATTTGCGGGAGACAATGAAGGCTTTCTAAGTAATTACCAAGAAGCAATAGAATCCGCAACAGAGTACCTAAACGAAAAAGGTAGGCCTGATGATCCCACAAAGTACGTAGCTGATAGGTTTAAAGAAAGAGACATAAGGTTTGGTATTACTGATGGCAGAATGAGTGACGCTGATTTTGAAAACCTACTTAACCTAATGGAGCCTGACGAAAGGCAGAAGATCTTGAATGCAATACAGGCGCACGAGCAGTACCTACTTATGATTGGAGGAACTCCACGAGTTTCGCGGGAATCTAAAATGGAAAATAGATATGAGGAGGCACGCAGGCAAGCAGCGCTTTTACTATGAAAAAATTTATATTTGCTTCTGACCTACATGGTGATGTACAGGATGTCGATACAGTCGACGTGTTATTAAAATATGTCGATATTTACTCTCCCGATGTACGTGTATTCGGGGGTGATCTATTTGACTTCAGGAACATTAGAAGAGGTGCTGGTCCGGCAGAGAAACAAGACAGTATGGCGGCAGATGTTGAGGCAGGGCTCGAGTTCCTTTCAAAATTTAAACCGAATGTCCTGCTACTCGGTAATCACGATAAAAGATTATGGGACACATCTGAATACCATACCCACGGAATCGTGCAAGATGCCGCGCGTCAAGGCGTACGGGATATAATGTCGAAATGTAAAAAATTGAAATGCAAGGTCATACCTTACGATGCTTCAATAGGGTACTACGATATTGGTCCAGTTAGGTTTATTCACGGATTTCATGCGGGTATATACGCAACCAAGAAGCACGCAGAAATATATGCCATTCCTGGCGGAATTGTACTACACGGACACACGCACGCTATTCAATACCACTCAATACCAAAAGTAAATGGTGGTGCAGGCATGGGTGTCGGTTGTTTGGCGCAAACTGATATGAACTACAATAAGCACATGACTGGAAGGATAATGCATGAAAATGGATTTGCCTACGGATATGTAGAAGGAAAGGAATGGCAGGTGTTTCAAGCAAAGAAAGGAAAGCAATGGCATCTAATGAAAGAGATAATAAGTCTTGGATAAAAACTTTATCTGAAATACAAGGCGGCAGAGCAAATCAACCTTCGGGTGATGGCTGGAAAACAATTAAAGAATTAAAGCAAATCTACAAATGCGGGATGGTCAGGATGTACGATATTGTCAATCAAGGACTAAAGGAGGGGAAGATTGAGCAGTACCAGGGCACTTCGCCTAGTTCTTCGGGTAGAATGGTGAGGAGAGTTTGGTACAGAACTAAGTAGTTCTTGCCAAGTTGTAACACGAAAGACTATGTTATATTTATGCATCAACATATAATAATAAATCACGATGTCGGGCTTTACTTTGTAGTAATTTCAAAAGAGGAAGAGATAGATATAACTGAGGCTATAGATGAACTTATAATTAAGGAGATCACTCATGCAGAAGGGGCAACGCAAATCTAACGCAACAGCAAGAAGCAAGCAACAGCGCAAGTACAACGGTACATCCAAGCAGTTGGCTAATCGCTCCTCGCGTAACAAAGCTAGGCGGAAGATGGTAAAATGCGTTGGCAAAAAGGCGCTTCGTGGAAAGGATGTGGATCACAAGGATGGTAACCCAAGAAACAATTCTAGAAAAAATCTTTCGGTTTCTTCAGTCAAAAAAAACCGCGCAAAAAACAAAAGATGAAGCTCGATGGAAAAGAGGAATCAAAGAGAAAGTGCACTCATGAGCTCAAAGCTTTATTTCACAGATGGGAGGAAGAGTCTGATCTCGATTCAGAAGAAATCATGGGAAGCGTGGGAGATGCTATTGATGAATACTACGAGGAAGATGTGGTTGAGTTTGAGGCTGACCCCTCAATGCTTGAGGACGATGAAGGAGTGGAGTTGGGAGAGGACGAAGAAGGAGGTTGAGAGAGGTCACCGCGAGTTCTTTCTTCGTCGCGGAATTGACCCTGCTTCCCTTAAGGAGGATTTCCTTTTTGGTGGATTCACGAAGAGTGCAGATAACCCTTTGTCGTCTTCGAATCTGAGTGACCAACCCAATTCGCAATCTTACCAAGATTCAGATCATAATCAGTCACCCCCGAGCGAGCGAACACACGAGTAACAAAGGTATGCCTAAAGCAGTGAAAAGACTTGTTCTCAATCTCCAAGGATTTCAGGAACCTGCCAAAATTGACACTGAACTTCGACCTCCTTCTAGGATCGGTTGAACACTCAGCCCAATCCGGGAACATATATTTCTTGCTGTGGTGACCTACGATGCCAAGCATATCTCTTAGCTGACCTCCACCAATCTCTGGGTGATCTAGCGGTAGATTGACCCTTTTGTCTTGTTTCTCAGTCCATACTGTAAGGTGCGTAGGACTCCAGCTATCCCATTCAAGTTTAGATATATCTATGATCCTTAATCCCGTCCACCACCCGAGCATGACGGAGCAATAATAGAACGGGTCTTTCTTATCTAAGGAAGCTTCCTTTATGATCTTAAACTCCTCGTCGGTGAATGGCTCTCTAGGCTTAGTCTCTTTTTGCTTATGGCTCAACTTGGATGCATCGACCGCCACCTCTGCAGTTGGATCCTTAATGACATAGCTATTTGCTACAGCATAAGAAAACAGGGATCGCAGGGCGGCAAGTCGTTGCTTTCGAGAATTAAGGTTTACATCTTCATCGCTATTCAACCACTTCCTGATCTGTGATGCAGTTATGCCGGACAGATGTTTTACCTTTGCAAAACTTCCAAACTTACGAATCAAACCTGACTGGGTATAGATTGTGTTTTGCGATTTAGCACGAATTTTGCTGAACTGATACCATTCATTAATACAATCATCTAGCAATATATTCCTGTCCGCAACGATTGAGGTGAATGCATCTTTAGTCAACGCATTGATCTTTGCTGCCGTCTCAAGCTCTTCAATCTTAGCTTCTTTGACGAGCATGACCGCCTCCTTCTTGTTTTTGGTTTTAAGATTTCTCGTAACATCCTTGCCCGATTGGGTTCTGAATCTTACAGAGTATACTCCAGTTGTTTTGCTTTGTATTAATTTCATAGTAACTTATCAGTTCGTGTTATATCGTATCACTTTTTATCGTGTGTCAATCACAATTTGCTTCGAGTTCGGTATATGTTTGTAATTTGTTCTAGTGATTTAGATATGGAATGCAGGGATTCATTTGATCGTATATTGTCTCCACGTATTTCCCTCAGTTCAGTAACAATCCCTGCAAGGCTATGACCAATGCTTGTTACGGCTGAATCCAATCCTTGAACCGCATTTCTCATCCGGCAGAAATCTGCCTTCCATTCCAATGCCTCGTCCCCAAACAATATGGAGACGGGCAAAGGCTTTGGATGATCGGGCGGAAGTTTTACATAAGTCTCACTCATGCCACCTTCCTTTCTCTTATCTCTTTTATCTGTTCATAGGAGCCTTTTAGTATGTCCGTGAGCTTATCTAGGTAGCGGTTGTAGTTAGGCATCGAAGGCTTGTATCCTTTGAGTAAGGGAAGACCTTGTTTATCCCTAGCTGTTGAGATATTCATCATGAATGCCTCATAGCTTCCGCGGGTGCGACCCTCATGCTTTGCGAGGTGTCCGTTTCTGTATTTAGTTTTGGAATACTTCTGCCCACGATTCTGATGTTGTAACATCATTTCGTATAGCGTCCATAATTCCAGTTTCTCTTCTTTTTCGTATTTCTTTTTCATTAGTAGTTACTCCTTATTTGTGGGTCATCAGGTGAACCTCCATGCCCGAATGTCTCCCTGCGTTCGTCTAAGCTCAGCAGGGTGAATGGTACATTCCAGGTAGTGCCGTTGATTATCACTTCAGCACGTGAGCGGTTTACCTTAACAACCTCTCCCTTCTCTTGCTTCAGTTTCTTGCCACCATTTACGATGACTCGAACACCGGGTCGTAGTTCGTATTTTATGTCTCCCGCAACTTCTACGATTCGCTGACGTACATCTTGCTGAAGCGTATCTAGTTCGAGTTTGGTTAGTGTAGGTATCAGTGACCTAACTTGTTGTAGTGTATTTGTATTTGTCATGTTGTTTTTTCTTTCGTAAGAGTTTCAAATGCTTTTAGGGGGTAATCTTTAAGAAAGCGGTGGTGACCCAAAACCTTATCAAGCTTTGCAGATGCGCTGCACCACTCTTCAGTAGTCATAATATTGCACTCTGCCTCAGAAGACTTACCCACGCGCTTAAGAAACTTTTCGTATTCCCCGCACTGCTCGAAAAGCTTAGAGTTCTCAAGCAAATCTATGTATATTTTTAGCCGGTTCTCAATGACGCGAATACGGTCTAGGAGCTCGTAATTAGGGGCCGTGGGGTCTATACCAAATCTTTCAAGATATGGCCTCGAATAATCTATTTCGGCAGTTTCAGGTAATTTATCTGTTTTCATATATGGTGTGTGGTTATTCGTCGTCTAAATCTATTCCGAGTGTGTCTGCCATATCTTGCAGTTGGTATTGCAGATCTTTGCAGTTGTGGAAGTATTCCTTTGCATAGTTAATCAGCTTGATCTGCTCTGGCTCAGAAAACTCATCCTTGAGCTTGTCGTAGATTTCAAACGTATTGAGGTTTCCATTCCACCACTCTACCTCACCTCTGATCTCTAAATCTTCATGCTCCATAGATATAGGTTCATCAGTAGATTTTGAGTGAACCCTTTCTTTGACTTTCATGTTCTTGACGCCCAGCTTTTGAACAAGCCGAGTCTCATCAATTACAGAGGGAAGCATCATAGGGTCATCATAATCCGCCATGTGGTCTTGCAGTTTATCCATGACCCTGTCTGCCGTGAGTTTATCAGGTGCCTCAAAGTGTACCTCATATTTTCGTGTTACTATTTGTTCTATTTGATATTTCATATTAGATCTTTCATTTCGTTGATTAATGCACTGACTGCATCTTGGTCATCCTTGGTGATGCCAAGCTCTTGCCCGTGCGTGATAGTTAACATTCTTTCTTTGATCCCGTCCCACTGAGCTTCAACTTCATCCTCGGGAGCTTCGATCCCTTTCTCCAGGGCATCCCACCCGGTGACATGCTCGGCAAGTACATCCATTGGGTCAGTAGTCTTGACTTCACGGGGAACTCGCTTGCCGTGCAAGCAGATGGTAGCCGCGTCTTCCTTGGTGCCGACCTTGTCGAACATCATCTCCTCGATCGAGTGCTTGTGAAGGACAACATAGATGTTCACATCTTCGGGCGAAGTGAGACGGAAGACGCGACCCAAGGCTTGATTGAATTTGCCGTACGACCACTCAAGGGAGCCGACAATCAGATTCTTGCACTGCTCAAAAGAGTAGGCTTGAGCACAGTTGATACTGAAGAGCATAACCTGTGAGTGCTTGTCCTTGAAGTTGGATGCCTGCATGGAGTGATCTTTGGTCGTGCCGTCAATACGACTAGTCTTGATGCCGACC
>Ga0181410_1000996_pt1 | contig 12264 bp, 18 predicted proteins | sample 33SPOviralmetaG_FD_130112 | JGI IMG/M metagenome (GOLD analysis project Ga0181410, IMG submission 130112) | Marine viral communities from the oligotrophic San Pedro Time Series (SPOT) site, San Pedro Channel, CA, USA - 33 SPOT_SRF_2012-06-20 | ecosystem: Environmental > Aquatic > Marine > Strait...
ACTACAGAAGAAAAACAAGATCTCATTGAGAATATTAAAAATCCTGATAGATACTTTCGTGTATCACTTTATGGCTATGGTGCAGAAATGTCATGGTGCTCTACAAGTGAAAAATGCAATGAATGGTGGAAAGCAAATGATGGTGAGAATGATATCTCTGCCTCAGAATATATGAGTGGTGCTGAAGAATTTAGACAGAAACATGATATGCCTCAAGAAGCAGACTTTCTTTGGGATAGCGAATATGAAACACACAGTGAATGGCATGAACCACCTAATGAACAAAGTCATTGGTATGGTGGTAGCATTGGTAACTGTAAATTAATGATTGAAGAAATGTCAGGTACTGAGTATTCTTCACAAGTTATAGAAGAATTTTATGATGGAGAATTTTACGATTTCTTTGACAATGTAACTTGCGAACATGATATTGATGACAGTGGATATAATATTCCTAAAGGACATTATGCACAAATGATTAGTCATGAGAAAGGTACATTCTATGAAGGCTTTTTACATTTAAAAGGCGAAAGGTTTGATATTAATAAGTTGAAGTTTCATTCAAGCACAATGCCTAACGATGAAGAAGTATTAGAACGTATAACATACGGAGAGTATGAACTTGATAATCAAGGCGGCGACACACGTGGCAAAGGTTATGATGTTTACTTTTATGAGGAAGTACAATGAAAGACGAATTAATGGTACAACAACAAGTAGACAATGTATGGCAACATATGGTTGGTGTTATTTGTTTGAACCTAACTAATCGTAAACAAGTTAAAGCAGTACTACCTAAGTTCTTTGCTAAATGGAGTACACATGATAGTCTTGTACACGCAACACGCAGAGAGATTGAAGAAGTAATTGCTCCGTTAGGTATGAAACATGTTCGAGCAGAAAGACTTTATCGAATGAGTGAACAGTTTAAAGATTGGGACGGAGAAGATGCTACACAACTACACGGTATTGGCAAGTACGGTAGTGACAGTTATAGGTTGTTTTATAAAAATGAAATACCTGAGAACGTAGGCGATCACGAATTAAAAAGATATATTTCGGAGGAAATGGTTGCATGAAAATATTACTAACAGGTAGCGAAGGAATGATTGGTTCAGAACTTAAAAAGTACTGGGCTGGTATGTATCAGTTACACTTTATAGACTTAAAGTTAGGTACTGACCTAAATACCTGTGACTTACCTAAAGTAGATGCAGTAGTGCATTTGGCTGGTAAGAGTGGTGTAAGAGAAAGTTTTGGTAATCCTATGGAGTATTGGAAAAATAATGTAATGGCAACTAAAAGATTATTTGATCATTATACAGATACTCCTGTGTATTATGCGAGTTCAAGTACTGCAAAGGAACCACATAGAAATCCTTATGCACTTACAAAATATACTTTGGAACAACTTGCTCCAGAAAAAAGTTTAGGTATGAGATTTACAACTGTATATGGAACACAAACAAGACCACAAATGTTTATTCCAAAACTTTTAAGAAAAGAAGTTACGTACATTAATAATCATACAAGAGATTTTATACACGTTTCAGATGTGTGTAGAGCAATTACAATGTTTGTTCAAAAAAACATAAACGGTGTAATTGATGTAGGAACTGGTAAGTCGTACCACTTACAACAACTGCTTGACGCATATGGCATAGATACTATACCCATGCAAGAAGGCGGTGAACACGAAAGAAAAGACAACAAAGCAGATACTAATCAATTAACTGCTATTGGCATGGTGCCAAGAATTGATGTCATAGATTACCTATGCCAAGAAAAAGAACTTGACAAAAGTGAATTTTCTAAATATAATGTAACAATAGGAGACTAAAACATGAAAGACATTTTACAAGATATCGTTGCACATACACACTCGTTGGGATTTCTCAACATTGTGAAAGTAACGAGCGAAGCAGATACAACTATCGAATCGATGGCTGAAGATCGTTCTGTGATTTTAAGTTCACAGACTAAGACACCCGTATCAGAATTTACTGGTACATTTGGTATGCCTAACTTAGACAAGTTAGCATTACACCTTAAGTGTCCTGAATATCAAACTAATGCAAAGGTTAGTGTTGAACAAGCAGAACGTAACGGTGAAACTGTTCCAACACATATTCACTTTGAAAATGAAGCAGGTGACTTTGAAAATGATTATCGCTTTATGAACAAACAAATTATTGATGAGAAACTTAAAACTGTAAAGTTTAAAGGTGCATCATGGGACGTTGTTGTAGAACCAAGTATGGCTTCAATTCAAAGAATGAAGTTTCAGAGTATGGCACATGCAGAAGAAACTGTATTTACAGTTAGAACAGAAGGCAATAGTCTTGTGTTTAGTTTTGGTGATGCTTCACAACACGCAGGTTCGTTTGTATTCCAAACTGGTATTACAGGTACACTAAAACATGCATGGGCATGGCCAGTAGCACAGGTACAAGCAGTACTGAACTTAGACGGCAAGGTAACAATGAGTATTTCAGATCAAGGTGCAATGCAATTAACCGTTGATTCTGGATTAGCAGAATATAATTATATTCTTCCAGCTCAAACAAAATAAGGACTTTATGACAAGTGTTGATATACATGATGATGACAAAACATTTGAAAATGAACAAAGCACAGTAACTATACCTCTTAAGGAGTATGACAAGTTGAGAGAAAAACAAAAGTATATTACAGACAAAGATATGATATCTGTAGTAGACAAAATTGAAGAACTTGTTAGAGCACTTAGGAAACACATTGTAAGGACGGACATTTAATTGAATACTAACTTAACAACTGCACAAAACGATTACGCAACTTTCTTGCCAGCACTGAGTGGCTTCTATGCAACCTTTGTAGGTAAGCAACGGCGTGGTGAGTATGTAGAATATGCACGTATACCTAAACACTTTACTAACGGTGTTGAAAGTATGAATTGGCTTAATCCGAGTAAGTCGTTGTTTAACTATCATTGGAGTTTGTATTCCGCAGGACATGCCGAACTTGACATTAACAAAGATGCACCTAAAGAAGATATGGTACGAGATAGAGATCGTAACAATAGTTGGATGTTAGGTGACAGTGGTGGTTTCCAGATTGGTAAAGGTGTGTGGGAAGGCGATTGGAAGAATCCTAATTGTCCTAAAGCACAAAAGAAACGTGAACAAGTTCTTAGATGGATGGACGCTTACATGGATTATGGAATGATACTTGATATTCCGGCTTGGGTAGCACGGTCTCCCGAAGGTGCTAAAGCAACTGGAATTGACAACTATCAAGACGCCGTTAATGCTACACGTATTAACAACGACTACTTCATGAAACATAGAAGCGGTGCTTGTAAGTTTTTAAATGTATTACAAGGTGAGAATCATGCTGACGCAGAAGATTGGTATCAGCAAATGAAAGATTACTGTGATCCTGTTAAGTATCCTGACACACACTTTAATGGTTGGTCCATGGGTGGTCAGAATATGTGTGATGTACATCTTGTTCTTAAAAGACTTGTAGCACTTAGATTTGACGGACTATTAGAAACAGGTGTACACGATGTAATGCACTTCTTAGGAACGTCGAAATTAGAGTGGGCTACGTTGCTCACAGACATACAAAGAGCAGTACGTAAGTATCATAATCCAAACTTTATGATTACGTTTGATTGTGCAAGTCCTTTCTTAGCAACTGCTAACGGACAAATTTATTGTGAACTTGAAACATTAGATCGTAAGAAATGGGTTTATAGAATGGTGCCAAGTATTGACAGCAAGGCTATGGCAACTGATACTACACCATTTAGTCAAGCATTTGTACGTGAAGGTAAGCACACAAGTTTTAAAGATTCACCTATTACAACAGGATTAACTGCACAAGATATTTGTAAGTATGCTACAGGTGATCTAAATAAAATAGGTAAAGAAGGAAAAACATCATGGGATAGTTTTTCTTATGCGATCCAGATGGGTCATAACGTGTGGAGTCACATCAATGCAGTACAAGAAGCAAATAGACAATACGACAATGGAGTCATTCCAGCAATGCTTGTGGAAGAGCGGTTCGACAGGTTATTTTTTAGAGATGTTGTGGAGGCAATATTTGCAACATCAAGCAGAGATGAAGCGAACGCAGTAATTGAAGAGTTCAATAAATTCTGGATGTCAATTATTGGAACACGTGGTGCAATAGGTAAAAAAACAGTAAACGCACAAACACAGTTTGGCAACTTATTTACAGAGGAATAATATGGAAAGACAATATGCAGATGGTGTAAAAGACGATGTAATCTACTTTACAGGATATGAAGTAGAGAAAACTCCTGCGTATGACATGCATACACTGTTTGTAACAGGATGTCAACCATTAGAAGATGTATTAGCACAAGCAAAGAAGCACGTAGTAGATCATATTTACTTAGGTGCTAATCACAGTTTTGTTCCTAAAGAAAGTTGGGACGATCTTGTATATGGATTACTTGATAAGAAATATCTTGTAACACTTGACTATGATGTAAAGTATCATGACTGGGTACTTGAAGTAGGATATAACGAAAGACATAATTTTATTAGTATGATTAGTGTTAAACTACCATACGTAAAACAACTTAACTACAATGCTTGTATTAAGATCGATGATGCAGACTTTGATCATTCTAATCCTGGCGTATGGGTACACAACGTTCACCCATTGCTACAGAGAGATAAGTTTACTGACTGGTCTAAATACGGAGACGATAGCCCTTCGGAGGACTAAATGAAACTACTGCATAGTTTTTGTGATCCCATTGAAACAATGCCTACTGTTACGAGTTGTAACGGAAGGTTTATTGATTCCGAAGGTACACATTACTATGACTTAATGGCTGGCAAAGGTTGTAACGTATTAGGATTTAACAACGAATATGTACAATATCATGTTGCTCATGCACATAGAACATTTCCAAGCAACGACTGGAATGCTAAACCTGAAATATGGAACAAGTTAGAAACTGCCTTACAAAAGAAACTTCCAGGTTACTTTGCATTTGTTCCAGCACATAGTGGAAGTGATGCAACAGACAATGCATTAAAATTTTGTTTTCAATTTTATAATAACAAAAAGAAAAACATAGTACTTGTACGTAAAGGTAGTTTCCATAGCGGAAGTATTACTGGTTGGGCAATGAGTGATTACAGAGGTTGGAGTAATCATTTACCTGATGTTGAGTTTGTAGACTTTTATGATGAAGACTTTGCAACTGTATTAGATAAACATAAAGGTAAAATTTGTGCCGTGATGTGTGATACTGTAAGTTGGTTTCATGGTGTTGATGAAATGTCAGACAGTCTTATTAAGAAAATTAAACAAGGACGTTTTGTACACGACTATAAAATTATTGCAGACGAAGTATTTACAGGCATGTATAGGTTTGGTAGTTTTGCACACAGTATGGAACGTGACCTACAACCTGATATTGCTTGTTTTGGTAAAGCACTTGCAGGTGGATTTAGTTCTTTTGCAATCACTTGTATCACTAAAGAAATGTTTGATGGTATATCTAAACCAGGTCCAGATGGTTGGGCATTACCTATAGCAGTTGGCAATTCAAGAAGTCAAGATCCTGTAGGAGCAACTGCGGTATTAGCCACACTTGAATACTGTGATAAGAATAAAGTTATGTTTAGTGTAACAAATCAAGTTACGAAGTTTTTGGTAGACCTTGCTGATATATTACGTAAAGTAGAAACTTTTGATGTAACACAAAAGAATAGTTTTTTAAACTGTAAAATAGATAAGGGTAGAGATCAAAAGACATTAAACGACATTCGAGCATTCCTTAACAACGCAGGCTTATGGCAATACTCAACTACTACAATTAAAATTTGTAGTTTTTACGAAATTAAGAAAGTTGAAACGGATTATATTTTGAACGTATTCGACGACTTAATAACCAAAATAAATCAAGAAAAACCATTGACAAACGATGCGAAAGGCTTTATAATATGAGTATGACAGATCAATTAATTAAAGAACAAATGGAAAAAGACAATAAGGCAAAAATTATGAATACTGCAAAACGAATGATTTGGGTTACTTTTACTAAAGAAGGTATCCACAAGTATCCGGCGGCACTTGATGACCCAGCACTTGCAACAGGCGATGAATATGATGTAAGTTTTTTAGGATACCCACACAGACACATTTTTCATTTTAAGGTAGCAATCACAGTTACACACAATGATAGAGATATTGAATTTATTCAATTTAAAAGATGGTTAGAAAAACTGTATGAGGAGAAAACAATAGAGTTAGACTATAAAAGTTGTGAAATGATGGCAGACGATTTGTATGCACAAATTAATGCTAAACACCCTGGCCGTGAAGTACACATCGACGTAAGTGAAGATGGTGAAAACGGTGCCCACATTGAGTATGATAGATAGAGGAAAAATGAGATGTCACTCAAATATAATCGCGAAACCTACACTAAGGTCTTCGAGGATCTCGAGAAGTTCAAAGATTTTTGTTCAAAGACTTCTTGGGTAACTGGTTACGGACGTTCTTATCGCTTTGACGAACGTGATCTTTATAATAACAAAAGCGAGGCTTGGAGAACATACGTTATGTTTACACAAGGCAAGAAGCCTAAATTTAAGCCAAAAAACAAAAAGATGTATAGGAGGACTTAAATGTTCAAAGACGTAGATAAAAGTATGCTGATGAAACTTGTGTTATTACATGTTGTAGTAATTACAGTTTCTAATGCGTTAGTGGCAATTCCTGTAGAAATTGCAGGAGTGAAGTTAACGTGGGCGGCATTTACATTCCCATTAGTTGTAATAGCAACGGACTTGACTGTTAGACTATTAGGAAAGAATATTGCAAGATCAACAATCGCGGCGGCGTATCCATTAGCAATTATTGGATCAATCGCAGTGGTACTTGCAGAAGGAGCACCGCAATCAGTAGCAATGCGTATCGGGTTTGCTTCAGCAACTGCTTATGCAGTTGGAACAATGCTTGACGTATATGTATTCCAATACATTAGAGAAAAAATGTCAGTATGGTGGTTAGCACCAGCGGTATCAACCGTTGCGGCAAATATCATTGATACTTACACTTTCTTTGCCGTAGCATTTAATAATAGTGCTGACGAATATATGGCGGCGAACTGGATGGAAATTGCAGGGTCACAAGTAATCATTAAGATTGCAGTAGGCTTACTTGTATTCCTTCCGGCTTATGGTATTTTATTAAACCAACTTCAAAAGAAGTACAACGTAAAATAAACAGGAGACACTAATGACAATATACATAGTTGATATAGAAGCAGTTGATACACGTTACACAAAGCAATGGAAAGAACATCTTCCAAAGCAAATGAAACGTGCAACTAATTCTGAGGTAATTGTTATTAGTGGCGGAGAAGTGCCTCAGGCTACAACGCCTGGGGCATTCCTTAACTTTGCAGGAACTAATAATTACAAGTCGCAACAAATGTTAGAGATTAGTAGATTGTTTGCAAATGGTGAAGTTAAAGACAATGACTACTTTTTATACACAGATGCTTGGAACCCTACAGTTATACAGTTAAAGTATATGGCAGAGTTACTTGGTGTTAAAATTAAAGTAGGTGGTATGTGGCACGCCGGTAGTTATGATCCACAAGACTTTTTAGGAAGATTAATTGGCGATGCTGATTGGTGTAGAAGTGCAGAACGTAGTATGTATGAATGTTACGATGACAACTTCTTTGCAACAGAATTCCATAAAAAATTGTTTGCAGAAAGTTTTCCAAACTTAATAGCAAAAACATGTATAGTTGGGTGGCCTATGGAGTACTTGGCAAATAGTTTTGCACAGTATAAAGGCATGCCTAAGAGAAACTTAATTTTGTTTCCGCATAGAATTGCTCCAGAAAAGCAACCAGAAATATTTTATGATTTAAAAGACAGTATGTCACAATATGAATTTGTTGTTTGTCAAGACAAGCAACTTACAAAGAATGAGTATCACAACTTGTTAGGTGAAGCAAAGATTGTGTTTAGTGCTAACTTACAAGAAACACTTGGTATTAGTTGGTATGAAGGTGCTCTTGTAGATACTATTCCAATGATGCCAGATAGGTTAAGTTACAGTGAAATGGCATTACCTAAGTTTAAATATCCAAGTGAATGGACAGAGTCGTTAGATTCATATAGAAGAAATAAAACTAAAATAATGAACCTTATTATAGAATACATGGAAAACTATGATAGTTACTTGTTAGATATGCAACAACAAGTAAACAAACTAAAAGTAGAGTTCTTTTCAGGTACTGCATTATATAAACACATAGGAGACAAGTAATGGGTGATGATGTTAAGATTACACTTACTACAGGTGATTCTCGTATAGCAAGTCCACAGTATGAATATACATTTGATCCACTTGTTGATAATTCATGCATGACAGTAACAATGCCTGATTTAGGTTTAACTGATTCTACAATTATTGGTGCAGATGATACTTGGCCAAACGAATATAAAGTTAATGAAATGATACTACAGTATCCTGCACTTAAAATACAATATGAAAAATTTTTAGAAGTGTACAATTTAGTGAAAGATGATTATAAAGATGATATTGAATTTCCTGCGTAAGTTAATGGAAATGCTCGGAAGACGCCGAGTAATTACAGATAGAACAGGTAAGGTTCCATACCTTATTCGTTACTATTTGTTTTTAAAGAATCGTACATGGTTTCCATTTAATGTAACCTTGCATAAGATTCTTGTAAGCGATGAGCCTACATTACATGATCACCCGTGGAATTGGGGAGCATATATTATTAGCGGAGGATATTGGGAACATATTCCAGTTCGTTCTCAAGAAGGTAATGTTGTTGGTGCAACACAAGTATGGCGTGGTCCAGGTAGTTATAGATATAAAAAAGCAGAAGACTTACATTGGTTAGAACTTGCTAAAGACAAAGATGGTAATGAAATACCTTGTGTAAGTTTATTTTATATGGGCCGTAAAAAGAAAGAATGGGGATTTGTACGTTTTGTACATGGAGGCAATACTGGAGAGAGTTGGTCCAATGCAGGATATAGATGGGTACACAACGAGACGTATCTAAATGAAAGAGAGAATAACATTGGATAAAACTGTATACTTTGACGGACTTATAACCACATACGATAATATGTTCTCTGCAAGTGCCATTAGTGCTATGGAAACAAATATTATGGACGCACCGTTTAAGTATGGTACAAAAGATAATCCAGATCAACCACCTACAGGGTTACAATGCTTTGAGTTCGAACACTTTCATGCATGGCAAACTCTGTGGAACGTAGTTAATGAAAAACTTGAAGACCTTGAAGGTTTAGAATATCGTAGAAGTAATTTAAATTTTTTTGCAATGGGCGAAGATGCTTATTATCACAAAGATGATTGTGATTGGACATTGCTCTATTACTGTAATAGTAAATGGGATCCAGATGAAAAAGGCGAAACAAAATTCTTTATTACAGATGAAGACTTAGGTGACTATAAACTTCAAGATGTAAAAGGAAACACAAATCCGTTGGTGTTAAGTATCGCACCAATACCAGGCAGACTCTGCTTCTTTAAAAGTAGTATTAATCATAGTGCTACAGGATTTAGATCTAACGCAAGATTTGTACCTGCTTTAAAATTTGTAGAAGCAGGCAAAGGTAACGGTACTGGAATTATTGTTCAAAAAGGCAATCAACAAATGTTAGATATAAGGAGTCAAGTATGATTAAGAAGCATTATTACAGTTGGGCAGATGTAGAAACTATGTGTACACAAATTGTAAATCAGATGTACAAAGAAGATTGGAAACCAGATTACATTGTAGGTATTACACGTGGTGGTAATGTACCTGCTACTATTATTAGTAACATGACCGGTATACGTTGTGAAGCACTTAAAGTAAGTTTGCGTGATGGCGAAACAGGTAAGACTGGCGATAGTATGTTATGGATGGCCAGTGATGCATTTGGTTACAATGAAGATACTACAGGACAACAAACTAAAGTATCAGGTTCAAGATGGGATCCAAGTTTAAGAAAAAAGATACTTATTGTAGATGACATCAACGATACTGGTGCTACATTTGATTGGATTAAGAACGATTGGCAATCAAGTTGTTTGCCAGAAGAATCCTCATGGGAAACTGTGTGGGGTCATAGTGTAAGGTTTGCTACCCTTACAGAAAATTTAGCCAGCAACTTTGATTTAGTAAATTATAGTTGTCATGAAGTTAACAAAGCCGAGGAAGACGTGTGGTTAGTTTATCCTTGGGAGAACGTAGGAGAATACTAAATGCAATTAAGCGAAACACCTTGGAACGATGAATTACTTGATGCAAAAGGCTTTAAAGTTTTTAGAGATGGTTATCCAGTAACAGAAGGACATCTTCTTTTTGTACCTAAAGAGCAGGACTGGCAATCAATAGTCAAGTGCTGGGAAGCGGCGTACAAATGGGGTTACGATTGGATTGAACGTGGTTACTGCGATGCTTTTAATGTAGGACAGAACATTGGTGAAGAAGCAGGACAAACTGTTATGTATCCGCATGTACATTTAATTCCAAGACGCAAAGGCGACATGACTGATCCAAAAGGCGGTGTACGTGGAGTTATTCCAAACATGCAAAAGTACAAAATTAAAAATCCTAATCAACCAGACTTATTCCTTGAAGGGGATTGTGTGTAATGCGAACTGCTGTCTTAGGTTGTAGTCATAGTGCAGGGTATAGTTACTCTAACGCCAAAGGTACAAGAGACCGTTGGAATGAAAACAACTGGGCAGAAATTTATATTAACAATCAAGACAAGGACGGTGTTATATTTGCTTGTCCTGGTAGAGGTTGGTATGATTACAGTGAGCGTCTTGCTTTTTTATTTAAAACATATAAAGACATTGACGAAGTTATTATACAACAAACTTATTGGAATCGTTTTAGATTTGGTTATAGTACTCCAAACTTTTACGAAAATATTATTCCACTTGATGCACATATGAGGTTGGAAGAAACAAAAGAACGTATCGACTGTTATAATATTAGTATGTGGAATGACACACTAAAAAGTTTTGATGGAGGAAGAATAACAGTTGCAGGAGACTTTGCTATACCTGCCGCGATTGGTATGACATTTGATCCTTTTGATTTAAATGAACCTAATCTGCAAACAGATGGTTATCAAAGACTAAAAGCAAATTATGAGTTAATGACTGTTGTAACTCAAAGAGAATTTTTCAAAGAAGTATATCTTTGGAATGCGTTGTGCAAAGAAAATAATGCACAACTTAAGATCTTTGCCATGAATGAAGACACATGGCTACCGAAAGATCTAAATATCATTGGAGACTGCAATCACAATGTAGTAGCCAACAAAACTGTAGAGCAGTTTTTACAAACCAAGGGCGTAACTGAAACCTTTTTAATTGATGATGAACATTATAATTATGATGCACATAAATTGATTGCAGAGGAATTTGTCCCTTATATCTAAATGGAAGGAAGTGTATGTTGAGAGAAACAATGATAAATGCGGCAATCAAACACGCAGAAGCGGAGATTGGATTGCACAAGGCTAACGTTGAAGTTTATATGAGTAAGGTTGTAGGTATTGGAGAACATTCTGATATCATCGAAACTATTCAAAAAGAACTTGATAAAATGGCCGCGGCACATGATCGTTTAGAAATGTTAAACAAGTACTTTGGTTAAATCCATTGTATTAGTCATTGACATTGATCTAAATATATTATATAATATAACAAATAGACATCCTCGTCTATAACTCGGAGAAGTAAATGAAAAAGTATGAAGAAGTAACAAAACGCCTTAAAGAAGCAGATGCCCGTTATTGGGCAGGGGATAATATCTCTGAGCATCTAAAAGAAGGTGAAAAGCAACAACTTATCGACGAAGCCTCAGAAGCATTTGAAGAGGTACTTGATAGGTTGTTGATTGACAGACATAATGATCCTAACAGTATGGGAACTGGTAAACGTCTTGCAAAGATGTATATCAACGAACTAATGGCAGGACGTTATGACCCAATGCCTAAGGCAACTGCATTTCCAAATGACAGTGCATCACGTTACGAAGGTATGCTTGTTGTTAGAAGTGAACTTACAAGTATGTGTTCACATCATCATCAAATTGTAAGAGGTGTAGCATACATTGGTATAATTGCCGCAGACAAACTAATTGGCTTGTCTAAGTATACACGTATTGCACAATGGTGTGCTGAACGTGGTACATTGCAA
>Ga0181410_1000997_pt1 | contig 12263 bp, 21 predicted proteins | sample 33SPOviralmetaG_FD_130112 | JGI IMG/M metagenome (GOLD analysis project Ga0181410, IMG submission 130112) | Marine viral communities from the oligotrophic San Pedro Time Series (SPOT) site, San Pedro Channel, CA, USA - 33 SPOT_SRF_2012-06-20 | ecosystem: Environmental > Aquatic > Marine > Strait...
ATATGTTCGTGTTATTTATAGTCGTTAAAGTATTACTATCAACGTCGACTTTTAGTTTTAAGACTGAGTACTTAATTCTCTACAGAATTTTGGAACAGTATTACTATTTGTATAACTTTTATACTTTTGAAAGCAATTCGTCTCGTCAAATTTAGTTTGAAACTTAGTGTAAATTTCATCATGATTATAAGTGAATGTTATATCTTTTTTGTTAGTGAAAGTGATTACTGTATTAGTACCGAGTAATGATTTTCTGATTACAAATCTTTTAGTAGTTAGTTTATTATTATTCATAGTTTTTATTTTTATTAGTTTATATTTAGTTTAGTTATTATTATTATCTTTAGTTAATCGTTTTTAGTTTGTGAAAGTGTAACTTTGTTTGTATGTTAATTATTAGTTAGAAGTCTTACACATGTTCTCACTGTGATTTACATTATTTTATATTTAGAAATATGATAAAGTAAGTTGTGAAAATGATTGGAAGAACGATTTCAATAGTTTTTATAGTTATATTTTTCATTTAGTTTAATTTAATTTGTAACGTTAATATTAGTTTTTGTTTGTTACATATATATTATCTATAACATGTCGTAATTAGTTTGTGATTAGTTAGTAATAGTAAAAGTATATAGTGGGGGGCCTACAATGTCGCGCAATATCGTACTGAAAATTCGTATATATACAAAACAAAATTTTAAAAACATGGGGAAGCCCGAAATATAAAAATGTGTTTGTTAGAAAATACAAAATAATATTGTGGTAGGGCAACACATAACTTATATATATCTAATAAACAGTGACATTAGCCGCTTAGAGCTACTAATAAGGGGCATTTGTCACCCTAAACACTTGTGTGTAGCAGGTAAAAATCAATATTTCTGTGTAATAAACTATAATTAGGTGAAAAACCTAAAAAGAAATTAAAAAAACAGCGTATATGCCGATAATTAGTAGTTACCCACTTAAACAAGGTCCATTAGATTCTAAAGATGAGATAATAATATCTGATGCAGAGTCTAATGATCCTAAATTTAAGACTAAAAACACTAATTTAAAAGCTATAAGTAGTTTTAACAATGTTAATTTTGACTTTACACAAGGAGTACCTTCTGCAACATGGAATATTCAGCACAGTTTAGACAAATATCCATCAGTGTCTGTAGTAAGTGACTCAAATACTATAATGTACGGCCAAATTGAATACATCGATAAAAATAATATAACAATAACATTTACAGCTCCTTTTTCAGGGCACGCATACTTAAACTAAAACAATGGCAATAACTTTCTTAAATAACCTGCAGTTTAGTCAAAATCAATTACTAGGTGCTAGATTGCAATTAGTAGCTAATGATAGTGACATATCCAGCCCGGTTTCAGGACAAATAATATATAACTCAGGAACAAACCTGTTTAAATACTACAATGGATCAAGTTGGATAGATCCTGCTGCAGCTGGTGTTACTTACACGTTGCCAGTTACAGATGGAACTAATACAGCTACAATAACTCTTACTGGTGATGATGGAAGTACTGACCCTGTCACATTCTCAGGTACAACTAACCAGATAGATGTAAACGGAACAAGCGCTTCTAATATAACTATAGGACTACCTAACTCTGTTACTCTTACTTCAGACTTAACAGTAGGAGGTGACATAACTGTTACTGGTGGTGATATAACTTTAGGTGGTACAGGTCGTATTCAAGGAATAGATACAGTTTCAGCTGGAACAGATGCAGCAAACAAAACCTATGTTGATAACGCTGTTGCTGGTGGTTTAACTTTCAAAGACGGGTTTAACGCTCTCAATGGTGCGATTGATGGTGGAGGTAATATGTATTCAGCTACGCGTGTAGCTGTTGCAGTTGGCGATTACTATGTCGTAACTACAGCAGGTAATTTCTACAGTAATTCATCATACCCATTAGATGTTGGTGATTCTATTATAGCTAGATCAGCTGCTTCTGCAGGAGATTCAGATGTTAATGACTGGGTTATTGTTCAAGGTGATGAAGGTGTTGTAACTATAACTTCTGGAAACTCTGGTTCTGATTCTACTGGTAATGCTATAACATCACAAACAAACGCAGCTGGTGCAGTTACTGTACAGTCATTCGCTTATGCTGGTACTACTAAAGTTGGTCACGTACCAGCAGGAGGTACTACTTCTAAATTTTTACGAGGTGACGGTACTTGGCAAACACCTACAGACAGTGGTGCTAATAGGTTTTTCCAAGCTGTTCTAAACTCTGCATTAGCTTACGTAAGTAGATCTGTATCTGGTGGAGTAACTACATTTACAGTTGAAGTAGATAATAGTAGTGTTTTTGGAAGTGCTGGTGTAGCTAAATATGTATTATGCAACTTAACTACTAAATCTGGTGGTGAAAGAGTTTATGCTGAAATAACCAATGGAGCTCCGGAAAGCCAAGCTGCTGGAGACTTAATTATAAAAATGGTAGGAACTATAGCTGATGACGTTTATGAAGCTCAACTTGTAAGGTTAGCATAAATAAATTAAATTAAATTGAATTAAATGATAAACTTTATAAATGGATTAAACGTTGTAGGAGATAGTACATTTGCCGATAGCATAACAATGTTAAGTGTTGTAAATGCCGGAACAGATACCAATAAGTTTTTAGTTTTATCTAGTAGTGGTGTAGTTAATTTTAGAACTGGGGCAGAATTAGCATCAGATATAGGTGCAGGCACAGGTACAGTCACAGGATCAGGAACAGCTACAAGAGTCGCTTTTTGGGGTGGAGAATCAGGCGCGTCTACTGCTTTAACTAGTAATGCTAATTTATTTTGGGATAACACTAACGACAGACTAGGTATTGGAACAGAGAGTCCTACTCAAGATTTAGAGGTTAATGGTGGTTTTCAAGCAAAAAGTGTATTACTTAAATTAAGTGGCACAAGCACTTCAAAGAAATACTTACAAATTGATGGAGGTGGTGGATCAGGTAGTGTAAGCGGACAAGCTGCTGTAGGTTTTAGACCAATAGGTGCAGGTACTAATGTACATGCTTCTATTGAAGGTTTAGAAAACGGTAATGGATCATATACAACAAACATGACCTTTAATACAAATGGTTCCAACTCTGATTCAGCACCAACTGAGAGAATGCGTATCACCTCTGGAGGCGATGTTGGTATTGGAACGACTAGTCCGTCTGAGAAGTTGCAAGTCAACGGAACAATACAAGCCACTGGTTATAATTCATCAGATGGTTCAGCTGGTCAGACGTCAACTTTTACAGTTAGAAACGGTAATAATTCTGCTTCTTTAACATTTGTAATAAAAAATGGTATTGTTACTTCTGTTACTAGTAGTGATAGAAGATTAAAGAAAAACATTAAGCTTATTGGTAAATCAGCTAGTGGAATTAATATATACGAGTTTCAATACAAAGCCAAATACGCTAAGAACTATGGTACAGGTAAGTTTCAAGGTGTTATGTCAGATGAAGTTCCATGGAGAGCTATTAGTGTTGATAAAGGTGGATATGATATGGTAGACTATAGCATGATAGACGTAGAGTTTAAAGCTATAGTATGAAATTGATACAAAACTGGGATGACCAAGATAAAGCTAAACTTCTAAATAGAATACTAGAAATAATAGGTGAAAAAGAATACTTAGATATAGTAGTCTATGGCAGCAGAGTAAGCGGTGATTTCAAAGTTGATTCAGACTTGGACGTAGGTGTTTACGTAAATGAAATAAAAAGATGCCCATGTTGTCAATTACACCCAAGAGAGATTACAAGTTATGTAAACGGTATATATAGACCTGAGAACGAGTTAGGCAATTTCTTTATAATGGATATAACCTATTATACTGCTAAAGATATAGATAACGGAAACTGGTCACAGTTTGGAGAAACATATGATCTACCTAAATATTCTTTAATAACTAACGAGTATTATCCAGGAAATATAAAAGAAACTAAGGAATTTAAAAAAATCAAACTAAAACAACAGTAAATAAATTAATAAATAAGTGAATACTATAATAAGTGCACTATAAAAATAAAAACTAAAAAAATGGGATTATTACAAAAAGGATTTTCAGCGGGTAAAAAAGGTCTTAAGTCTTTGGACGACGCAAGGAAGGTTAAAAAAGCCGCTAAAGATGCTAAAAAAGCAGCAAAAACTGCTGAAAAAGCAGGAGGTCAAGCTCTTAAAGAAGAAGCAAAACAAGCAAAGCTAGCAAGAAAAGGCCAGAAGAAGATAGATAGAAAAACGTATGGTGGTGGTAAAAAAGGTAGAGCTGCAAAAGCTGCTGATATAGCTGGAAAAGCTGCTGCTCGTAAAATGGAAGACGTAGGTATGGGTGACGCTGCAGAAGCTGCAGGAGATGCTGGTATGGATGGTGCTTCAATGGCTAATCCAATGAGAAAAAAGCCAAGACTGAAAAAACCAGTTTCAAGAAAACCTAAAATTAAGAGAGCAAAAAACGGCGTAGCTGAGACAAAAAATATTACTCCTCCTTCAACTAGCTCTAATTCTAAAAAAGATAGCTATAAATCTCCTGATGGGTTAACTAGAGAACAAGCAAAGAGGCGTAAAAAAATGGGTCCTTCTATGATGGAGGGTGCCAAAAAAAGAAATAGAAAAGGCGCTAATAGCGAATATGGCGTTAGTATGTCAGGGGAAAATTATGATGCTAAACAAGCTTATAACAAAGACTTATCTGCTTCTGCCAGATTACATTACTTAGAAAATAACAGAGCTGATAAAAAAGCTAAAGGTGGATCTCATAGAAGTCCTATTATGAAACACATGAAAAACATATAATATGAATAATAAAAAAGCAAGAAAAAAAGGTGGGGCTCAAATGAATGGGTTAACACCAGGAGGAAAAACTAATAGATCAATGAACAACTTAGCTTCTAAAACTATTAGAAAAGCTGCTAACTCTAAAAGAAAACCTCAGTACACTGATTCAGGTCAAAACTTTATGGATGCAAATAATAAATTAGTAAAAGGAACTAACGTTGATGAAGGCGAATTATCACCTGTGATAAGAAAATCTCCTCAAAGACCTTTTGTGAAAGCTAGCAAAGACTCTATGTATTCAGGTGAAAAACTTTATCTAACTGATAAGCCTTTACAAATACGTAACTCAACTAGAGGGAAGATAGGTGTACCAGTGAGTACAAGTAAAATATCTAAGAAAAACCCAAAAGGGTATATAAAATAAGTGTCTAGCAGTATTAGAAATAAGAAATAAATTAAGATCAACCGAACTATCAAGCGATAGTATATAATAACCAACGTTTAACTAAAACCAAATACAATGACGTTTTTATATACCCGTACCAATACGTGGAGTAGTGCACCACAACCAACAGAAGAAACCATTAAGTACTGGAAACATATCTCACAGAAGAAAAACTGGAGAATAGTTCAACTACCTAATGGGTTTTTACAAACCGAATATAAATCTATCGACTCAGATGACTGGATCGATGTTACCAGAAGAGAAACAATAGCTGGAGCAGAACAAGCAATAGATGCTTCTATTGAACATTATGCTAAAAAGCTAGAGTTTACCAAAGGACCGAAAGTAATAAAAACCTTCGAGTAAATATTCAAAACAAATCAAATCAAATTAAATTAAATGCAAGAAATAAAGTTAGTTAAAAATCTGGCTTTTGGCGATTCAGCTAGAAGTCAGATATTAACTGGCGTTGAAAAACTTACTAATGCGGTAGGTTCAACGTTGGGAGCAAGTGGTAAATGTGTTATCTTAGAAGATGGTAATGGACAACCACAAATAACAAAAGACGGAGTAACTGTTGCTAATAGCATTACGTTACAAGATCCGTTGGCGAATATTGGAGCAACGCTTATTAAACAAGCTGCTCAAAGAACAGTAGCAGATGCTGGTGATGGCACGACCACAGCCACAGTATTAGCTAAAGCTATATTAGATCAAGCTACAGAACATTCTCTTTTAGATAATCCAAGAGAGATGAAGAGAGGTGTTGATTCAGGCGTTGACAAGGTTATAAAGTATTTAAATAAGAAGTCTAAAAAAGTTACTGGTAAAAAGATTGGCCAAGTAGCTACTATATCTGCTAACAATGATAAAGAGTTAGGTAAAGTTATAGGTGAAGCATTTAGATTAGTAGATGAAACAGGTGTTGTTATGATGGAAACAAATGAACAGCCTGAAACTGTTGTAGAATTAATAGAGGGTGTTCAATATGATCAAGCGTTAAAGAACAACCATTTTATTACTAATAAAGAAAAAGGTACGGCTGAACTAGATAATCCTTTAGTTTTAATAGTTGAGTCAGTTATACCTAACGTTAGAAAGATACAATCAGTTCTTGAATATATTATTAAAAATGGTAAGAGCTTACTTATCATTGCAGATGTTGACCAACAAGTAATTTCCGCGCTGGCCATGAATAAATCTAAAGGCAACATAAAAGTCAACATCATAGATGCACCAGTATACGGAATCAGCAAAAAAGACGTGTTAAGCGATCTATGTGCTGTGACTGGTGCTACACTTATTAATGAAGATCTAGGAGATGATATGGATATTATACAACCTGAACATTTAGGTGCATGTATTAAGTCTGTAACAAATCACGAAGAAACAATACTACAAGTTGATTTAACTGAGAACACAGAAGTTAAAGAAACTATTGCTTTATTAGAAAAGAATATAAAAGAAACTAAAAACCCTAACATTATAGTTAGACTAGAAAAACGATTAGCTAAGTTAAAAGCTAAAGTTGCTACAGTTAAAGTTGGGGCTAACTCTGAAATAGAGTTGAAAGAAAAAAGAGATAGAGTAGAAGATGCTATTTGTGCTACAAAGGCTGCGATCAAAGAAGGTATAGTGCCAGGCGGTGGTATAGCTTTACTAAACGCTGCACAGCAATTAAAACCAGCATCAATAGGAGAAGAAGTACTTTACAGTGCTATACAAGCTCCTTTTAAACTGATACTAAAAAATGCTGGCGTTGAGGGTTATGAAACACCAACAGTAGAAGGCATGGGATTAGATGTGGTTACAGGAAATACGGTTGATATGGTAAAAGCCGGAATTATAGATCCTTTGTTAGTTACAAAAAGTGCACTAATGAACGCAGCTTCAGTAGCAACTACTATATTATCAACTGATTGTGTAATCAATAACGTAAGAGCATGAGAGCAGTAGGTAAGTATATAGTAATTGAGCCAATTAAAGAAATTGATGTTCAAACAAAAGGTGGATTAATTCTAGCTGAAAAGCAAAGAGAAGATGTTAGATATAGAAGAGCTAAGGTTTTAGAACCTGGCTCTGATGTATTAGTATTAAAAAAAGATGACGAAGTTTATTATGACAAGGCAGCTGGATTTAATATTGAAATAAATAAAGAAGAATACAAAGTTATTAAAGAGCACGACGTAGTTATTATTTTATGAGAAGATTAACATCTAGTGATTTAAAAGATCTAGGTTTGCTTAAACATTATAGAATAATAAGAAAGTGGGCTTGTAAAATTAATGACTTAAATGATGCAGATCTAGAGCTACTAATTTATTTAGATGCTATAGATATGTTTACTAAAGATGATTTTAAAAAAGGTACGTACTCATTCAGCTGGGATAACAGGCGCTGGAACAGATTATTGAAACAAGGGTGGATTACAGTGTGGAGGAAACGAAACCGCACCACTCAAAAATATCATATATATAAAGTTTCCTATAAGTGCAAACAGCTGATAAGTCGCATGTACCGTATAATGTTAGGCGAAGAGGATATGCCTACAACTAAATTAGAAAAAAGTAATAGGTATAGTTATAAAGTAATAACAAAGTCTATACAATACGTTAATAAAGATAAAACAAGATAAATGCCTTATAAACAACCAAAAAACACTCCGCTACATAGCAGAAAACACGGAGCTTCAATAGAACCAGTAAGTATGGTACTAGGTGCCATAAAACTAGGTAAAGTAATAGCTGGTGCTGTTAAAGGTGCTAAAGCTGCTAAACTAGCTGCTACAGGTGTCAAAGCCGCTAAAGCTGCTAAAGCAGGAAAAGTAGCCGCTAAAGCTGCTAAAGCTGCAAAAGCAATTAAAGCTAGCAAGGTTGGTAAAGCTGTTGGTAAAGCTAAAAAAGGTGTTCAAGCTGCTAATACAAAATTAAAAGCTAGTAAGGTTGGACAAAACGTAAAAAAAGGTGTAGAGAAAGGAAAAGAAATAAAAGGTAAAGTAGAAAAAGGTATAAATAAAGCAGCTGATAAAGCTGAAGAATTAACCGGTGGTAAGATGGGTAACGCTCAGGAGCTTAAAGATAAAGCTTCAGGAGCAATTGAAGGTAAGGCTAATGAGGCTGCAAATGCAGGTATTGAAGCTAAAACTGGAACTGTTGATTCAGGGCAGTTTGTTAAAGATCCTGGTCAACCAGCAGGAGAAAAAGACAGTGGAGGTAATAGCTACTCAAATCCTCAAGGTCCATCAATGAAGAAGCAAGTTGGAACCTCTACTTCTGGTAACATACCTCAAACTGTTACAAATCCTCAACGATTAAATTCTTTAGATCCTAGTAATATCGACCAAAGTATAGCTGCTCAAGCAAATGTCCCTAGAGTTATTAGAAACCTAGATGCTCCAGTAAATATAAAAGGTTTTAATATTAATGTAGGTGATGTAGCTAGATTAGGACACGCTTTGGCATCTACAAGAATGGATGCTGTTAAAAAGGAAAGAAGAGTTAAAAAACTACAAGAACAACAAGAAAGTTTACCGACAAGTAAGTTGTCAGCACAGGTAGATAAAAGCAATAAAAAAATGAGTGCATTAGCTAAAAATATGAATCCTAAACCTCTTAATATAAAAGTAGCTAAAACTTCGCCTCTTTCAAAATCATCAAAAGTTAAAAAAATAGTTCTTTAAAATAATGAAAAATCAAACACCCTCAGGAAAAGTTCTAAATACCGCTAAGCCGGCAGTTGGAACAAGAGTTATGAAAAGTAATAACTCTACTATAACGCCAAACTTAAAACAAATAGATAATATACCTTACAAAGGTAATGCAGTTTTGAATGCTCAAAAAATGTAAAAAAATGCAAGATATAAAACTGTATGTTATGAACGTTGCTTCTTTTACTATAGCTAGTTTAGACTGGCTAGAACCAGCGTTAGAAATAATATTACTTTTATTAACTATTGGTTATACGTTAAATAAATGGTATATACTAAAGAAAAAAAAATAATATGGAAAATCCCTTAGATCCAAATATGTTAAACAACATGAATAACGTTGTTCAAAAATCTGAAAACGCTCAGCAAGCGCAATTAAAATCTCAAATACCAGCCCCTTCACCGACGCCTGGCTCAGTACCTCAACCTATGCCTTTCACTAACGGTACTGGATCTGGAAGACCTGTTTTTGATCAAATGAATACAAACAATATAAACCAGATAACTCAAGGCAATATGCCTAATGCTTTGTTTGGTGCTTCTAAAAAGAAAGAACCTTTAACAGCTGATATGTTCTATAAAGATCCTAAAGCTCAAAAATGAGAAGTATAAATGAAATTATAGTACATTGCTCTGCTACAAGAGAAGGACAACATATACCTGTTGAAACTATTAAAAAGTGGCATACAGAAGGTAGAGGTTGGACAGACATAGGCTACCATTTTTATATAGAACTCGATGGTACTATTAAAAAAGGAAGAGATATAGATAAAACAGGGGCTCATTGCAAAGGGCACAATAGGAATTCAATAGGAATTTGTTATTGCGGAGGCGTAGAGAGCGATGGTAAAACGCCAAAGGATACTAGAACACCAGAACAAAAAGAAAGTTTGTTACACGTCCTTAAAACATTAATGGCGATGTATCCGCTTGCTACTATTTATTCACACAATGAGTTTGCTAATAAAGCATGCCCATCATTTGACGCTACTAAAGAATATGAAGATCTCTGAAAACACTGAGTTTAAAATTGATGTAAAAACTGTAATTGGAATAATAATGCTAACAACTACTTTAGTTGGTATGTATTACACCTTGCAAGAAGACATACGTTTAGCTAAAACGCTTCCGCCAGTTGAAGTAACTCGTTTAGAATATGAACTAAAAGAAGAGTGGAATGAGAAAATGATCATGCAGTTGAAAGACCAAGTTGAAATGCTTGAGCAAACTCAAGACATACTAAAAGAAGAAGTTAGTATAACTGCTAGTATGATTAAAGATGGCACAGAAGCTGATGGCAAGCTAGAAGAGCTTAATAGACAACTAGAAGCTTTGCAAAATAAAAGACCTAAAGTAATAGTTAAAGAGGTTAAAGTAGACAAAAAAGGTAGAAAAATATAAACTATGGGAAAGATTAGTCCGGCTTGTAAAGCTGCAGCAAAAAAGAAATTTAAGGTATGGCCAAGTGCTTATGCTTCTGGCTGGGGTGTGAGATGTACTAAAGCTGGTGGGCCAGGCAACATGGGTAAAGGATCTAAATTAAAAAACCGTGGCTAAGACTAAAGGCGGTGGAACCAAAAAAGTATGTCTACCTGCTTCTAAGGTAAGTTCTATGAGTCAATCTGAAAAAAGCAGAGTTGTCAGCGCGAAGCGATCTGCAGCTGCTAAAGGTGACTATAAAAGATCTAGTAAGTCAAACGTTAAAGGAGCTAGAAAAAAAGGAGCTACATTACGTGATTGGTTTGAAAAAGAAAACTGGGTTCAAGTTTCTAATGGTAAACCTTGTGGAGCTTCAATGAAAAAGCCTACAGCTTGTGGAGCTTCAATGAAAAAATCAACTCCTTGTTGGGATGGTTTTATTAAAAAAGGTTTAAAAAAGAAAGGTAACCGAATGGTTAATAATTGCGTTAAAGTAGGTGGAGCATCTATGCGTAAAACAACTAAAGGCCCTGGTAGAACTTTTTTCACAAGTGAAGAAGGTGCTGGCATGACTAAAAAAGGCGTGTCTCAATACAGGAAAGAAAACCCAGGTAGTAAATTAAAAACTGCAGTTACAGGTAAAGTTAAACCTGGAAGTAAAGCTGCTAAAAGAAGAAAATCATTTTGCGCTAGATCAAAAAGTTGGACAGGTGAAAGAGGTAAAGCAGCTAGACGTAGATGGAAATGTTAATATTATGAAATCAAGAGGTTTAGGTGATAGTATAGAAAAATTTACAAAAGTAACAGGTATAAAAAGAGTTGCAGATATGATACCAGGAGGTTGTAACTGTGATGAGCGCAAGCAATGGTTTAATAAGAATTTTCCTTATAACATGAATAAAAAATAAGACATGCCAAGACAAAAACATAAAACAAAATTTTTTAAAAAAGGATTAACAGGAGGTTTTAAACCAGGTTATACAGGAAGTAAGCCATCTGGAAAAATTAAAAAAGCCGCTAAAAATATTAAAAGAAAAGTAGACTCAAAAGCTAGTGAAGTAAAAAGAGATGTAAAATCTAAGGTTAGCGAAGTAAAAAGTAAAGTTAGTGAAGTAAAAGCTAAAAGAGAAATTAAGAAAAATCCACCTAAAAAAGAAAAAATTTACAATCCAAGTACTTATTCTCAAAGTGGAACTGGAGATATGGATTCTAGAACAGGAGAACTTTCTGATATGTTGTCTGGAGCTTCAATGAAAAAGTTTCCAGAAATAAAAGAAAAAAACGAAGGTAAGTTTACTAAGTGGGTAGAAAAGAATATGGGTGGTATGGATACTTGTAAAGCCGCTAGTAAGATCATGAGATCTCGCACTAAAAAATATTCTCCAGCTGTAGTTAAAATGGCTAACTATGCTAATAACTTTGGTTGTAAGACAAAAAGAGAAGACGGCGCTTCCATGAAAAGTAGAATACCTGACTCGCGAATAAGATCTAAAACTACTATTAATCAAGATCAAGAAAAAGGTAAGTTTAAAAGTAAAAGTAGAAAAACCATAGAATCTCACGATATTGAAGGAAATAAAAAAGGTGTTAAAACTTATATAGATACTAACCAAAAAACTAAAGGTGGTAAATCTAAATTTAAGCAGTTTGCAGGAACTGAAGGTGAAAAAGGATATGTAAGAAGTATAAATAGAAGAGGTAAAGAAACTGAAAGAAGAACTACCAAAGGTGGTACTAAAAGAAGAATTAAAAAAGCTGAAAAAAATATTAAATATATATGAGTTTTAAACTTAAAGGCGCGCCATACGATAAAAACGATATGAATATAGGTGTTTACAAACAAAACCTAACTGATGGTTCTGTTGGTAAATCTAATCATACTGGTATTATAATACAGA
>Ga0181410_1001003_pt1 | contig 12186 bp, 13 predicted proteins | sample 33SPOviralmetaG_FD_130112 | JGI IMG/M metagenome (GOLD analysis project Ga0181410, IMG submission 130112) | Marine viral communities from the oligotrophic San Pedro Time Series (SPOT) site, San Pedro Channel, CA, USA - 33 SPOT_SRF_2012-06-20 | ecosystem: Environmental > Aquatic > Marine > Strait...
AGTGTATAGAAGGTGTATCTTTGATTAATTTTGATTTTGCCGTATCTCAATCTCATATCATCTAAAACAACAACAACAAACGAAAAGCAATAGAAAAACTCGCTCGGTCGGCAAAGCACTAGCGTTTTCACAACTCCCTACCGCTTTCACTACACAGACAGCAAAAATGGCGTCTATCTCCGATCTCACTACTCAACTGGAACTCCTTACCGTCAAGGGTCTAGCAACGGAAAAAATCGCTAAACGTATGGGCGCACGCCTAAACTCAACTGATAGTGATGATGTAGAGGAAGCAACTGACTACATTACCGCCACGTGGAGCGCATATGAAAAAACGCTCCGCGCTAAAAAGGTGGAAGTCATCACGCTTTCGGGGTGTGAATTACTGGAACATAGGCAAAAGGAAATCCAGTCTGAACTGGAAGTGCTAGATGATGATTTAGCGTGTGATGAAAGTATGGAAGGGTTAGCATACTCCTCTGGGTTGGAGGTAGAGTATCTAAATAACCTAGCGCACGCACTAGGGCATCAGCAAATAGAAATCATCATAGAGCGTATCAACGCCCTTCCACCGCCTAAAATGAAACGCAATCTGGAAACTGGTGAAATCACTTCGGCATCAAACAACCGCCTCCGTGATAAATCTGATGTGGTTGATGGAACGGTCTTCTCGGTGGAAAACGGACGCGGAAAAACTACTAAAAATGAAAAGGTCATAGAAGTTGCTTCCGCCGCGCCTACTGGAACGCGCTACACTCTGGACGGGGTAGGGGATTTAAAAGCGGTCAAAATCGTTTCATCTAAAACTGATGAAAACGGTAATAGGCACGCTCAAATCTCCGAAATCTCCCGCGCCTTCCCACTAGAAGCGGTAGATGGTCGGTGTCCTGCCGAAACCGAATTCCAGCAACTAGAAAACGCTAGGGTCTGGAACGCTAAACTGAAACGCTGGGCGCTTCCTGACAACTATAAAGCACTCAAAGCAGTTCGGGTAGCGTGTGGGGCATCGGTTAAAGCGGGGTGTGATGGAATGTGTAAAAGGCACTCAAACTCAATAGGCGCTAAACCCTTCACGGGTCTAGGGGCGGGGTGGGCGCAAGTGGTTATTAATTAAATAATAGATACATAGAATAGGGCATAGGTAGGTAGGGTAGATAAATAGACAACTAGTTCTAGACACTAGCACAACCATATCCGCAAGGGTGCCGCGCAGCGGTTTTGTTAGCAGAAACACATAAACCGATTTTAAAGCACTATTACTAAACATATTAACCGATTTTAAAAGCACTACTACTATGGCGCAAATTCGCGATATCTGCGGTCTCAACTATGATATTATGTTGATGGTAGGGAAAGCAGTAGAGGCAAAGCGCAAGGCGGATACAATTGACTACTGGATATCTAGAAACGCGCGGAAACTTGCCTACACAGCAAATAGGGCGTGGTTGAGTAGTGATGCGCCTGATGGTTCCCCCCTTGATGAAAAACTATCTGACGCCGCTGACAACGCACATCATAAATTCTGCCTAAACAAACAACTCCCTATGGATTTTATGGAGTTTGTTGATATTAGGCAATACAAAAATCTCACTATAAAGGCAACAAAGCGGTATTTTAAAGCAAAGGCAAAGCGCGCGGAAAGGGCAAAGGCAAAAATTAATCGCGAAAATGAAAGGAAATATGGAATACAACGCTAGATAGGTAGGTAGGTAGGTAGATAGATAGGTAGATAGGTAGGTAGGTAGGTAGATAGATAGGTAGATAGGTAGGTAGGTAATTTATTTAATTATGCTGTCTGTGTAGGGTTTTTAAAAACCTTACCCGAAAAACGGGGAGACCCTTATAAATCATATACGCTGTCTGTGTAGCGATTGCGATACCCCCTCCGCGAGAGGCGGGTGTCGTTGTCGTTTCCCTCCATCGCTAGGATATGCGAGACCCCATCCCTTCCATCGGCGGAAGGCGCGCCCAGCAGAAACAACAAAAACCCTACTATAAACAAAGAAAAACAAAAACACTACTCTACTCAACAAACAAACGAATATGTCTTACTGCGACATTAGCACGAACAACTACGTTAAGGTTTCACAGATTAACTTTAACGAACTAAATGAAGAGAATATTGATAAGTCTTCCCTAAAAGAATTACCTATGCGAATTGATTACTATACCCTTAGAGAAGAATGTAGTAATCACGAATGGGTTAAAGAGAAAGTATTAACTATTAGTTCTACTATGATAAAAGGTTATGTGTGCGGGATATATGGTTATGACCTAAACCTAGACGTCAAAAGCGTTGATTATAAGGTCTGTGAATATAATGAGGAAGGAGAAACTAAAACCATTAATGAACTAAAAGAGAAAATCAAAAAACTAGAAGAGATTAAGGAGACTTCTAGTGAAGATGGGGAAGGCGATGAGGGAATGACTATGTGTATGGAGAATATGGAAAAGATGATGCTACAAATTGAGGAAGGGAAAGATGAATATGAAAAGACTATGACTGGACTTCTAGATAGATTATGGCGTGGGAAAAAGGTAGAAGAGAAATTTAAAATCACTATTAATTATGATATAGAAACGGGGGAACTGGAAAGAGAAGAGGGAAAACCTTTCCCTATGGAGGACGTTATTAAATATATAGATAATAGATTATGTGAGGTTAGGGAAATTGAGGGGGATATTGAGGACGGGGAATTAAAAGATTATGACGACTGGGTAGAGAGTTTAGATTTTGATTTAGATGAGGCGCGAGATGTGTTTGAGCGATGGGAGAATGATGAGTTGATTGATAGCGATAAGTTAGATGATATCATAGATGAAGCGACAGAGGAACTCAAAGAGGAGATAGACGACCTAAAAGATAGGAAAGATGAAGCGATGGGGTTGATGAGGAAATCTGATGAAGAGAATGATGAACTCAAAGAGGAGAATAAGAAACTCAAAGAACAAATAGAAAAGAATATGGAAACAGATGAATATACACTAGCGAAAGTGCTAGACGATAATAAGAAACTCAAAGGTTATTTATATGATAAGGATTTAGAATGTGAAACCCAGCGTGAAAGGGCGGACATTAATGAAGAGGAGATTAAGAAACTCAAAGAGAGGAAAGATGAAGCGATGGGGTTGATGAGGAAAACTGATGAAGAGAATGATTACCTCCATAAGGAGATTAAGAAACTCAAAGAGGAGATTGAGGAACTCAAAGAGAACATCGCGGATATGGAAAAAACAACTGAACTGATGGAAGAGAATATCAAAAAGGGTGGAAAGATTTATGGTCTAATGAAAGAAGAAGCGAGTAGTAGTGAGGAGGAAGAGGAAGAAGTAGTAGTGAAGAGGAAGAAGAAAGAAGAAACCCCTAAGGAGGAGAAGAAAGAATGGATAGAGGAAATCCATAACAAACTCGTCAGTCAATTAGAGAACCCATTTCACCCAGTAGGATTAGAGAAAGCGGATATGGAAAACGATATTGTATATTTCCAGAAGGTAATTGCTGACGGACACCTTACAGAAGCACTATTCCATATGAAAATGACTGAACCAGTATTCGGGGAATATAAAAACTTTCGTAAATTTATTAATGGAATGAATAAACCTAAGATTTACTGTGATTTGCCGTATCCCCCACCTATGATGAAGAAAGGTAAGTGGGCGGAGGGTTGTGAAACGGAGGAGGACGAAGCGAAAATCACTAAGGAATATATTGATGGATATGGTATCCCTACTCTACCGTCAATTAAGCATTTCATAAACAATTATAAGGGTAATAATAGTTTCGTTCCTATTATTAAGAAATGGTTAGATAATGACGAAAAACTTATCTATGATGGTTTAGTAAATATTCTTAAAAATTGTAATGATGAAGAGAAAGTAAAAGAAGTGGGACAGCATATCTATAATGTATTATTAGGGTGTGGTGAAGTCCATAAGCATATGGAAGCGATGCGATGCGTCCATTACCTCCTATGCTGGTATATGAAATCCTCTAATAATATGTGTATAGGGTCATACCCGCGCCTAGTGGAATGCTACTGGGACGGGGTAGGCGAGTGGCTCTGTTAAGGTATTGATTTTAAAATCCTTATTAAATAGATTAGAATAGATTAGTTAAATAGTTAGTCCTTATCACTAGGTTAAGTGAGAACCCTTCCCTTCCATCGGCGGAAGGTTTTTTCAGCAAAGGCAGAAAAACAGAATAGGGCGAAAAAGGATATAAAGAATAGACACTCTATATATAAAAGAGAGAACGCCTAAATTTAGATAGTTTAGAATAAGGAATTAATATATCTAAGTATCTATATGAGCGGGAGTTTAAGAACGGCAAAGGGGAAACTAAACACTTCATATCTTAATGACCTTAGTAGGTCTTATAAAGACGCGGCAGACGCATATGATAAAGCGTTTAAGAAAAACAAACCCGATGCGATAAGGAGATTAACTGATAAATATAAGGAAGCAGTTAAGAAGAAACCCGATAGGAAAGATAGTTTAAAATCCATCTATGATAAGGAAAAATCTAAACGGGCGGCAGAAGAGAGGAAAGCAAAGACTAAAAGAGATAACGTTAGACAAACCATATTCGCCTTAAACAGTAAGGGATTAGGTGTTATCGCTACTAATAGCAATAATCTAAGGTTTTATGATTTGACTATCCCCGCCCGAGTGAAGACTATGGCGAAAGAGATGTCTATTACAACTGATAGTAATGTTGATAAATCTAAACTAGAAAAGAGAGTAAAACTATTAGATACTGCTAGTAGGAATTTTAAAAGGAATGTTAAAGAAAAGATTTTTAAAGAGATAGGTGGTAAGATAAGGAGAAACCGAGTAGCGGGTGGGGTGGAAGTGAATTATATATTCCCTTATGTAGATGCTGATGAAGAGTTTAATATTTTAGATACTATGTTTATTAATATAAAAAGGGCAATCAATAATAGTAGATATAGACACCCTAAGGCAGTCTATAATGTCCGTCTCTCTACGAAGAGTGAGGGTGAAGCAGTAAGGAAAGTGAAGGGTAAGAAAAAGGATTTAGTTTATGCTGATGAGAATGCGCTTTTCCTTCCCTCTTATAGTATGTGGTCGTTAGAACAAATAGAAGACTGGATTGATTATAAGTTTGAGATATGGGAAGAGGAGTATGACGAAGGGGAGATAGATGATAGAACTGATTTCCAGTCTGTCGTAGTAAGTTATTTAATTCCTCCTAATGAAATTATCGGATCGGGAGGTCATCTTAATATGACGAGAGCAGAAGGGAAATGGTTAATCCTAGATACAAATGCGAGAACAAATTGCTTTTACAGATGTATTGCTTTTCATCGCATAGTGAGAATGTGGGAAGCAGATGAAACAATCCCTCTACAAAATATTAAGGATATCATTATGGAGGAGGAGCATACTGCTTTAAAACACCTTATAACTGAAAAGTCAAAACAGATTAAAAAGAATATGAAAGAAAAAACTTTAAAGACTACTACTGGGGAAGACATACAAAACTGGGTTAATAAAATGAATAAGAGAAAAGATACCCGTTGTTGTGTTAAGATTTTTGATAACGTCTTTACACTAGTAAAATCGTTTAAACCCGAAGGTGGTTTCGGGGGAGGAGATTATATTACCTATGAACTATGGAATGCGAATAATCACTTCACTCCATTAATTAAATGGAAAACCCTAACTAGAACTGAGGAGATATTTAAATCTAGGGCGGTAGAGGTTAATAATGAAGACCCTATCCCCGAAGACGCCTTTGTAGATGAAAGTGAAGTGATAAACAAAAAATTTTCCCGTAATATTGTAGATGAAGAGCATTATAAAAACTGGGTCGCAGAGAAGTATGGGATTGAGGAAAGCACTATGAAAGCATCGCTTCGTAGTAAGCGAAAAGGTTTATATAAGTATCTTCATCAACATAAACCCGAATATATACAGCATTCTAAAACCCGTATCAATACGGGGTTAGGTGCTTATGATTTAGAAACAACGGGTAATGGAAATGATAACTATTTTAAAACGTATAGGTTATCCTTTGCGTGGAACACTAATGAGGGTATTAGGGTTAAATCTTTCGGTGGGCGTGAATGTGTAAAGGAATGGTTTGAGTTTCTATATGAGAAGAGGGATACGTTTGATAAATTCACTTTCTACGCTCATAATGGAGGTAAGTTTGATTTACTATTACTCCTTAATGAATACATAGTCCATAGTAAGCAGTTATGGGAGATAGATACAACATCTACTATATGTCTTAATGGTGCTTACATAAATCTCACTATAATCAGTAAGGACGGAAACTGCGAAATCACTTTTAGAGATAGTTTAAGATTACTTCCTATGGGACTAGGGAAATTAACAACGGAGTTTAAAGTCCCGCATAAGAAGCAAGGGGAAGACCTAGAAGTAGATTTTAGTTTAATTAATATGGATAATTGTTTCGGGGAAAGGGATATCTCTAATCTAGATAAACCACTTTCATCATTAGATTTTAAAATAGAGTTGTCGCAGAGGGTTTATTGTGATTATGATACAATAGGTCTTTTAGAATGTCTAAACCTTATGAATAGTGATGTAAATGCTAATATGAATTTAGATTTAACAAAACAACTAACGGGAGCATCATTAAGTAAAAACAACTTCTTTAAGAATTACTATAATAAGAATAAAGCACCTATCTATTTCCTAGATAAGAAATATGATGCCTTTTGTAGGGAAGCATATTGCGGAGGACGTAATGAAGCACATTATATAGGGGAATGGAATAAGAAGTGTTATTACTATGATTTCACTAGTTTATATCCCGATGTTGCTAGACGAAGAGTGCCTTATGGAAAACCGCAGATGTTTTACGGAAGCGATGTTGATAAGTGGAATAACCGATACAAAAATAAAATCCCTTTACGGAGATTTGTAGGAATAATGAGGTTTAAGGTTAAGACAAAGGATTTTAATGCGCTACCGATTTATGGAATAAAGAAAGACCATAAACTATTATTCCCGCACTTTAAGGAATGGACGGAGATTAGTGTGTGGAGTAATGAATTTAATTATGCTAATGAATTAGACATCTACGACCATATACTTTTAGAAGGCATAAGTTTCAGTATGGAGGGGTGGAATGACTACCATAAGAACGAAAAAGACGGAAATAGAGAAACCTACTGGAAGGGAAAGGGAATACTAGCGAACTTCTTTACCGATGCGGTTGAGAGAAAGGCGACTGCGAAAGCGGAAAAGAAACTCGCTCTCGCGCAGTGCTGGAAGATTGTTGCTAATAGTGGATACGGTTTCTGGGGTCTTAATGCGAATGGTGATGACGGATATGGAAGAGACGGAATGGAGATAACGGATAAAAATGACTTAAACTTCTGGAATATGGTAAAGGAAGGCGTAGTCTCTAATGTAGGGAATAATGGGGAATATATGTTTGTTAGAACCACTAAACCTATGCCTCAAACCGACTATAATGTAGCGATTGCTGCCGCTATTACTGGGGAAGCGAGAATTAAAATCCATAAATTTATGAATGCGGTAAGGAAAGTAGGAGGGTCTCTACTCTATTGTGATACGGATAGTTGTATCTGTGATGTTAAGTTATGCGAACACCCTTCTATGATGGAAGAGTTTTGCTGGGACGGAACTGGGGAAGAATTAGGGAGTATGAAAAACGAAGCAGAGGAAAAGTTAGAGAAATACTTTAAGAAGGTTATAGAAAAAGATAAACTGAAAAAGAAGGAAGATAGAAAATTTAGTTGTGTAAGTGATGAGGAATGTAAAAAACAACTGAAACAACTACTAGTAAAACAGAAAGAACTAGATGGCGGTGAGTATAGTTTTGATAAAGGGATTATCGCGGGGTGTAAGCAGTATGTTTTACATAAGAAAGTCTTTGATGGGGGGTTTATAGAAGCGTCCGCCAGTAAGGGTTGTAAAAAGGATTTGACCTATGAGGATTTCCACCATCTACTTTATGGAAGTAAAATGGAAGAACAGAGGGAATACGAAAAGGAAATCAAAGAACAGAAAAAACAAAAGGGAATAGAATGGGAAGCGCCAGAGGGGTTTAGACTTTATGAAAAGCAAGAGCAGTTTAGAAGTGGATTAATAGAACATCTTAGGGAATGTGATAAAGCAGTCCCCGTTAAGATAGTCCATTTAAATAAAGCGATGAGGATTAAATATCGGAAGGGGTTAGTAGAAGGGAAAAAGGATTGTGATGGAGTAGCGACAAAAGGATTTGTTAGTCCTCTAATTCTTTGAGAGAATAATATACTCAAATATACCCTTAGGTTTTGTAATTTGATGATAGAAGTTAGAGATATCATAAACCTCACAATTAAACAAATATGCTAATTCCCTTAATGTAGATGTATTTAGGGTTTTTATAAACTCTTTTTTATCTTTATCGTAATATAAATCTAGTTTCCACATATTATTAGTGCGACCCATTTACTCTAACAAATATAAAAATTAAGAGTTTTAAACTTATTAATATTATATAAGACCTTTTATAAAGATGAAACAAATGACGAAGGAAGAACACACTAAAATCGCTAAGGCAGTTAAAGATGGTCTAATCACGCAGAAACAGCACGACAAAATGCCCGCCGCCCTTTTATTAGGGATTATCAAAAGAGGAGGTAATAAGGGTAGTAAAAGTAAAAAAGGTAAGAAAAGCGGTGGAAAGAAAAAATAAAAGATATAGTATAAAAATGGCGAGGAAGTGTAAAAAGAATGATAAGAACCCTCCGTTAAGGTGTGTATTAAAAGGTTTCGCTTCGGGCGCGTCTGAATTAGGTGGAATATTCGCGAAAGGAGTAGCGATGAAAGCGCGGAAATTAGAGAGAGAACAGACAAAACAAAAACCACTTTCAGTAGTAAGAAAAAATAAACTCCCTCCTAAAACACAAATGATAGCGAATTCATTAGTGGGTAATGTTAAAGCGGGACACGGCGGTCTTTGTCATATGAATAGGATAGACAAAATGGATGGGTCTAGGCACGGTGGAAAAGGATTAAAAAGAGTTGTAAGTATGAAATAAAATTAAATCTCCTAATAAGTATAAAATGGATAGTCTCCCCGCCGATCTAATAGGAAGAGTTTTAGAAGAAGGAGGAGTTAGTCAATCGCAAGACGTAGATGCTTTATCTACTATGAGTAGGTCTATGAAAGTCGCTACACAACCTAGAAGAGATGAAATAAGTAGGGCGAAATCTTTAATCAAAAGGGTCGGACGAATGCCCTATGTTAAAGAAGATTATAATGATAATTACCCTAATCCATTAGGAAAAGCGATATATGAAGCGAAAGCGGATAGCGGGGGAAGTCTTTTAAAAGACGATGGAAGTTTAACATTCTCGGGGAAACAATTAAAGTTTTTTGTAGATGGAAGGAGAGGAAATACACTAGTAGATGGTTTCGGGAGACCTATTGATAGGGGGAGACAAAGAGTTAATGCGTTAGTAGCACCACCACCAGTAGAACAATTACCTCCTCCTAATGTCTATGATATAGACGAATAAAAAACCCTTTTATAACCATAATTTTTTTATATCCTCATTAGTATAAAATGGCGGGTAAAATGAAGAATAGGAAAGATGGTAAGTGTTTTGTAAGACGCGCACCTAGCGGAGGGACTTATTTAATTTGTCATTCTAAAAAGGAATTAGAAAGGCAAAAGAAGGAAACCGCAAAGAATAAGAAAAAAGCAGAAAAAGAAAAGAAAGCGTTTATCGCGAAAAGGAAAAAAGAAAATGTAGAACGGAAGAAAAAGGGATTAAAACCTTTACCGATTACTACAAAAAGAAAAAAATAAACCCTATATATAAATGGTGAAAATAACTTACAAAGGAGAGACTAGGAATATTCCTAAACGCTACATACCCGATACATTAAGTAAAGCAGATAGACAAAAGCAGATTAAAAGTATATTTGAGAAAACGGATAGACCGAAAGTAGATGTAAAAAAGAGAAAAAGTAAATGGACTTTATCTTTTGATAAAGAATATGGAAAGGAAATAGATAAATTAAAAGGGGGACGAAGTAAAAGGAATATCGCAAAGGTTAGTGGAATACCGTTTAAGGCGATTGATGAAGTCTATAAAAAAGCAGAGGGAGCGTTTTATTCTAGTGGTAGCAGACCTAATCAAAGTGCTACTTCGTGGGCGCTAGGGAGAACTTATGCTTATATTATGGGAGGGAAAGCAGTTAGAAAACTAGACGACCATATAACTAAAAAATACTCGGTTAAATTTAAAATTAAAACAAAATCTTAATATATAGTAATGAGTATTAGAGAAGAAAGAATAAACGGATTAGAGGTTAAAAAAACATCTTTCTCCGTAGATAAAAGAGATGCGACTATACCTAAACCACTCCCGAGAACCTATAATCACTTTTTATTAATTACTGCTAAACCCCGTCAAGGTAAGACTACATTAATGTTTTCATTATTGACTTTTAGAAAGTCTCCTTATTATAGGAAGTTTGATAAGGTGTATGTTTTTTCACCTAGTCTAGCAACTAGTAAGCAAGATAGATTAAAGAGTGTCCCTAAGGATCAAAAATACCCCAAATTATCAGAAGAGAATTTACAGAAGGTTTATGATGAAATAGAGAATAGCGGAGAAAGGGTTTTACTACTATGTGATGACGTAGTTAATGATATTAAAAAGAATAGTGGGGTTTTACCTCTCCTAAATAAAATGATGATGAATAGGAGACATATATGCGGAACTGATGATGATGGAGAGGGTGCTGGTTTGTCTATGTGGTTATCTACGCAAGTGTTTAATAAACTCCCTAGAAGTCTTAGGTCAGTAGCGGATTATCATATCATCTTTAAAAGCACTAATAAGAAAGAATTAGATACTATCTTTGAGGAGATTATTTTATTACCTAAACCTCTATTTGAGGACGTTTGTAAATATGTATTTGAGGATAAACATAATTTTTTATTAATAGACACTAATGAAAGTTATGAGAATATGTATCATAAAAACCTTAATAAAAGATTAATCTTTGATAAAGCAATAGCACCAGATATAATCGCTAATATAGAAAGATGAAAAATTTTTATAACCTTATATTTTATTAATATCTTTATTTAGATTAAAGATGGAAATAGGTAAGATGGAAGATTTCACCATAGACCAGTTCGCGGGTTCTATGGCGTTAATACTCGGTAGTATCGGTGGTCTCCTTATGATTATATGGAAAAGCAGATGTAAATGCTCTATGAATTGTTGTTATCTATTTCAGTGTAGTCGCGAACCACCGAAAGACGATAACGAAGACGCTAGTGATGAAGAAGGGGTAGCAAAACCTAAACTTTTACCTCCTAAACCGCCAGTAGCGGAAACTCAACTCCCTAATGACGCCCCATAAAAATTAAAAACCTAGCATTATTCTAAGTTTTTTCTAGGTTAATGCTATAAATGAGTGATAGCGAAGACGAACAGATTACTAGGGTTAAAAAACCCCGCACCGCCGCTCAAATAGAAGCGACTAGAAAGATGGTAGAAGCACGTAAAGCGAGTGTAGAACTGAAAAAGAAACAAAAAGAAGAGGAAAAACAAAAGAAAAAAGAAATAAAAAAGGTAGTCAAAAAGAAAGTAGAAAGTGAAATGAGTAGTTTAAAGTCGCTTAGCGAGGAGGAAATTAATAATTTAAAACTAATGGCGCTACAACCTACTCCTACAAAGATATCTGCTAATGTGGTAGAAGAAGAAAGTGAAGAAGAAAGTGCTGGCGAAGCAGAAGTAGAAAAGGTAAAAGAACCACCTAAACCACCCGTAAGACGTAGAAAGCAAACTAAACCGAAAAAGAAAGTAGTTGTTAATAACTACTATGAAGAAGAAGAAAGCAGTAGTAGTGAAGAAGAGGAAATAAATAACTACTATACGAAAAAGAAAAAAAGACCCTCTACAAAGAAGATACGCAAAGCGGGTCGTCGCCCCACAACACCGATAGAGAGTGAAACCAGCGAGGAAGAGAGTGATAGAGAAATAGCGGTAAAACAACCGCAAACATATAGTAATCCAAACACTTCATTTAATCCTATGGGAGATATTATTTTCTGTTAAAATAAATTTTTAGTAATATAATTTTTTTCTTTAATCTTAATATTATGGATAATATTTTGATTGATAAAATGAGACAATTTTTTAAATCCTACTATG
>Ga0181410_1001005_pt1 | contig 12180 bp, 8 predicted proteins | sample 33SPOviralmetaG_FD_130112 | JGI IMG/M metagenome (GOLD analysis project Ga0181410, IMG submission 130112) | Marine viral communities from the oligotrophic San Pedro Time Series (SPOT) site, San Pedro Channel, CA, USA - 33 SPOT_SRF_2012-06-20 | ecosystem: Environmental > Aquatic > Marine > Strait...
ATGCTAGGTACATTCCAATCAACTCTTACAGATTTAAAATACCTGCGTAAGATATGGAAAACAAATACAGAAGAAGAAAGATTGTTAGGTGTGTCATTGACAGGTATCATGGATCATCCTGTGCTAGCTAGAATGACTGACTCTAAGATATGGTTACAAGAGATGAAGCAAGTAGCTATTGATACAAACAGAGAGTATGCAGAGAAGATAGGAATACCTAGAAGCACTGCAATCACCTGTGTAAAGCCAAGTGGCACTGTGTCTCAGCTAACTGATTCTGCATCAGGTATCCATGCTAGACACAATCCGTTTTACATCAGAACTGTACGTGGTGATAACAAAGACCCACTCACACAGTTTATGAAAGAAGAGGGTATACTGTTTGAACCTGATATCACAAAACCTGATAGTGTTACGGTCTTCTCTTTTCCTATGAAATCTCCTAGTGGTGCTATCACTAGAACTGAGATGAGTGCTATAGAACAACTAGAACTATGGAAACTCTATGCACTTAATTGGTGCGAACACAAACCGTCTGTAACTATTTCTGTAAAGGAAGAGGAGTGGATGGAAGTAGGTTCGTGGTTGTATGATAACTTTGATATAGCTTCGGGTGTATCATTCTTACCATTCTCTGACCACACGTACCAACAAGCTCCTTATCAGGACATAGAAGCTGATGACTATCTAGAATGGAATGGTCGTGTACCATCTGCTTTAGATTGGACTAAGTTCTCTAACTATGAAAAGGAAGATAATACGAGTGGTTCTCGTGAGTTGGCTTGTACTGCAGATGCCTGCGAAGTCGTAGACTTGAGTTCAAGCTAATGATAGAGATACCGATCAGCGAAGATTACATGCGTCATGCGAGGGAAAAAGCTTCCTCTGTAGGCATACTGCAGGGAAGTATTACAGGTGGCACTAGTAACGTAGTAGGTGCGATAGGCGAGGTAATCGTAGCTGATATCATTGGGGCAACTGAAGTGAACACAGTTAATTATGATTTAGTAAAAGATGGGAATCGAATCGACGTTAAGACTAAACGTTGTAATACTAGACCACAACCAAACTATGATTGCTCAGTTGCATCACATGGTACTAAGCAAGACTGTGATAGTTATGTGTTCGTGAGGATACTGACTGATCTCAGTAAGGCTTGGATACTAGGTAGCATTAGTAAACAAGAATACTATGCTGAAGCTACCCGATACAAGAAAGGTCAAGTTGACCCGAGCAACGGTTTTACATTCAGAACCGATTGTTATAATTTACCGATAAGCAAGTTAGAGCCGATCAATGAAATCAAAAGTGAAAGCGAAACTATTCTCGCTAGAAGCGTTTCTTAATAAAGATGGGAATGTGGAAATACTCTACGATGCAGTAGAACCTGAAGAGTTTGAGAAGACTATGAATATGGGTCTTCCTATGTACGAAGGTACAAACAAGGTGGGAGACTTTATAAGATACCTGAGATCAATAGCACAAGAGGTTATGGATAAATCAGGTAGGTTCTTGTAGTGGAGTGGTGGGAAGCGTGGCTAGTCGTAGCTATAACTATCAACACCACTATCAATACAATTGTTTTTTTTAAGGGTCGTAAGATATCGAGACAGAGAGATAAGCCTAGCTCATCATCTTAAAGTCTTTACCTGATATTTTACCGTCTTTGTTTTTATCTAACATAGCCTGCTTACCGTGTAGCTTTCCACCGTGAGCCATACCCATGCTGAACTTCTTCTTCTCAGTCATGCTACCCATTGGGTTCATCATGCCTGCTTGACCTGCAGATGACTTTCTGTTTTGATCAGCAAGTCCACCCATGTTCATTTTCTTTTTCTTAGCCATGCCACCGTACATCATTGGCTTTCTTGGGGTAGCACCACCACCGTACATCATGCCTTTACGTTGACCGTTATTATAAGTTTTCATTATTGTATCCTTCTTCTTCTTTGTTGTCGTTTTATGTTTTCCATCTGAGTAGTAATGTCATCAGATGGCTTTTCTTTTGGTAAATTAATAAATTCTGGGTATTGAAATTCTTCATATTCGTCTGTCTTAAGAACATCTACAGAACCTAATTCTCTAGCTCCTCTATCTAAAACTTTTAAAGGTATACTTATAATATTACCATTAACTTCTCGTTGTTCTACATTGTCCAACATATCTTTGCTAAATGCAAATCCAGTAACTAGAGCATTAAAAAATTTTCTATCTACTTTAGGGTCTAACTGTTTTCCACTTCTTACCATATCTAAAAAAGCTTGCCCAGCATCGGCATCATTTAGCATGGCTCTAAATGCACTTGATCCTCTTAGTCTATATTGTTGTAGTATAGCTTCCGTACCTACATATCTAGCTGATATAACACCCCTTTGTATAGAATAAAATCTACTAATGTAACTTTCTAAAGAAAAAGCTCTAGGTACATTCTTGAGACCATACATATCTTGTCCATCTAGTTTTTGCATCTCCATAAATTCAATCATTGATTTGTAAAATCTACTTCGTTTATCTCCTACTACTCTATTAAATACTTTAGCTCTAGAACCGTTAGGATTACCGAAGCCAGATAATTTTTTTAAAGCTTCTATGTCCATATCCAAATCAGGGAATATAGTACCATTGACGGGGTCTAATGAAAAATTACCTGTTGTTCTAAAAGTTCTATCGTCGACAGCTTCTGCAACTACATTATATAAAGCTTCGTCTATATCTTTATCTTTTAAACTAGGCTTTAATGTTTTCATAGACTTACGTACTTCTTCTAATCTAGCACTTCCACCTCCCAATAAAGCATCAGCTACAGAATCTGTGTCCATATTACTAGCAGTGTATTTTTTTAACACATTTGACGCTGTTTGCATGTTACTTCTAACAGTTTTTATCTGTTGTGCTTGAGTGGTTACTATATTATCTACAGCATTGTTCGCTATATCATCCCCTCGTTTTATTTCTGCTTCTGCAAAATTAGTTGAATTAAAACCTTGACTATCATCTACAGCTTTTCTCCAATCTAATATCTCTTTAAAATTGCCATCTGCATCCACTACTCTAAATGAACTTGCTATTTTTCTAGATTTATCAATTATTTCTTTAGGAGTTTTGAGGTCTATTGTTTGTTTCGCTAACCATTGACCATAGGATGCGTCAAGAACAGATGAAAAAGCGACTGCATCTGGATTTACAGAGCCATCTGGTAAAGTTTCTTTTAAAACATACCCTATTAACTTTCCATTGGTATTGTAGCTAGGACTTCCTAGTGCAGCCATAAGCTCGTTACCTCTGTTAGTAGCATCTATATCTTTCAAAGTAGATATGTTATCTAAATCTAACCATTTATTAGTAGGTATTGCTGTTTCTAAGCCTATTTGATTTTGTACAGCATTAGGTTCAACATATTTTCTAGTTGTGTTCCAACCCATTAATTTTGAAACATAACTATCCCTGTCATAAAATCTACGTTTAAAATTAAAATAATCATCATCTACTCTCCTAAGATAATTTAGTACACTTAAACTTTCAGCTTGACTAGTTACAGGATTAGTAGTTTCAACTAAAAGAGTATTTAATCTTAATGTTGTACCATCATCCAAAGTTGTAGTAAATCCACTTTTTAACATCTCGCTTGTGGCTTCATCTAAGGTATTGAATTTATTTTTTGCTGATGGATTAGTTGTTTTAAAAGCAAGTTGCCCAAATGCTGATCTTAATTCTACTGCTTCTTCTATAGTGAAAGGTATTGTCTGAGGATTTTTACCTAAATTTTTACCTGTTACTCTTATGTAGTTTAATAAATTTATATTATCCGATACTCCATCAATTAAAGTATGAGTACCACCATCTACTGCTTCTTCCATCATGGCTTTTGCATTTGATTTCCAATCGTCTAAAGAAGTTGTTTCGGGAGACTTTAAGGCTTGCTTACTAAAATAAGAGTCTGCTGCATTTTCAATAATATTAAATATTTTACTTTCTTGACCTTTATTTATTGTCGAGTTTTTTAATCTTTGTATTAATAATAAAGAAGAATCATCTGTTGGCTCAGCAGTGCTTTTTTTTAAAACTTCAAACATTCTATCAAGAATAGCTCCTCCGTCTGCAGAAACTGTTCCTTTTATTTTTTGACCTTGTGGAGTTACTAATATTCCATTAAGTCTGTTGTATTTACTTGTAAAAGAAAGTTTTTCATCTATGTGCTTACTTTCAAGTAATATACCAAATAGGTCACTAGCGTTTGTTATACCATCATCAACTGCCCCGTCTGTGCTTCTTATTTGTACAGCACTCTTACCTTTTCTTTTAAGTTTTTGAGGGTCTACTACTTTAGCTACGTCTACTGCCGCTTCGTTTGCATTATTATATTTTAATGATAAGTTTGCCGCCTGATCCATAACAGTATCACGTATTTCTTTTTGATTTTGTAATCTTTGATTTTCTATACCTGCTAGATCATCAACAGAATATTTTTTAATTCCATACTTAGCTGCATTGTTTAAGGCTTCATCCATTTTAGTCGCTGCAGATGGCATGTTGTCAATTTCAGTAACGCTTAAATTATGGTTGGGATCACCCTTAATCATGCCCCTATAATACAAAGCACCGTTTTTTGATATCACATCAAGATCATCACTTAACTGTGCTATATTAGCTTCTCCGTATTTAATTACTCCGTCTATGGTGTTAAAAAACTTTTGTGAACCCTCTGTTGCTCCCGGTCCACCTAAATCTAACATAGTTCTTTTTAACTCTCCTACCAGTTTTTTCTGTTGAGCTAAGTTCTCAGTTAATTCTGCTAGTTTTTTACCTTTTCTAAGATCACTTTCTTTAAGAAGATGCTTACCTCCTTCTTCAGCCAGATGTAAAACACTTAAACCTACTATTCTGTTTATACTAGACTGTAGTTGCGTTACATCAATTCCACCCTGTTGTATTATCTCATCTTGTAGTTTACTAAAATAATCGGCTCTTTGTATAATTGCTGACTGTAATGCAGGATCAAAAGTATTTATTGCTTGTGCATATTTTTTTAAACTCATCATAGATTTACCAGAGTAGTCTAGATATCCACCTCCGTTTTTTACAAAGTTATAAGCTTCAGATATGTTACCATACATACCCCACCCCAATCCTGTAAGCATCCCTATAAACTCAAACAACATAGGATCACCATTTGATTCTTGTGCCATTTGCCCAGCGATAGAAGCTCCTGCCCACATATAGTTGTCTACTTTTTGTATTTCCCTCATAAATTTAGGACTATTAGAACGAGCTACTGTGTTCATAAGTTCTTTAACAACTTTTTCATCTTGAAGCTCTAATTTTTTTAATCTTTGCTCTAATGTGTTTACATTTTTAGCATTTGGATTTAAATCTATTCGCCTTTGTACAGCTTTTGCTTCATTTATTATACGGGTTCTATTTAATAGTACTGCAGATACTTCTGAACTTTCTTTAATAGCTTTTAAATTAGGAGGACCATAAACTAAGTTTCTATTTTTTCTAATAGATTCTGCTACTTTTGCGGCTTCTTCAAGTTGCATACCATTAGTTAGCCTACCACCATTAAAAACTCTTTTGATAGGTAACAAAGTTCCCCTTGCTAATTTAACTCCGTATTTTTTTACCAAAGGAAGTGCATTAACTTGTTCAGAAGAACTAAAACCAAACATAGTTCTATTTCTTATAGTATCATATTTTTCAAGTATGGCTTCATCAGATAGGTTACCATCCCTCTTTTTTTCTTGGGCAGAAAAATCTCTATATCTTTTTAATTCTTTTTTACCATAAGTTGTTGTTACTTTTTTAAGTATGGCAGATGGTATTAGTATATCTGAACCTACAGCTATAACTCTTGAGCCTATGCCTGAATATCTTCTAGCTAATTGTTCAGCTATTTTATATGAAATCTGTATATTATTTTGTGCAAATTTTCTTTGAATCATACGGGAAACAGTAGGAGCAACTTTTGTCCAAAACTGTTCTCTTTTTTCAGAATCAGCAAAATCTACATCATTAAATGCGTCTATAAAACCTCCTAAAGTTTCTCCTGCTAGATATCCTGTGGCTTCCATCATAAACTTTAAGTTTTCTACTACCCTACCACTAACTTTTTCGGCATCTCCAAATCCTACACCTAACACTGAAGGTAAGTTAGTTTCAAATTCAATTATGCCTAATCTTGTCCTAGCATCTTTTACGCCCATATTAATAAGATTTTTATTTAAATCTCTTGCAAACAAAGCTTTTGTAAGTTCTTTGTCAAAGCCATTGTCAACTATCATCTGATAATTATAAGATTCTGTAAATCGCTTACCTTTACGAGCAAGCTTTCTTCTTTGAACACTGCTTAACGCCGCACCTTCAGGAGTTAATTTTGTGAGAGGTATATTAAAAACAGGAGATTTAATAGCACTTTTACCTGCAGTTCCTGCAAAAAATCCATCGTCTATATCTAGTTCTACATCTATCTTTTCTGTTAATAACTTAGAATAATCTAAGTCAACATCCATTTCCCCATCTTCTCCTACCCCAACAACTAAGGATGTAGCAGCTCCTTTGTTTGCTAATTCAATTCTTTTTTCGTATGTATCTTCAGAAAGAAATGGTATTCTATCTCCATTTTTATTTTTAAAACCCAATGCTTCCATAACACCAACTTTTGCATCGTTAGTTGTAAAGCCTTTATCATTTTTAGGTAGAACATCTTCTATACTTGTTCCGGGAATTTGAGTAAGTTTAGAGTAGTCAACTCTTTGAGTAACATCTGTTATTGGTCTAAAACCTAATATAGTATCGCCTGAGTATGTTACAGTTTCGTCTATTAAAGCAGGATTAGGAGAACTATAGCCTGTACCTACAATCTCATCTTTACTTTTACCCGTAAAATGTTGGTAAATAGAGTCATCAATTTGTTTACCTGTATACTTTTGCCCAGTAGGTATACCAAAAAATGAACCATCATATAATTTTTCAGGTTCTTTGTCTTGTTCAAAAGCAGTTGTAATCTTAACATTAGGTTGTACTTTTTCATTCACAGCAGGAGCTTCTTGTTTTTTAAACAATTCTTCTTGAGCTTTTTTAGTGTCCGATCTTGCCATTTAAGGTTTCCTAACGTTTCTTGTTGCAAATTGATTTAGATCAATTCCTGCTTTATTAGCTTCTTCTACAGAATTGTAAACAGGACTTCCTGTAAGTCTAGCTCTATCATTGTATGCTTTTAAACTATTGGCAGGAGACACTGTAGTTTCTTTGTTAGTATCTTTTACATTATATGTGTTAAGAAATGCTTTGTTGTCTGTGGCTCTAGCAATATATATTGCCGCATCAAGTCCATCCATTCTTAAAGGATTCCTACCTTTGAAATCACTTTCGGCTATCATCTCTTGATGTTTTAAAGCTGCATATCTTTCGTTAGGAGAACCTGCTAAATGTTTATTAAAACTGTATATCTCTTGCATTAAATCTATAGCGGCTCTAATACCTGCTAGTTCTTTTGCAGGAGTTGATAATTTATCATTGCCTAATGCTTTTAATATGTTGTCAACATCTTGGTCAGAGATAGTTCTTCCACCTGTACCACCCTGCATAGCTGCAGCTAGTTGGTATGCTACCATCATTTTATAGTATCTTCTTTGTGCAAGGTTTCTTGCTATTACTGTGGCTTTGTCATTACCTTCCAATTTAAGATCATTAAATATTTCTTTAAACTCTCTTTGTCTTTTTTCGTGTAAAGAATCATCTTTTCGTTGTTCGCTTCTTTTAAAAGAACCTATTAAACCATTCATTGCAACTTGTTCGTCTAGCTCTCTCAGGAGCATCTTTTTTCCTTCAGGCACTCCACCAAATTTTCCACTTCCGGGCAGGTCTCTTACTAAGTTTCCAGCTGCATTTATAAATTTATTTCCTAAATAAATTATACCATCTACACCTAAAATAATATCCCCCTCAAAGGTTGATATACCTAGCTCGTTACCTTGATCATCGTAGAATGTTGATTCAAGTCTTCGGAGTGTACCTAAAGATGAGCCTGCACTATCTCTTGTTGTTACAGCACCCACTAAGTAATCTTGTTCTGATTTGCCCTGTAGTTCTGTTGGAAAATATGCTTTATTTAACTCATATACTCTTGCTTCTGCTTTGTTTAAAGTATCATCGTCAGTTTCGCCACCCGATATAAATCCCATTATTAAACTGTGACCATCTAGGTAGCCACCTTGTCTCATAACAAATCTAGTGTAATCTCTTCTAACAATTTTTTTATCTTTTTCATCTGCGTAAGGATTTTCATTGGGTAAGAGTATGGCTTTAAAAACTCCGTATTGATTACCTGTGGCTGCCTTTGAATTTAATAATTTAGTTATAAAATTTAGAGGGTGTTGTTTTTCTGGTGCAGCAAGTTTTCTTGTTCCATCTGGATTCGTAGCTATCCTAACTTCAAGACCAAATTTATCTTTCTCATATACATATGATACTAAAGGTTCTATGTTAGCATTTTTCTCTTCGTCATCCCCCATACCCATAGAAAAATCTGCTTTAATAACTTCCATAGCTTTGTTATATTTTTTATAACTTGGAATTTCAAAATAAATATCATCTCCGTCGATATCTTTTGTTTTTCCTATAAGGGATGTTTTATCTGTTTCTCCATTTGCTTCATTGTTTTGTTCAGTTTGTTTGTATTGATTTTCAACCCATTTTTTTCTTACTAACCCCAGAGCATATTTAAATTGTATATTAAATCCGGGAATGTTGCTAAAACCTGCGTAAGTTTTAAGGTAATTGTTGGCATCTATAAATTTTTTCATAGTCTTCTGTTCTTTGCCCTGAGTATCATACACCTTTGTGGCATCCGATACAGCTAATGGAACAAGGCTAGATACTAAATCCTTTACGTCAGCATCATCCATATTCTTTTCTGCAAAAACATCTTTATACTTTAGTACTTGACTGTGTACATCCAATATCTGAGATGGAATTGACGTATTGGCAGATGAAAAAGTCACGGGTACTTGGCTTTCCGTTCCTTTTTTGTCCGTAACCTTAATAATAAGTGGAGTGCTTCTAAAGCCTTTAAATGGAGTTCCACCTTTAACTTCATTTGTATACTTAATTGTTTGTGGTGTACCTGCAAATGTTCCATCAGCATTTACATTAACAGATAAGGTAGGTAATTGTTTATGCACTTCAACATACTGAGAATCATTATCATATTTGTTTGTCATTTTACCGTTGATTACACCGTACACTTTAGTTGTGCTACCTGTAGCTTTAACTTTTTGTCCGGGAATTTGTTTCATATCCCCAGTTCTAGTATTTATCAATCCTTGAAGTTGAGGTACTCGTATGCCAGCAGGATCAGGATCATCTTCATTAACTCGGCTTGATCGGTACTGGCTTACCGTTGTGGGCATACCCATTTCATTAAGAACAAAAGGTTCAAACTTACCTTGTGCTTCTTTAAAAGTATCTCCAAATTTATAAAAATCAACTTGCTTGTGTTTAGCAGAATCGTACTCTTCTATTTTACCGTTTTTCCCCATAGAGTAAGATACAGGTGTGTTTCTAAGTTTTTCTTTCTCTCTTAAATCATTTCCTGCTTTAACACGAGATGCTGCATATAATCCTAATAGTCCTATGCCAATTGCCATTAAACCTCTCCCATCTCAATAAAACTTTCAGGTGGTCTTTGTGCTATTTCTTCTTCCATATTAAGTTGTTCCATATCTCTATCAGCCATTCTGCTTTGTTCATTCATTGTTTCTAACATTGCTGTGTACATTGAAGGATTTCTTTCTTGCAGTACTTCAAAAAACGTTTCATCTTTTACTTGTCCTTCATCTCTTTCCTTGTTTGGAACAGTCAATTCGGGATCAATATCATTGTCCATTGCCAACTTCATAAGGTACACGCCAATAGGTGCTTTTATGAGTTCAGCTACATCAGGAGTATACATACCTTGCATAAATCCTTTGAACGCTACTTGTCCTACAAGTTCTTCTATAGTTATACCTGCAGCCATCATCTTCAATAAATCTTCTTCTGTATTTCTTGTTTGCATTTTATCAATTACAAAGTCCACAGCTTGATTAGGATCAGAAAACTGAGGAGGTTGTTCCCACGCCCATTTTCCCGGAGGATCAGTTAAAGAATGTCCGGGAGGTGCTGATAGTGCTTCTATTTTATTTAATGCCATGTTTAGTCTGCCCTCTTTATTACGCCACTTTTAAGGGTTGCTTTACCTGCAAACGGTACATTTGGTGTAACAAATTGTTGTTTTACTTTGCCACTAGATTGTACCCACCCTGCTAGTTTTGCTTGTACGTTAGTGTCCATCAAGGCTGTACGAACAGCATTACCACTGCCTAATGCAAAAGTTGCAGTTGGACCTCCAGCTTGACCCATTTGATTTCTTGATCTAAAATTATCTGTACCAGTTCTAACAGAATTAAGGCTGGTGCTACCTATTGCGTCTCTAGGTGATACTCCTAAACCCTGTTTAACTAAATCTCCTGTAACACTTTTTAAAGTTCCTTGAACACCTTCACTCGAGAATATTTTGTCAAACCATTGCCCTGTAGATGTGGATTTAAAACTTTTATAGGTGTCTTCTACAAAACTACCACTATATAGTGATTTTGCCCCTTGCTGTATACCTTCTCCAAGAACCGCTGCACCCATTCCAATTAATGCGTTTTGCCACATGTATCACCTCTTATGTAAATATATTGTCAATTGTTTTAATAATTAAAAAGTTTTCGAACTTTTCATCGTAGATGTCACCGTTTGCACCTATGGCCGCAGATTGCATGGCCGCATTGTGGGCCCTGTCTAAGTTATTTTCACTTGTACTCATTGCCCACTGTGCCTGATCTCTATATAATTGCCACAGATTATTTTGTGCTTGTTGAGTTAAACCTAATAACGTTTGAGTGTTTATTCTGTTTACTTCGTTTTGAACTGCTGTATTCGCAGTGTTAACACTTCTTCTCCAAACAGCATTTGATTGATCTATTTGAGTTCTCATATTAGAATTAAATTGATCTCTTTGTGATTCTACATTTGAGTTAAACTGTTCGACTGCAACTTTTTGAGATATGTTATATTGATCTAAACTTGCTTTTCTATTCATAGTTTGTTGTTCTATCTGAGAGCCTAACTCTTGAAAGAACTGTTCTATTTCATTTTGTGACTTTGCATTAAATTGTTTTGCAGCGTTATCTTGGGCTGCATCTGTAAGTTTTGCACTAACTGTTGTTTGATAATTTAGTGTACTAGTTTGTTGCTCATTAGTCAAGTTTTGAACGTCGAGAGTTAGAAAAGCTTTTGCATTATTTACTGCAGCTACCTGCCTGTTATTAAGATTGGTCAAATCCATATTTGCGACTGTGGCAGCATTTGCAAGAGTTGTTTGTTGTTTTGCTGTTAAGTTTTGTAATTGAATTGTTGCGTACTTGTTTGCATCTTGAGTAGCAATATTTATCCCAGATTCCATAACTGCCTGAACCATAGCTGCAGAAGCCATACTAGATGCACCGAGTCCTCGTTGTGCCATAACTGCTGATACATTACGTACTGCAGGTGCTGCCCAAGCAGGGAGAGGTTCTCCATCTTTTATTCCTTTGTACAATTCGGCTAATTGGTATTGAGTAGTGGCTTTAGGATCAAGTTCAGCCGACACTTCACTAGCCAAAGCTTCTGGAGAAAGCGTTCCTTGTGCCGCAGTCATTTCAGATTTTTCAGATACTGTTCCTTTTGCCGCAGTAGAAGTTCCCACATCACCTGCTTTAGACGCATCATATGTCTTAGCTGCAACCGTCGTAGGTGCTTTTACATCATATTTAGATGAGTCTATAACGTCTGAAGCACCTGTGGTCCTAGCTTGATCTGTTGTATATTGGCTAGAATCTAATTCTTCATTTGTGCCTACATTTATTTTTGCAGCTTGAACCTTTTGTTCATCGGAAAGTTGAGTTTTATCCGAAGCTCCAGTTTGCTGTTGGAGAACTTCTTTTGTAAGCTCATCGCCTGTTTTGCCTGCTACTGCCATACTCTAATCCTTACTTCATTACTATTGCGACAACCAAAGCTACCACACCTAAAGTTCCCACCATAGACATAGCTTCTATTCGCCACATTCTTTTGTCTAAACCTTCTAGTTTATCATTGACCATCTGATACCTG
>Ga0181410_1001010_pt1 | contig 12140 bp, 16 predicted proteins | sample 33SPOviralmetaG_FD_130112 | JGI IMG/M metagenome (GOLD analysis project Ga0181410, IMG submission 130112) | Marine viral communities from the oligotrophic San Pedro Time Series (SPOT) site, San Pedro Channel, CA, USA - 33 SPOT_SRF_2012-06-20 | ecosystem: Environmental > Aquatic > Marine > Strait...
CTAGAGGGTCGTTACCGCTTAAAACATTGATAGGGCCTAACGTTGCACCTACTTGGCATTTGATACCGTTTGGATCAGAGAGGCTCCAAGACTTAAGGCTATTGAGAACAATGAGCCCAGTTGAAGACAACGCCTCTAGGCGGCCCATGCCAGTGCCTCTTGGTGTATAAATCGCTAGTTGAATATTGCCTCTTATGACTTCGATGCCGCTTTCTAACGGGTTAAGAATTGGTTCTGATGTCGATGTATAACTGATGGAAAGGTCCACGTACTCAGTGCCTGGTGGCTCCTCTTGGACAGCATCAAACATTACTGGCACCGGAGTCGATAAACCCTGATAAGCATCATTAACCCGGGTTTCAATTAATGCTCTAATTGTTTGAAAGCTCATTTGACTTTTTTAAGAAAGAAGCTGAATGCTTTTTCAGCATCCTTATCTAGGTTGTTAGTAATCTTGGTAAACCATCCTTCGCCACCTCTGCCGCCTTTAGAATATTTTGGGTCAAAGCAAACTCGTTCTGAGTAATCCAGATTTGAACTGATGTAAACGTCAGACTCCATTGTGATTTTCTGGCTTGGCTTGGTTGTGCTTATTGAGCCTGTTTCACCTTGTTTTACTTTGACGCCATTCTTATAAGTTGACGGTGTGCCTTGTGGTGCTGGTGTTTCGCGGTTCGGCACCCCTTGGCCGATAAACCATGAACTAGCCATGCGACCGGTATCAACAGGCGAGTTTTTTGACAATTTGCCCTGCGTAAGGATCACAAAACGGGCCATGCCTTTATCTAACGCCTCGTCGATCTGCTTAATGATTTCTGGCCCACGGAATTTTTTAGCCATCAGGAATGAGCCCCCGTTACTCGGCAGGCGTAAAGCTGATCGCCTGAAAACAATGGATCAATGCTGATAATTTTCCATGTCTTGCCTAGGTAAACCAGATGGTCTCTTGTCGTTGGGATCTGGTCACCAATATCGGCCAAGCAAATCCAGGCGTTTAACTCCTGGCTGCCAGACACGCCTCCGCCTTCAATATTCTTGCTCATTTCTACGGCGCCTGCTTTAGTAAAGACCGTTTCAGACGATGTTGCAGTGCCAGTAGCCGGGTCATAAGTCGGTACGCTTTCACGTACATAGCTCAGAGAATTAACCCGGAACTTGTTCACAAGTGTTTTGGCTAGCGGCCTAGCAAACGAATCTTGAAAAGCCATTAGGACAGCACCCTCGTAACGACACGGCCAGCGCTAGTTGTGGCATCAATGAAATAACCATTCAACAGATCGATCAGGAATGGAAACCGCTGCAAAACTAACGGCGCCCCTGGCGATACTTTCGTGCTGTTGCCTGTATTGCTCTTAATGTCGTAAAAGCTCTGTTTCAAGGCCCCTAGCTCTTGCGACTGGACCGCACCGGTTGGATTATCTTTTGCTCCGGTTCCTGTTATCGCTGTCGGATCTTCTGCTAACTCAAGAGCCAACATTGCTGTTGCCTCGATAATTGGTGTAGGCATTGCAGCACAAGCCCACTTGATGCCCCTTACCGTTTTGCCAGATCGCGGCCAAGATAAACTTTGCGCCTTGCTTGCATCTGTAGTACTAGGCGTACATTGTGTGCCGTTCCAATTCAACGCTTGAAGCGCAGCTGTTGCCGTAATCAGACCAATCTCTTTGTTAGCTGTACTTACCGCTGACCATCGGGCATTGTTAAACGTGTCGGCAAAATAGGTGTCAGCTTGTGCTGCTGAAATGTAGCTGTTGGCTGTAGCAGAGCCTAAAACCGAATCAATCGCCATTTATAGAACCTTCGTAAATGTGACGACGTAACCATCAGCCCATAGCTCTTTCTGTTTGCGCTTGGCGTCTTTCACGGGAACATGCCAGAGATAAAAACCGCCTGACTTGTAGCTGTGAATTTCAACCAAGCCCACCATCGAAAGCAATGAGCGGTGATGTCTTCATTTTAATGATCTGCTTGACCATTAAAAAGCCCGCCTTGTCAAAGGGCGGGCCGGTAGTCCTTCACTCGACTTTTTAATGCTACGCCTAAAGAGGCGTAACGTCAACGATCAAGCAACAGTGGTGCCGTAAGGGCTGTTCACTGTCAGTTGAACCACAGGGATGGTCCGAAGGTCGTCATAGACAAAGCCCCAGTTACCAGCTGTTGCCAGCTGTGTATTGGTTGGGTCAGTGACGCCACTCGTCCAAGAGACTCCAGGAATATGCATGCAGTTGTTGTAAGTAACTGTCATGATATTTTGACGGGAAAGGATGTTCCTTTCGGTCTCAATTTCCATGCCAAACTGAGAGCCAGTCTTGACGGCGCCAGTACCAAATAGATAGCAAACAAACTGTTGGTTCTCACCAGAAGCACCAACGATTGGCAGAGAGTCATCGACAATTACCGACAAACCTGCGAACGTTCCTACTTCTGCCGAAGACACGCCTACGCCACCGCCTCCGAAAGCGATTGTTGAACCTGTCAGAACTCCAGCAGGAGCGCTAAAGGTCAACATGCCGATTTCCTGCAGCCTTGCAGCTACAAGAGAATGCATTGCAATGGTGTTAACTGACGTTGCACGCTCACCAAGCTTGAATTTTGCTTTGGTTACGTTAGAAACGTTCAGATAATTTGCATCAGTTTGAGAGCCTGCAGTTGCTACTGATACGTCTACAGCATTGCCAGCAAGGGCAGTGCCGAAGATACCTGTCAAACAAGACAGCAGTTTGGTGGTTTGCTTTGTAGCAATATCAGCAGCCAATTGACTGCGGATGTTACCCAGGGCATCCTCACCAACTTGCACTTGGCTAAGGTCATCAGCAGCAAATGCAGCACCGCGAGTTGTCCAAACGCCGTATTGTGTCCCGGCGGTTGTTTTTTGCGTTTGATAAGCACCAGCGCCGCCAGTTCCCCAGGTCGCTGAACTGTTAACTGACTCCTCAGTGAAGTTTAGAGGCTTGAAAAATGGGATTTCGGCCTTAACACCACCGACGCCATTAAGACGGGCATCAAGTCCCAATACACCAGATTGCACAAAGGCAGAACGGAAAAAGACTTCATCAGTCAGATACCGCTGAAACTGTGCGCTAGTAGCCAGCCTTGTCGCGGATCCAATATCGCCAGTAAAAACTGATGCGTTTGGTGCTGTGCCGTAGTTGCCGGGATAAGCGGACATTTTAGTTTCCTAATGAGAGATTTATTAGGAGCTTTCTTGCGCCTTTAAGCGTTCATAAAGCTCGGGTTGCTCTACCTCCAACGCCAAACGTTCAGTGAAGTTCATTGCACTGAGCGATTTAGTGCCAGCTGTAGAAGATGGAACCGATCCATTAGCCCCTGAACCTCTTGCGCCACTTCCCGCGAAGAAATAGTCGTACCCAGATGACTGAGCTTTTAATTGTTCAACGTGGGTTGATAGATCCGTCTGAACGCCCCCGTACAGCGAAACGATCTTCCCGTCGTCGTCCATTCTCAAGCTGTCAGCCATTAGGCCGTATAAATGCTCGGGAGAATGCACACCGCCTTGCTGATATGCAGCTAGGGCCGTGGCTTTTATCTGCTGGGTGCGAGCTGCTTGCGCGTTGCGTTCTGCCTCGGCTCGAAGTTGTTCAACTTCTTGCTCTAGCTTTGCATTCGTGCTTTTGGCATCAGTCCAGAGCTTCTCGAACTCCTGAGAGTTAACGAGACGTTGTTGCTCTTTTTTCTGATACCCGCTCCGCTCTTCCTGCAGTTGACGTTCCAATGCTGCAGTTTTCTGTTGCTTCTCCAGGAGTAACTCCCGGTTCTTTGCCTCAAGTAAGGCAACGCGATCAGCCTCAGACTTTTGAACGTTTACCTCCGCAGGAGGTTGAAGCTCTTCACCCGCTGGGTTTGAGTTCAGTTCTTCTGGCATTAGATGAGTAGGTGTTAACAGATAGCCCCGCAGGAGCTGTCTAGATATTAACTAACGTATGCGTAAGCGTAATTTTTAGTCGAAGTACCTAGCTATTAGCTCGTAATCCGTGCTTGTTTCAGCCGCCACCATCAGGGCCTCTACAAGTTGCCCCATAAATACCCTGTCAGGGCCTTTGGCGGATTCAATGCCAGCCTTTAACTTGCGTGGTACGGATCGATCTTCTGGCCAGCCTTGGACTAGCTCAACTGCTTGATCAAAGGTCATTTCATTGCTGCCTCCATAGCCTGTTCTACCCATTTATATGCAGCAGGGGACACTTTCTTTAAATCATCCGGTGCAAAGACGTACTGAACAAAGGTTTCCGCAAACTGCTCAAATTCATTTGTCTTGCCGTATACGCTCGGATACCAGTTGCGTTTGCGTACCTCCAAGTTTTTCTGCAGTGGTGACAGCCCATCTAAGCCGTCGGTGATATACCTGCCAATTGATGGTTTACCAGCCCTGAAATGCACCTGATGCCCCATCTCATGCACATAAGTGCCTAGCCAGCCTTCATTAGTCTTCTGCGTTGTTTTACCTGTTCTCTTGTATAGATCTTTTGTCGTGATCTGTAGCGGCTTACCTGCTGCTGATTGCTGAACACTATTTTTTACTGCTTCACGTAACCTTGCAACGCTTGCTTTTGTCAGCTGCGTAAATTGCGCTTCTTGTCTCATCACGATTAGATGAGCAGCTTCGATGGTGTGGCCAGCTGCACCACTGCTGACCTTGCCAACAGAACCCAAGAATGGATTGTTGCTTCCTTTCTCCAAGGAATCGGCAACATCCTTGACAATGCCTTCACCTTTGCCCTTGCCAGCTTTTAACGCTTTGATGACTTCAGGGTTTTTCCAGTGTGCAAATTCATCACCCTTGGCGCTAAAGGTTTTTTCCCTGCCGTTTGACCAGAGGGTTTGAATCTCTTTCTTGCGCTGAAATTCCATCACCTTTCGCATGTGCTGACCAGCCAAGCCCTCTTCACGTGCAGCCATTTCCATGCTGTCAGCAATGGCTTTATGGCTCAGCTTGTTTTTGCCGTTGTCCCATTGGTGTTCAGCAATGTAGTCACGATCCTTCTGCTGAGGCGTAGCGGGTTTGGGTTTAGGCGCAACAGGCTTGGGTTTAGGTGCCGGGGGTTTGGGTTTCGGTTTTGGTGCCTTGGGTTTTGGTGGGTCAATGCCCCGATTCCATTCGGTTTTAAATGACCGCAACTTGGTCACACGATCAGGGTCGGTAACTAACCGCTTTAAAGCATCATCAGGCGGAAATCCTTTCTTAACCGCTTGCGTAAACCAATCCGCACGCTCAACACCAAGCGTTGATTCGCCTTGGCCCTTTTTACCCCCACCGCCGAAATATTCGGCCAATGTCACTCGCGAGTCTTTGGTGTCTTTCTTGGCCATATCAGCCAAGTAATCCGCATAGGTAGCGCCCTTGGGTTTGATCTCTACGGCCTTGCGGTAAAACAGCTTGCCGTTGACTCTGACCTTTGACGCATAAGAGCCTTTGCCTGTTGGCTTTGTTTCGCTGAGCTGTATCGCTGTTCTTACGTCGTCATCTTCATCAGGATCCACTACAACAACGTTGCATCTGCAATTTGGATGTATCGGCGTTTCTGGTAAGTCGCCTCTTTCTGGCTTCTTCTGCCCATCTAACGGGCCACAGGTGGGACAGACGCGACTGTCTAGGGCCGATGTCCACTCATAGACAAGACCCTCTAAGGCGTCAGCGTTAGCGTCCCAGACCTGTTCAGTTATCTGCCTGTTAAACGACTGAATCGCAGTTCTAGCAACAGTGTTGGCTTGTCCCTTGATCTTGCCTGTTGCAGTGTCTTTAGTCGCTCTTAGCAACCCACTTTTAGTGATCTCTTCACTGATCTGCTTTGCAATGCTCTCGGTTGATGCACCTTGCAAAATTCCGGTTCTGACTGTCCGGTCAATAGTCTGAAAATTCTGTTTCATCCATAAAGAAGTTGGCGTGTCTAGCTCTGGATTAACGCGAAATAGCTTCTCTAGCTTTACGTTTGCAATCGACGTCTTGCTCAATGCACTCTGAACATTCTCAGCAAGAATCCGGTTGCCAAAAGCCTGCAGCTGACCAGTAGGAGCATTGCGAATCGGGCCGCTAGTGCCAATAGGGGCTGGGGCTTTAATCGCCTCTAACGACTTAACGACATTTTCCTCAACTTCCTTTGATATCCCTTCCAAACTGTCAATAATCGATTCTCGAAAGCTGTCGTTATAAGGCTGCAACGCCTGCATGACCTGCGGCCTTAACCTCTTCCATGCTTTGTCCTGCAACAGCGCCTCTTCAGGCAAACCCTCTACAAGACGCCTAATCTGCGTCATTGCATTGGCAAACGCTGGATTAGCACCCTTTACAGCTGCCTTCTCTGCATTGGTTAGCGAGAATGCATGACGGATAAAAAGCGATAACTGCTTTTGATTCACCGCCTAAACTATCCTTATACGCTTAATTCTAATGGCTCAAAAGATTCGTAAAATTCAGATCGGTAATACGACAATTGAGCAGAGCATTGAAGTGCCTGATGCTGATCCAATTTGTGAATTGAAGCCTAAGCGCCGTGGCCGTAAAGCCAAAACTACGGACGATTACCAGATTCTCGAAGCTCCCGTTTCAGATGACTGAGGAGAGCTTCTTCATAAGGCACTAACGCATTTCCTTTTAGCTCTAACTCTAAAATCCGTAACCTAACGAGTTTGGCGTAAGAGTCTGCCAGCCATTCTTTTACGTCTTCAGATTTTGCATATCTTGATTCAATCGTTATTGCACCACCAATTAAGCTAATCAGAACTAAGGAAACAGACGTTAAGGCTGCCACCATTTCCGCAGTAATTACAGGCTTTTCAGTCATTTGTCTGGTGGTTTGAAGGTCCATGTCTTAAATGGGTCAGGTTGGCCGTCTGTAATTGCTACCGCTCGCCTGTAAAAATGATTGTCAGTACAACCAACATTTTTTAGATGGTTGCGAATTCGACGCCAATTTTCTAGCGTTTGATTATCCATAAATCAAAATGGCAATAGGTAGCAAATCACAAATCATTTGCCCTTTTTGCCTCCACCTTTTGGTTTGCCTTTTTTGTAACCCATAACATGCGGTGCTTTGATTGACATGAAACCTCCAAGGGGTGTTACGCCCTTTTGCTTTTCAGTGATGACAGCTTTTGGCTGTGTGTCTGTAGCTTTTAAGTAGTCCTTAATTGCTACGTTGACCACATAAGGGACTAACCCTTTTTTGGCTTGATCGCACCTAGTAGCTTCAAAACCAATTGCAGGATGCTGTTTTCTTTTAGCTTGGGTGTCATCCCAATTACTTCAGAAATAGCTGCGACAACCACCCACAACGCGGGCTCTTTCAAAAATTCCATGTCAAATCCTTAACTAACTTAATTCTAAGGACGACGGCCTTAGTCGATTGCGCCTAGTTGGTTTTGATCTGTAAGCTCAACTTCTAGTTCAATATCGAAGTCTGTTGGGAGGCATTCGCCTTTTCTTAGAATTTCTAACAAGGTAGATTTCGTGATCACATCGTTGTTATAGAGGTTCATGTATTGGCCAACGGCGTTGCCTTCTAACGTCTGCAGGTTGAAATCACGATCAATGACAATTTTTGGCGATTCCTTGCCGACGTAAGCTGCTGCATGATCAAAGGCATGCTGCAATGCATCCTCTAAATTGCGGCTAACGCTACTTAGTAACGAATCTGAGTCTATGCGGCTGATCTGCTTAGATTGTGCTGTCTCTGGGCTGTTTAACTGCGCGAAGAGAGTAGCGATACCAAGGTTTCGCATTTGCTCTTCAAGCCTGTCTAAGTAAGCCTGTTGTGCGTCAAAGCTAGATGATGCTGGCTCAATAAACTTTCCATCGCCATCAGTTGGTAACAATATTGCTGAGTTGGCTGACAGGCCAATTGTGCCTTCAGTATCTGAATCATCGAAACCTTTTAACAGAAGGATTGGTAACGCACTGACGTGCAAAGCGTGGCCTAAATCGCAGTTAGCCTGTGCGTGTCTAATGTTTAAATTTGCGATGCTAAGCAATGGCGGCTTTGATACATATTCTGCAACCTTGTTTGAATAAGCAACTGATACAGGAATTTTGTTCACGTTAGTCGTGCCCTCTTCATGGATGGCCCAGCCTGTTGCACCTTTGCGCCAAACTTGCCATTTGCCAGGTTCAACAACCCTAATTTGGCGAAGGTGCTCAGTGCCAAACTGACCTTTAGGCTCGCAAGCAATTTCGTTAATTCTTACCTGATCAATTGGTGACGTAGGCCCAGCATCAGACTGTCGCCATCCAAGAATCTGTTGAGCTTCATAATGCGCGAAATAGGGCATTAACCCACGTTCACGCTCTTCTCTAAGGTTTGCAGCGGGTTCTACATTTGGCATATCAGCCAAAATTACAGAATGGCCATACAACAAAGAACTGATTAAAACCCGTTGAGCAAAGGCTCTTAAGCTGGCGCCTCTACCGTCAACGTTGCAGCAAAACTCATCCCAGAATGGATCAAGCTCTGCGCCTTCTACCTCTTGATAATCGTTAGGTAATACTTGAATGCCTTTTCTAAGTATTAAACCTGCGGCTTGATCAGCAATACGTGTAGTAAACGGGCTAAGCGTTGCTTTACTTACGCGGCGGTTCCATGCATCGTCTGTTTCGGCTGGCTCCTGAGGCAATAAATACTTAGCGCCAAGCCTTAAACCTTGAGTGCCGCGAGTGCAAATATCAATCGGCGCCCAATCAGCTGACATGTCCAATACAGGGCCACTGACCCAGCTTGGATCCATTCCAGGCTGTACCTGTTTTTGGAATGGCTCATCGTATTGAAGATAAGGGTCTTGACGACCCATTAGCCCAGATGGATAAAAGCCATCAACACCAGGAGCGCTATTAGTCACACGTCTAAACCGTCCGATGCTTCATTCTATTGTTTTATCACTTCTTCTTTTTTGGTTTCTTTTTAGCAGTTCGTGCTGCATCTTTAAACGCTTGTTCTGTTGGGGCACCTTTGCTGCCTGGTTTGCGAGGCTTCCCGCCACGTTTCTTCTTGGCGTTGATGTTGGCATATAAACCGCGTTTTGCTGCCATTACCAAAATTCAGACTTACTTACATTCTGGCGAGTGGCCAAGGTTGTTTAACTAAAATCAGGTATCTGCACTTCTCCGGTGATGATCGACAAAGAAGGCAAAAGGCTAGCCGGAGAATTTCATGTTGCAATGCTGTGTGATCAGATTGAACGGTTAGAGCATTTAGAAGAAGTGAAGCATGTAGCAAAAGAAATGGTGCGGCTCAACTGGCAAATGAAAACTACAGTCGCCGGGATGGTTGAACGGGGCTGGTTGGAACAGGGTTTGTAATGCCCTTAGGCGTAACAGCGTTGCTTAAACCATTGTTGCTTGGTAGTTGTGCAACGGGTAAGCCTTGGTTTTGAACTGATCTAGATCTTTTGAAGCCTTTTTGTAAACGGGGTCAAATAACCAATGTGGTTGACTGGCTGCCGTTAATGCATCTTCAAAATTGGTACGGACTTGTTTTGTCTCTAGACCTATGCCTTCTTTCTGAAAGACTCTGGTCTCATAACACCGACCAGTTGCGCCTAGAAAACGCAGCGCTGCATGTTGGTCACGCTTTTTATAAAGACGGTGAAGAAGGTTTTCTGATTGGCCTATGTAATGAGGTTTTTCTATGTCGCCAAGTGGGTCGCCAATCCAATAAAGCCCTGGGCCAGACAGATCGCCTCCTTTAAGGCTGGTCTTCACCCATTCGCGAGGGTGCGGAATGTTGTGTCTTAAACAGGCACGTTCAAGCTCTGTCTTCATCACCTCAGCTTTCAGGTCTTGCATGTCAGAAGTAAGAAACTCAATTTTTGCGCTATGGGCATCTATTTTTTTATCTTGTGCTTCCAAGGCATCTGCCATCCCGCGAAGCATTACAACCGCGCTGGGGTGGGACGGTGCTTCGACCATTTCGTGCCCTTTGAATATGGCTACAAGCTTTCCGTATAGCCAAACCTCTAATGCGACCAGAGCCCAAGCCGCCGCATGAAGAGCAATCCGTTCATGCACCCAAGTGCCGCGCAATTCGTTGGGGCCATCCGTAATTTCTTGAATCAACACGTGTGCCGGGATTCCGGCAGACCTAGAGAACTCGACCAAGAACGCATCAGCCCGTTTTTGGTCTTTGTAGTGGCTGTATTTCTTCCCAACACCTTGGAGCAGGCGGCTAATGTGAATCTGCTGGAACTGATGCCCGTTGTATTCAACCGTTCTAGTTGGCACCTGACCACCTGACCACCAATCTTGCCCTTCTGGCTGGATTAGGACTAGATCAGGCATTCCTGTTACGCAGGCGTTACTAACTATATTAAAGCGTTTTGTAATCTCTACCAAACCTGGCCAACCTTGCTCTTTGCCCTGCCGGTCTTCCATGGTTTGACCTGATTCATGGCACTCAAGATCAGATACCCGCATCCATCAATCCAGTGTTCTAATCCTGGGGCCTTATCAACAATAAAATCGTCTGCGCCTTCCTTATAAGTCACAGACCGGAAGCCCTTGATCGTATTTTTAGCTCTTGGATGAACAAACATCCGAACCTCACCAACCGCATTCTTGATTAACCAGTTTGTACTGTTGAGACGGTCTTTAATGGCCCATGGTGCATTTGGTGCAACAACCTTGATGCCATATTTACGGATGATGCCGTGGTCAGTGGCGCCTGCTGCTGAGGTTTTACGGGCCTTGCCTGTTGGGTCAGGGTAAGCAACGATTTCACGATCAGGGAACCGCTCACGCAACATCAAGCAAACCTCATCTGTATTGCTGTTTTTCACTGCGATCTCATCCCAAATATGCAGCGTGTCGCCTACCTTGCTGCAGATCACACCAGCCATAATCCCAACGTTGAAATCGAGGCCAACCAGTATCGGGCCACCCATGTCTTTAACGGTGTCATCGATGTTTTCGTCGCTGAACTCTGGAAAGACAAGGCCAGAGAACGATTGAAATGATGCCTCAAACTCCTGCCTGAATGTCCGCTCATCAAGCGTGCGCCTTGCTAGCTCGACTTCTTCTGGCGGGACGTTGCCGCCTTCGATGGTGTTGTAACTAAAGGTTTGCCAACCGGGTTCATGTTCTGCCTGTTCGTACCATTCATGAAAATGGTTAAAGCCTGCAGGCGTGCTTATAAAAATTGCGCTGCCACGCTGATCAGCAAGGGCTGGCCTGATTACCATCTCCCAGCAATCAGCAGGAATGTAAGCGGCCTCATCAAGAATGACGTTGCTCAGGCTGTTGCCTCTCAAGCTGTCGTATCTATCCCCGCCTTTGAGTTCGATGCGTGAGCCGTTGATCAGCTCGATGCTGAGATCAACTTCGTTCTTGTCTGCAAATAGCTCTGGCGGCACCATTGCCTTAAGTTGGCGCCATGCGATCGACTTTGCTGCTCTGTATGTAGGGGCTAGATACCAGTTCAGGGAGCCTGCTTTTTGCGCTGCCCATACGATCAGCTGAACAAGAGACAGGTGAGTTTTACCGAAACGACGACCTGCAGCCAGCATCCTGAATCTGGCTGGATTGCCAAATACTTCTGTTTGCGGGATTGTCAGACCACCAATTAACCCGTTGGCAAATGGCAGCAAATCAGTGTCTAACGTCTTTGCTTGGATCGGTTCCAGTAAGGAGCCGCCTGGGCAGTTAGAGAGAAGACTCATCCGTCACTGATGTCTTGTGAGCGTTCAAGAAATGCGGCTGCACTTTTGCGAGCAATGACAGCTTTGAGTTGATTGATTTTGGTTTCGGTCAAATGCATCGATGACACCCAGCCAAGCTCAGTCATGCCTCCCTGAATAACGCAAATTTCTACAGTGCCGTCATCAAGTGTTCTTGTAGTTACTGTCATTTCTGGTTGTGCCCATACTTCATAGCCAACCCGCTATAAGTGCCGCGTAGTGGGTGCTCAGGGTTGTCTCTGTCGTCTAATTCATACAGATGATCAAGGTAAATGGTGCGATTCCGCATTGCTTCTTGGTCTTGTGCGCCTGGTTTATTTGGGATCATTGGGTCAGGAATTGTCATTTGGTGTTGTTGTTAATGCCGACCAGTTGAACCATTGCGTCAAGGGCTTGCTTGCTGCACATGAACTGGCCTCGTTTAAAGCTGGCTTCTCTTAGCTCGCGATAACCGGCTAAAG
>Ga0181410_1001014_pt1 | contig 12100 bp, 22 predicted proteins | sample 33SPOviralmetaG_FD_130112 | JGI IMG/M metagenome (GOLD analysis project Ga0181410, IMG submission 130112) | Marine viral communities from the oligotrophic San Pedro Time Series (SPOT) site, San Pedro Channel, CA, USA - 33 SPOT_SRF_2012-06-20 | ecosystem: Environmental > Aquatic > Marine > Strait...
TCTAATAATTCTAGCGATTGTTGAGGTGGTAATTTTTTAGCAACCTCAATTTCTTGTTTATTTATATCAATTTGTTTAGTTAATGTGGAATAAGTCATTGTTAAACTAATTATACCACCAGCAATAATAATTAAAGTTTTTAAATCCAAGTTTAAATCTGGTTTACCATCGCCATCAATATCAACATTTACTTTTTTATTTTCAATACCCATTGTTATAAATTTAACTATTTGTTATATCTATATATTTTGTTTTACCCTTATCCCTAACCGCTTTTAAAATACGATTTCTGTTTGCTGAATCCGAAACATAACTGACATGAACCCAATCTGGGTTTGTACTATCGCCAAACTCCCAAATCATGGTATCAAAATTTAAATTTTCTTTTATATAATTAAACATTTCTGCATTAGATTTATAAGCATATATATCATCAATATCCATTGCATATCCAAAACAGTGCTGAGATGTTTGTTTACCATTTTTAGATGCACCGCCAATGGCTTTATTAAGTGCCTCAGATCTATAAAAAGAATTAATCTTTATTGGGCCACCAACCCATTTTCTAAGCGGCTCAAAAATGTTTTCTGCAACAGATTTCATATTAGTTAAAATGTTACCATCTGGCGTATTTGCTAAACTCAATCTAATAGCTGTTATGCTTTTAGTTGCTTCCTTTTCAGATATATGTTTACTAATCATAATTTAAATTTAATTTGTTGATGCCCTTCTAGTTCTAGTTTTTTCTAACATTAAAAAATTAATTCTGTTTTGAATTTCCTCTTTTGGTACTGTTATTTTAAAAGTTAAATCGGCTGACCATTTACCTCTAGGTTTGCCATCTTTGTCAAGTAAAATAATTACTGGAACCGCTTTAATTTGTGATCTTATAGATGGCGACTGATCCTCTAATAATGCAATCTGTATTTGGCAATTTTTTATACCTCTTAAATTATAATTATTAGATTGATTCCATTTTGCATTTATATGCAATAAGGTAAAATCTTGAGCATTAGTTTGTACAAATGCAAATAATACAATAAGGGCAATTATTATTTTTTTCATCTTTTGTTTTCATATATTTTTTCTGAATTTATTTTTATAGCTTCTTTATTTTCTTGTATATTTTCTTTTAATGTTTTAGTTACTTTGTCAATTTGAATTACATTAGCTCTAATTAATTCATCTTTTAATTGAAACTCCATTTTTTGTACAAATTCATCGCCACTAAAATTATCAATTTTAGAATTAAGAGCATCAATATCACTTTGTAAAGTAAACCACATACTAGCTAGAGATATTGTACCAGCAATAATAATTCCGATTGTTTTTAAATCTAATTGTACGTTTGTATCCTCACTAATTTTAGTTGCCATCTTTTTTCTTACTTTTTATTTTTTGTATTGTATAAATTATGGTTGCTATAAGTAAAATAATTCTTAATGTAACCTCAATATTTGTCATTGATAAACCTAGAGCTAATGTGTTAAATATATATATTTTCATGTCTTGTATTTCCACTTTGTTATATTTGTTCAATTTTATTTGATAGTTCTAGTATTGCCCTAAAATATGTATGATCACTTAGATCCTCTTGTATATAAGTTACTCCAGAATTTTCAACAGCATAACAGTTAAAATTATCAGATGCTAAATTAAAAGCACTTTGATTTTTAGTAATTAGTAATGCCATTATATCATTCATTATAGTATTGGCATCTAATTCACCACCACTATCACTTTCAAATCTTGTAACCACTTCAACCCTAGTAATACATTCAACATTGTATTTTGTTTGGTTGTCATCTATTGCATTTGTGGATAAACCATAAACTCTTATATATGGATATACAGTACTGGATGGAACCCTATTATAAATTAAAACATTAGATCCGCCAAATGTAACAGCACCAGCCAAAGTTGTTATAATTTTTTTTCTTATAAATTTAATCGGATCCTTCATTATTGTAAATCAGTTTTAATAGTGCTTTTTAACCTTTTTAATAAATCGTTAAACCCTTCACGAACTGAGTTAAAAAAATATGGTTGGGGTTTCATATTAACCTCACGAACTCCTTTGCCAGAAAACATTGATTTTATCATGGCTGGATTGATACCTAATTGTTGGGCATCATTTGTGTTAATAAAACCACCAGTACCAAATTCAATATAAGGTGCATAAACCGCCTTTGCTTCTACATAGGCATTTTTATTCATTGCACCATAACTAATTGACTGTTTTAAGTTACCAGTATCAACTGGAACTTTTGCAACTGCTTTACTAGCAATATCAGCAACAGTAAAACCAATTTCATTGCTAAATTCTTGTTTACTAAATTTTTTTAATTTTTTTAGTTTTTTATCTAGCAATGCAAGATCGGATCCATTAATTTTAATATTTACTGATTGCATTATTATTCAATTTTAGTTGCTTTTATTTTACTATGGTTTTTATAATCTGATTCATAAATTTCATTAATTCTATAATCTTTGGCGTTACCTTCAATTTCAAAAAACCATTCTTGGCCACCAATATTATCTTTTATAAAATTAACTGTATTACTTCGGCATATTAATTCAACCTCTGTCCTGGTTTGTCTTTGGCCATCTGTTGTTTCCCTAATACCACTAATTTCATCAAACTTGGCCCATATAGCAATATAGTTTGATACACTAGATGTCCAGCCACCAAAACCATCACTCGTTTTAGCCATTTGTTTTATCTGTATTCTAGTATTTAGTTTTCCAGGATTCATTATAAAAACATTGCTTTATAGGAATTTAAAATATCCCTGGTATCACTAGGTATTAAATCCGATGCTTTGTTTTCATCACCAGAATTAAAATCAACTCTATTCTCATAATAAGTTGTTGCAAGTTGCAAAATAGCTTGTTGCAATAAAGAATCATTTAAACCACTTGTAATATAAATTACAGTTACTTTTTTTGCATAACCATTGTCAAGCTCAATTGTTTCTTTGTCTAAGCCGACATTTGTATGTGTCAATGCAATACCATCAGCATGGATGCTAGTTATTGATGTAACTGGGCCAAAGGGTATTGAAAATGTGCCAGATGTTTCATCTAAATAATAAGATCTGTTTTTTGCGACAATATCTCTGGATATATAATTTTCACACCATATTCTGGCTTGAGTTATTTGCCTAGCAATTATTGCATCATCTGCGGTTGTATCTATTTTTGCAAATAGTTTTAAATCAGCTGATGAAACAATTTCAGATCCAGTTGTTGAGTTAATTTTAGATTGCCTCATTTTTAGTTTCTTTAGAATCGAGTTTTAACTCTTTGGTTTCTTTTTTAATTTTAGATTCTTTTTTATCAATTGATTTTGCCCACTTTTTAGAGATCCAAATTTCACCTTTGTGATCAGCAATATTTAATTCATCGCCTTCATTAAATCTAGTGCCATCTTTTAAAATTGATATTAATAATTTGATTTTCATGATATTTATTTTATGTAAAGATAAAAAAAAAGTACCACTAGTTTTTAAACCAATGGCACTTAAACTTATTTATGAAATCAATGCAAAGTTATTAAAATTTTCTTTATACTTGCCATTGATGTTTAATTTTAAACTTGTTTGCTCTAAATTTGGTATAATAAAAAACCCTTTGTGCCTTTCATCCCATAACACAAAATAATCAACATATTTTTTTTCATAAAAAGGCAAACCAGTTCGCCTCAATGTTATTTGTACACTATTTTTTCTTTGTGTACGATCTTTGCCTAGATATTTTATTTGTATTTTAAAAAGTTTGCCATTTTTTTCTAGTATGCAATCATAATAACTAGCACCCAATAATGGTATTGAAACATTATAACCATGTGTAATTGCAGTTGCCGCAAAATGATATTCCGCAAAACAACCCTTTTGGTTATGGTTCATAAAAAAGAATATATAAAAAAAACCGACTAAATTAATAATCGGTTTTTAACATAATAAAGAATTTAAACAAACAACTATTATGAAATACTATCTTTATTATGTACAATATCTTTTATTTCACTAGCCAATTTTAATATTTTAATTTTTTTTATAGGCGGTAAATTATCCCAGGTTTTACGTTCAATAGAACTATTAATCATGTCATCTATACTAAACATTATTTGAATCATGTGTTAAAATTGAAAAGCCAAAAATTAAAAGAATAGAGCCAGTTAAAAAGTCATTTGACAACCATACTACCCTAATGGACAAAAAGAACATAATAAACGCTAAAAAGTGCTTTAAATTAAACATCCTCATTATTTTTTAAGTTAGATGTATTAAAAGGATTAAAACAGTTATAAAATTCTTGTTCTAATAATTCCCTTTTATTTTTATGTTTAATTTTTAATTTATTTACAGCAATCATGTTTTTATTATGTCTTATTTTGTCGGCTTGTATATCTTGTTCAATTTCTCTTTGCCTTCTAGCTTTATTTATGTTGTGTAAAAATTTATCTCTATTTGCCATAATTATTTTTTATCTATTAGATTAATTAATTTTGTTTGTACTTTTTTATTATTATAAGCTAATGAAACAACATCATTTTGTAAATCATTTACTAATGACTTTGCATCTTTTAGTTTATTTTTATCAATTGCCTCAATTAAAAAATCTATTGTAACCCATATATTTGAGTAATATGATGAATCGCCTATTATATCTTGCCTAATATTTTCTAGTTGTTTTGCCATAATTAAAAATCTAACATTAGTATTAACATTATTGAATAAACAACCACATGGATTGCTATTAGCCACATCCAGTTTTTAGGATCTTGTTTTAAGAATTTTTTATACATATCAAACATTGCTTTTAAAAATACCATTGTTATAAATATTAAGTGCTTCTTTTATTGACCAACAAGGTGTTGAACATAAACCAGAATCACCACCATTTTCAAAAGACACATTTTTATTATGGTTAACCACCAATACATATCCAGGCGGATTTTCTGTATCGTGTAAATAACCCCAGTATGATGAATTTTGATGAATTGTACAATAACCTTGTTTTTCTAATGCTTGTACTGTATTTACTTTTTTTAAATTTAATTTCATAATAATAATTTTTATTGTTTGTTTACACAAATATAAAAGAATATTTTTAAATACCAAATATATTTTGCATTTATATTATTATTATTTCACTTTACTCCATAAAAAAAGGGGTAATAAATACCCCTTTAATTAGTATAATAGTTATTATTACGGAGTTATTGCCGCTTTTGCAGTACTAAATGTACCATCAATAATAGCTTTTGGTAAGTATGTTGCAAGTGCAACTCTTTCCATTACTCTAACAGTAACAAAACCATCTCTCACGTTAGTTCCATCCTCTGTAAAGAACTCAACAGATACGTTATCTCTAACCCATAATTGAGCCGCTTGACCAAAGTTACCAACTAGGAATGTTCCTGGGTTAACTTCGTTATTTACAGCGATTGGCACACCTAAGAAATTAGGTTGTAACCCTTGATAAACTTGATCTTTAAGATAATTGTTAGTTGTATCTTTTAACAATAGGATCTTATGAAAATCAGTTGGGTTTAATAAAATATAATCTGCTTTGTAGTTATTAATTTCTAGTTGATTAATAGCCGCAACAAGTACATCAAATTCATTAGCCGCAGTTACAGATTCGTAGAATTTACCACTAGCTGAAACATCAAAGTTAGTTCCAGAGTTATAAAAACCATTTAAATTTGGTGCTGAACCATTACCACCAAGAATTTGATCATCCTCAACTTCCATTAGTTTAGCTGGTACCCTAGCTGATAAATAGCTAGAAATTTGTGGCGTATCATGTAGCATCTCATCTGAGATTCTTAAATACGTTCCAATTTTTCTAACATTAGCATCAACAGCAGTCATATCAAAATCTGTTTGACCTAGTGTAGCTCCTTCGGCTTTTGCCGCACCACCATTTGAATATGCACTCTCTTTTACATATCTAACAACATCGCTATTAGTTGAACCAATAGGAATTAATTGCCTAAGGTTTTGTGGAGTTGTAGGATCAAATTTGTATCCTGGGATTCTTTGTGGTGGTATTACATCACCAGTAAAATCAGCCGCAACAGTCATGTCCGCTTTTATATCGAACATTGAAGATCTGTTAGATCCATTTCGCATTGAATCTAATGCACCCTCTTTTATAGCTTTTGTTAAATTGCCACCAAAAGATTTGTCCTCTCTTTGTGAAGCATCAAATCTCTTTTTGTTAGATACCTCAATAGCATCCATACGTTCAGTAAATTTTTGTGTTAGGTTTTTGATCTCACCTTTTAGTGCATCATCTGCCTTACCAGTCGCTGATTCGACTGCTTGTCCATGAGCTTTTTCCAATTTAGCATCGATAATATCGCCTAATTGGTCAAGCTGATTTTTTACATTTTCATCCATTTTAATAGAATTTTTTTAAAGTTTGTTAATTAAATATTTGTAAATATCAACTTCTTGTACCATCTTTTCGACTGGCTCAGTAATTTCACTTGGCTGAGTAGCATTAATAAAATATGTTTTTAGTTTTAATATTTCAGATTCTAGGGCATATCCCATATCATTAGAGATATTGCCTTTTCTAAGTAGTTTACAGATATTATCATATCTTTTGTAAACTTGATCAATGTTTTTTAATCCTTTTACATCTAGGATTTTTGCTTGATCATTTGCGGCTAATGTTACAGCACTAATTTCATAGAGTTTTACCTCTCTTAATTCTCTGTAATCGCCTTTATTTTCTTTTACTATTGGCATAATGCCAACACTATTTTCTGTAATTACTCCAGCTTTCATTAATTCCATTACATCATTACCTAGCTGGGTTTTTGGAATTTCTGCAACAAATACCAAACCTTTGTCATCCTCATATAGCTCCTTCATTTTACCAATTGGTTGCATCATATCATGTTGATATAAATACTTTACTCTTTCGCCATTTTCTGATATTGTTTTTTGATAGGCACCTTTTCTTATAATGTCCATATCTGAATCCTTATTATCAAAATAAGATCCATAACCTTTTACAATTCCATTTTTTTCATCATAATCAATAACTTGATCACCAATTGGTGCGGCTTTATATATAAAATCCATAATTATTATTTTTTACAAAATTACTAAATTAAATTTAACTATTATTTATATCTCGCATTACGTTAGTAACTGCAACAGAATCTAAAACAGTACTACCAGCCAAACCAAAATTCATGCCCTCTAGTTGGTTAATAGCTTGAGCATCTTTTACTGGTAAATAAACAGCGGAGCATCTACAATTAATAACATTTCTTGCCGATCCTTCACCTGGTCGCATTATTGCTTCACCACCTACTAAAAAAGGATCATTTTTTGGTCGTTCTTGATTGTTAGCTTGATTATGCCAATCTCGTTCCCTACCATCTAACGATGCCGACCACCTTTTAATTAAATCCCTACCAGCAAAAACAGATGTTGCGGATTGTTGAATACCAAAGTTTGCGGCCCTTGTTGTTTCAGTTCTAACAACTCTAAGAGCTTGATATTTTGAATAACCATTTAATTGTTTTCTTAATAACCTAGCTTTTGCGGCTGGGCCAAGTGTTACAAAATCTGGATCTCTAAATAACCGCTGTATAATTTTAATTGCTGTTTTACGACCAGTATTAGCAACCCCAGTAATATTTAATGCAGTATTTTTTTGAGCATAGGCAATAATTGCTAATTGCCACTCAGTTAAATATTGTTTTGGATTAACTCCTTTTGCAATATATAGATCAAAGGTTCTAGCATACCATTTAGCAAAATGCAATCCAGTATCTAAATACAATTGATCATATAATTTTCTTAAATCATTGTACTTAAACAAATCAACATATCTAATATCGTTAAAATCTAATTTGTTTTTTATAGCCAGATTATATTGTTTGTTATAAAATGCTGTAAATTTTTTTACGTTTCGCCTTTCAGTTATTATTCTTTGCTTTTCATTTGCATTTTTCCATGCATCACCAAATTTTTTAGATAACTTAAATGTTTTGGTATCTAATAGATTTTCTTTTTTATTTTCATATTGAGAATAACAAAATGCTAATCTTTGGTCGGCATCTGGAAAATCCCTTCGTGCCTCATCATCAATAACACATCTGGCAATAAAATGCCTTTCAGTTTCGCCCTGGTTTGGTGTTGGCATTACTCTTTTATTTGATTTAATTTGCTTTCACTATATGTTAACATACTCTGGCCACCCCATCCCAAAAATGCAACATAACCTTTATCACGCCATGGTGTATCTTTATATTTAGGATTTATTTTATGATAGCCACCGCCTTTTGTTCTTGATAAAAAACTAAAAGTTCTTTTTAAAACAGATAAACTCAATTTTTCCCTAGATATAAGCTGGTTCATTCTTGATAATCCAATTGTTGTCATTCCATCGACTTCACCTCGGCCATATTTATCAATCCAGTTTTTAACTTTTTTTGCATTGTTTGTGGCACTCTGTGGATAGTCGCTAAAACCCTCTGCTTTAATTATAGAGTTTTTTTTTTACTTTCATCATCTGAATTAATAGCATCTAAATACTGTTGATGTGTATTAAATGGCATATAAAATCCATTATGACTATGTGAACCATCACCACCCATTTGATTAGCTCTGGATTCTGCTTCGCTTTGTGTAGCAAAATTATCTGGTGGCATTTCATTAATCTCTGGTTGTGTTTCAACAATATCTGGCATTTCAATATCAGCACCACTCGCTGGAATTAAATTTGCTGGTATATAATATTCATCTAGTATAGGGTTTGCATCATCATGATCATAACTCATGGCGGCCCTTTTTTCATTTGGTGTTAGCCACCACGCCTTACTCATTTGCTCAACAATTTTATCTGTTTCCTCTTGTAATTCTGGAATTACACTAAAATCATATTCAATACAAATATTATCACCATACATTGGAGCCAACCATCTATTTAATTCATCCTGGATTTTTATTAGTTCTGGTATAACACAGTTTTGATATAATGCTTTTTTAGCTTCTTTTACATTGTTATATGTGCTGGATTCTGTATTGTTTAATAATGTAACTGGTACATTGTAGATATTACATAAATCTTTTATAGATGCATTGTATTGTTCAATTAAACTCATATCAGATGCATTTAAACCAAAGTTTACCCAAGATAATTTCTTTGGAGTTATAATAATATCACCAGCTTTTTTTGATCCCTGGTGATCCTTTCTAAATTTATCTTTTAATTGTTGAGCTTGTACCTCATTTAAATCACCTTCCTCACTCATTAAAATACCCCTAGCTGTCTGGTTTTGCAAGAACTTAACTCCGCTTTCTGTCGCCTCATTATTAGTAGTCATCGATCTTAAACCAGCTTTTAGGGGTGATTGCCCATATAAATGAGATCCAGTACCATCATAAAAAGGGTTAAAATCTTTTATATGGCACATCTGTTCGGCTGGTATTTTATAAGTGCCATTGTATTGTATTGTATAGGATTCAACTGGCTTCATTATACCCCCAGAATTTATTTCCATAATCTGGCTGGGCATAATGTAAAGCTCAGTATATTTATTAATATTATCACCAGTTTCTGGCCCAATACCATAAATGTATCGGTTACCAGTTAGTTTACCAAATGCAATCATTTCTGTAATCCATGTTGCATACGATTGAGCTGGGTTTGGTCGTTCTAATAGTTTATGTAATTCGGTATGCTCTAACTCAACTAAGGCGTGTTTTTTAAGCATATTAGCTTTATACATTACGTTAGGATCAGCAATACCACTAGCCATTGCCTTATATCTTTTATATGAATTATCGTTAACCTTTTCATATATGTGATATGGTATTGTAGATGCCGCCTTTGTAATAAGATTTACGATTGAATATATAGTTGCATTTTTTCTGTAACCATCATTTATATATGTTTCATCATTTTCAGAATTCCAAACAATTGTATTACCGATCCAATTATATATGGCTCTGTTATATTGTTCGCTTGTATTTTGTGATTTTGTTGAGATTATAGATCTGATTCTATCGATTAGTGATGCCATTAATATAAAATTTTATGTAAAAATACAAATAAATAATTTCTTATTTTATACAACAAAGAAATCGTTTCTGTTTCGCCATCTACTATATACACAATATCTAATGCTGTCTAACAAGTGATCCGCTTGATTAGCTTTTGGTTTGTTTATAATTGTACCATCTTTTAACTCATCGTATATGTAGCCGATTTGTTCTTTAAAGATGTTTGATGATTCCTCACTAACATATATATCAAATTCTTTTAATAAGCTAATACCAGCGTTAATACTTCCTTGCCCTTTGATTGCTCCCTTGGCCCATATACTCATTTGCCGCAATTCCTCTATTGATTTTGGTTCAGCACTATCGCAATACATTAACAGATTATCCATTTCAATATCCTTAATAAAGTTTGCAATATCTCTGTTAGTCATTTCTTTTTTATATATAAGTTCATGTATATATAAATTGTTATTATGTTTTCCAACTTTTACAATTGCTAGAGGATCTTGAGAATAACCAAAATCGCATCCAAGTACCTCATCATCTAATTCTGGAAAATCTTTATAAGGAATGTAATTCCAATTCCTAAATATTTGTTTTTCACTAAACTCTGCTCTTTGGCCCTCACCATATACACGCCAGTAATCTGGATCTCTCTCTTTAATCCTTTCAATTTCTTTTACCAGCTCTTTAGGTAAAAACTTATTATCTTTATAAGTTGATATATATAATGCCGCATCATCTCTCTCTGCTAATTCATAAAGATAATGTACTGGATCCGATGGGTTAAAATCAATATATACTTGTTTCCTGGTTCTCATAACCAATTGCTGGTAATCCTCAAAAAACAATTCATTGCCCTCATTAATCCATAAAACATCTCTGGCGGATCCTCTTATTTTCTGAGCATCATCCGCACTAAACATCTCTAAGGTATGGCCATTAAACTCAAATGTGTTTTCTGTTTTATTATGTACTCCATGCCAGTAAATACCTAACTGTTTAGATATATGTAAAAAATCTCTTAATACAGATCTCTTTAATGCTGGTAATGTTTTACGAACTATGGATATAACCAATGGATCTTTTGCAGTAGTCATTAGATATAAACAGTATTGCATTAAGCTCCAGGATTTGCCAGATCTTGTACCCCCTTGAAATATGTTTAATCTTTTATCTGAGTTAACTGCCTGGTAAAATTGTTTATTGCAATACTCTGTTATTCTTTGTTTTTGGCTGGTGTCCATTCAATTAGTTTGCTTTCAATAGAGCTATCGTGCTGAATTTCTTGCCTTTCGATATACCCTCTCTTTTTTCCTTTTGTTTTTAGTAGAAATATTGTTGCTGTAACATTGCCCTCTCTTATCTGTTGATGTAACTGGCTTTCTGCAAAATCTAATGTAACATTCTCAATGTCTAAAACATCAGCCGCATATTTAGGATCCTTTTTTAACCAGTTATAATGTGTTTGCCTATTAATACCAACCGATGCAACAGCGGTTGTTACAACTGTTAAACTTTCCTCTAATGCTTTTAGCATTAACCTTTTTTTATGTGTCGATATTTGTCTAATTGCCATTTAACAAAAATACATAAAAAAAAGGGAGTTGTGAAACCCCCTTTGATTACCTAATGCCAATAGCTCTCGCCTGGCTTTTTATGTTAGGTTTTTAAATGTTAAATATATCTCTAACAATTTTACAATCATTAGCAATATTTTTTGGAATATTGTTTATTACTTCTTGAGCATCATTAACATTATCAAATCTTTTAGCAAATGATTGATCACCAAAGTTTGGAATATTTAAACCATTTACAATAAAACTTGCACTCCAAAATTTTCCGTTATTTAAAATTAAATTTTTCATAATATTTATTTGTTTGTTATTAATTATACTCAAATATACAAATATTTTTTCAATTACAAAATTTATTTTGCTTTTTATTTAAATATTATTGTTTTTATTATAATAATACAAATACAGATCCCATATTTTATCACTAGCAATTGATTGATTATCATAGGTATTAGGTGATTTTATAAATAAACTATTATCACA
>Ga0181410_1001017_pt1 | contig 12082 bp, 2 predicted proteins | sample 33SPOviralmetaG_FD_130112 | JGI IMG/M metagenome (GOLD analysis project Ga0181410, IMG submission 130112) | Marine viral communities from the oligotrophic San Pedro Time Series (SPOT) site, San Pedro Channel, CA, USA - 33 SPOT_SRF_2012-06-20 | ecosystem: Environmental > Aquatic > Marine > Strait...
CTCATTCGTTTTTGAGTAAACTTTAACGCTTTATTTAAAGCGAGATAGTCTTTAAACATAGGAGTGCTCAATCCCTTTCTATCCTTCATGGTATCCATGATCTTTTCAAACTCAGTAAACTTTTCGAAATCAGCGTACTGATTTGGAGAGGATACAAACACCCGTAAAAATGGAACTTGTTTTGCTTGAACTTCTAAATTCTTAGATAAGTTTTGTACATAGTTCAGAGGGTCTGAGGCTTCAGTCTTAGAGACGGCATCGGCTATAGCCTTGCCTGTTATGTTAGATCTTTTTATAAACTTACCAACACCCCCTAAGAAATAAGTTGCTATATAGTCAAAGGCTTCAGCAGGAATATCAAAGGTTCCTTTTCTGTCATATCCACCACCACCAAACTTATTAATTCCTCTTGCTAAAATTTTAGAAAGACCCGTGGTTTCTTTTCTTGAATCCGAAGACAAGGGCAAAGGAGACTTATCATACTCTGACGGCTCATTATATATTTTAGAACCAAAGTAATCTTCGTTGAAAAGAAGATCAGTAAACCATCTCATGCCTGATGGAATGAGGGTTTTAGCCATAAATGTCAACTGAGACTCTGACTGAGGGAAGTTAACAGGGGAGAACGCTCCAATCGTAGCACCTACCGTACTAGATAATGCCTCACCTGGTCTTTGAATTCCTAATGCTGCTTCAGCGGCGGCAACGCCAGCGTAATAAAAAGCGTTGTAACCATACGGTAGTGGTATCTTAAAGACTTTATCTCCAGCAACTATAACATAATTTGTTTGCTTTTCCCAAGAGGGTAATTTTTCATACACTGTTCGACCATCCTCTTCTTCATCTGACCACAGCATCTGATTCAATAGAGTTGTAATTGCTCCAAAAACTGCCATGGATCCTGCAATTTGTTGAGGTCTATTTAACTTTAACCCAATAGGATTTAATAGACCAAACTTATCTTTCTTTAAGATTCCTACAGAACGAGGATCAATAACTCTTAGAATAGTTGCAGATCCTTGAACCGATGCGTTCATGAATAAGTATAAACTATTGTAGAAAGAACCTGCGGAACCTGATCTATTAAAGTTTACTGTCAAGTTCTTGGCTAACTCTGCGGCCTTGTCTGATGATACACCTCTCTCTCGTGCTGTAACATATGCGGCTAAACGAACTGCATTTTCTACAGAAGAGTTATAACCTTCTATAACTTTGAACATAGCCTTTTGCGCCTTGTTGACTGAATTTGCGCCTTTCTGAACTTTGCTAGGTTTGTTATTATCAGGGAATGCTTTTTCTATATCAGCAACAATTTCTTTCACAGATGGTGGCATAAACCAAGCCGTCTTAGCACCCATCTTTTTAAACTCATCGTAGTATTTAGATACTACTTCTTGACGAGCATCCATTCTGGCTTTACGTTTACCATATCCTTTAAAGATATTTGCTGCTCCCTTTTTAGATACCTCTTGAGTTCGTATTGCTCTAAAAGCAGGCATTAGATTTGCCATCACACCTTTCACTCCTGCCTCTTTGTTTCCTTCATCCATGATAGCCTGAGCGTCCTTTCCTGTAAGATTAACAAGCGCTGCTTGTATGTCTCTAGTAAAGTTTCTCAATACAAACTCTGGATCCATCATAGTAATGGTGCTACTCATTAACCTATTCAAGACTCCCATTCCTTTTACAAAAGCATTTAGGCTAGTAACATTAGAGCCGTCAAGGGCGGCAACCATTCTAGCATCCTCCAACTCCATAACGTATCTCTCTCCATTACGCCAAACTGTAATTGCATTAGGGTTTTCGAATATTTCTTTTAAACTATTCTTATTAGGATTGAACTTATAAACATTTTTGACATAACCTTCCATCGCTTTAGCATTAGCAGGATCTGAAACCAAATCATACAACCGTCTCATGGTTTGATTTTTTTCTGCTTTCACTATAGTATGAGCACGATTACTTAACACTTGAACAAGCGGATTCTCTGCTTTGGTTATTCTTCCCTTCCTTTCTCTTACCAGAGGTGCTTTTATCTCTTGACTCTTACCTCTACCAGCAGCCGCATCGTCAATCTCTTTTGCTTCTTTTTCCTTTTTTTCTTTTCTAGATAGGTACTCAGTAAAATGATCTTGGTCTACACCCAATTCTACCTCTTCAATCGCAAAACCTTGAAGTGGTACATAAAATTTATAATTTCTATTCCAGGCGTTTAATTTATTTAAGGCTTTATTTCTAGGGCCTAAACTTTTAAACTCTTTTAAAACAATATTAGGGTCTTGACCATCCAGAATTTGATATATCTTTTTACCGTCCCTGGTTATTGTCTTGGCTTGAGCCAATCCTGTAGCCAATCCTGAACTCATTAAAGTCTGCCTGTTATCTTCTGTAATCTGATAGACTTTGCTTAAAACATCCCATATTTTTTCTTGACCTCTGGAAACTAAAGCATCCTCTAAAGTTTCCATGCTCTGAAGGTCATCTAGAGTTAAGTTAAACTGCTCTAAATATCCAAGAGCCTCTTCATTAGACATGCCACTAGATGCTTCACCATTTTTTTTGTTGGCTGCTAAGCCAACAGCATTAGCCTCAGGAGCGTGTATTGCATAAATTAGATTTCCTAAATCTTCTAATGTTGCACCTGACTCCCGAATAGCATCTGCTAATTCTTTTCTTTGCTCTTCAAATTCTGCCAGTTGAGCAGCAGTTCTACTGTCGGCTAGAGTTAAAGCATTAATTACATCTTGACTGATGTCTAATTTTCTTCCAGTTCTTTTTTGAAATTCTCTCTGGAACTTAACAACGGGATAATATTTGTCTACAAACTTGGTACTTAAATTTTCTGAACGTCTTGTAAACTCAGTCATAAATTTATCTTTATACTCAGTAAATGTTTTTTGTATGCTTGACTCGGCTCTTATATCTCCAACGACTTTTTTGTAATCATCTTGTTTTTTTCTTTGACGAGTTTCTGCTATCCTGTTTTTTTCTTTGTTAAGTTTTTCTTCTTCTACTATTGCTTGATCTACAATACGAACCTCTTGAGATCCTGCGGCAGAAGCCATACCCATTTTAGAAAAGAAAGAAGTCAAGGCTTTTTCTTCATTCCCATTGAACTCTTCTAAAAGATCATCAAAGTTTACACTTCCCTCCTCTAATTCAGTCATACTTATTCCTTCGGTAAATGGAATAAATTCTACACCTTTTCCTGAAGGTGTCTTAGCCGTCCATGGATATGATTCATGGAACTCAAAACCGTCTTTCGAAGTAGTCTCTACAGCCGTTAAAGGTTCTGTTATTTTTATTAGACCTGGTATATAACCTCTTGGTACATCAACAAGCGTAGGGTCCATAGTCTTTTTAACTAACTCAGATCCTGCGAGAACTCCTTTAATACCTTGCTTTGGATTTTTCGCTTTACTTCCTGTTGGTCCTAGCAGTCTGCTAATAAAGTTTTTCCTGGCTACAAAAGAGGCTTTACCTACTGCAAATATTTTTGGCAACTTGTCCAGGACTTTGTTTATATTTTTTTCTTTTAATAAACCCGTAAAATCAGGCAAGTAAAATGACTCTCCCTTTTTGACTAATATATCGTTCCCGTCTTTGTCTTTAATACGGTTTCCATCTGCGTCTTCTTTGAACTTGTCAGGAGCCTTTCCTACATACATTTCACTTATCTTCTCTAACTTAGCCCTAACATCTGCCTCAGTTGCTTTACCTTCTTTTATTGCAGACCTTACCTCGCCAATACCTGCTAATAAAAACTGAAAGTTAGAAGAGTGAGAATCGTCACCCATAATTGTGGGCGCTAGATAAGCATATCCTTTTTCTTTTATCTGAGCATTTACTTTTTTCATCCACTTATTAAGAGCCGTCTCAGTAGCAGATGCCCATGGTAACCCAACTTCTTGAGCGTAACCAAAACCTCCTTTAAGATCTAAAGTAGTTCCGTCTGAAAAAACAAACTGAGCCACAGCCATTCGGTCTGAAGGAGTAGTTATAATTACCTCTCCTGCAAACTCACTAGGATTTTTGGAAATAAGTTTTTTCCAGGACTCACTTCTTTTAACTACATCAGACTCAGCCTGCATATTTATTTTTCTACGAGGTAATGCACCCTCTACTTTTTGTCTCGTCTCCGCTATAGTTCCTGTTGCTCCATCGAGTTCATTCATCAGTTCAATTTCCCTCTCCACAAAGTCTTCAATCTTACCTGAACGAATGTCATCCTCTCTTTGAAGTTTTTCAGCGTCCTTCTTGTCTCTCTCTTTCTGTAGTTCGTCTTCAGCCTTAAACCTTTCTTTAACCTCAGCCTCTTTCTTTTTCTTTTCAGCGGCTTTCTTTTTAGCCTTGGCCTTTCTAGCAGGCGCTTCTTTTTCAAACCTGGCGAGTTCATCAGGAGTTGCGTCGGGCGGAAGGCTTTCCTTTTGACGAGTCTCTGTAGGAGACTCTTGCTCAACCGCGTCAACAATTTCGAATTCTTCACCACGAATACCCTGATTAAATGCTCTATTAAACTTATTTAAAAAGTTTATTACTTCTTGCTCAGAATCTAATTGCTCTCTAAGATTGGACAAATTAGTAATGCCCACTCTTTTTAGTATGTTGTCTATGAACGAAACTAAACCTCTGGTAAAAGATCTTTTTCCGCCAGTGCTCAACTCCCTATAAACAGAAGTTAATTCTCCACCGATCTCAGCCAAAAACTCTTCAGCGGAAACGCTTTCATCGTAAGACATTATGGCTTGCTCTGCAAGAGCAACCAACTGCCTGTCTGCGGCACTACTTTTTTGCATTGCTTTTCGTAGAGACTGAGCCATTCGATTTGCAATCGCTTTATTTTGACCAAACTGTTCTAAGAACACTCCGTGAAAAACCTCATGCGCTACATCTACAGCATCTGCCCTTGAAGCATTGATGTGAATTTCATTTCTATTTGTCTCTGGATTTCTAATCAATCTGCCTGCCTCAGACTTGTTTGCCTTTGTTCCTGGATCAAGACGATTCATATTATCGGCATAAAGAGTACCGTTCCTGTGAATCACAAAAGGAATTTTACCACCCAGCACTGACTCTCCTCTTTGAACGGCTCTACCTAATTCTGCGTTTGAGCCGTCAGGGTCTTTTGTTTGATTCGTTTCTTGGTCCATCCATTCAGTAACAGTGAACCCTGTCAAACCAGGAACTCCCGTTCTAAATTCTTTAACCTGTCCTTCTCTTGCCTTATCAACTTGCTCCTGTTCGGTTGCTACTCTTTCTTCAGAGAGACGATCAGAATCTATTTCAGCAATTTTGAATGGCGCTACGGCCTCGTTGTACTGAGCATAAAGATCTTTCAACTCAGCGCTATACCTTGCCTCTAAGGCTTTATCGATTACTCGATTATTAGCATCCCTATTGTTTGCCGCTTTGATCATGACAGACTGCATTCTTTGATCAAGTTCAGCCATTCTATTTAAAGCCTTTGGGCTTTCTTGTCCAACCCTTTGATAGAAGTCTCTGTTCTCTATAGAAACTTGCATACGTTTATCTATAGCATTTTTGAGTTCAGTCCTGTATAATCTTTTCTGATTATCTGTGAGCGAAGGATCTTTTAATAGTTCAGTGTATTTTTCTACATTTTTCTTAGCCCTATACATACTGAAATCTTGACCCAAGCCATTTGAAATGGCTGTAACGTCAGTCACAATACCTGGACTCGCATAAGCGGTACCTGCGGCAAAACCTAAAAGCGCTCCGTTAACAGCCTCTCGAAGAGCCTTGGCAATATTTATATCTTCACCTTTGGCAGCCTGCTGAAGTAACTCTTGACCAAATCCAGTTACCGCCTCAGTGCCTGAATTACTAAGTACATCTAAACCGCTGGCTCTAACTGCACCTTTAGCAAACTCTCTTGTGGTTCGTCTAAAAGTTTTTTCTGCCAGTTGTCCTGATAGATATTTTTTTAATGCGCGTTTTAAAGTATAACCACCTACTGCCTCTGGAATTGCCTCCAGAGATCCAAAGAGAGAGAGATAACCCATCTTCTCTGCTGGGTTCATCGACTCGTACCAGTCCTGCCCTACGGCTTCGTCTTGCGCTGCACTTACTCCATAAGCAAAAAGAAGAGGATAAGACGCCACGCCACTTAATGCACCTGCTGCTATTAATGGACCAGTTTCAAAAATCGCTTGTCCTGTCAGAACAAAAGCATCGTAAGGTTTAAATTCTGCATCACCAAAACCCAGAGCGTCTAAAGCATCTCCCTTGGGTTGATAGGCATTATAATACTTTCTAATTTCCTCCGCTCTAGCATTTGTTTCTTTAGAGATTTTCTCCATCGCTTTAGCCTCCGACTCGAAAGCAGATTCACGCATGCCTGGAGTAAACGATAACGCTTGACCTTCTATTGCAGCAAGTGTCTTTAACCCTACACCTAAAAGTGTATTTAGTCCTCTTGCAGCAGGAGCGGAAAAGAAATCTTTAAAAGCCTGATTTCCTATAGGAGCGCCCCCAGCAGATCTATTCGTTGAGGACCTGATTGCTGCATCAAGTTCAGAAAAATCAAATTCAGGATCATCATTACTTCTTACATTTTCAATGGCATCGTTAGTAAAAAAATCTACTGCCTCCTGATTAATTCTTTCTTGTACTGGATTTTCTGCTGGCTTTAAACTTTTATTAACAAAGTATCTCATTTCTAGATCAAGATCTTTCTGTGCATCAATAGCACTTTGATCCATCTGAATAGGAGCCGTCGGTGAAAAGAAATCTTGCCTTAAAGCAGGTCTTATTTCTGGAGTTGGCTCTGGCTCAACTACAGTCTCTGATTCAATCTCTACCTCTTCGGTCTGGGGTTGCGATCCCACAGGCAAAGGTGTGTCCTTTGATCTTGAATCTGATTCCCCAGAATCTAGGGGCGAGTCTTTTTTTTTTTCGTACTCCTCTCGAATAAGATCTAGTTCTGCCTTGGTGGTCCCCCTTTCGAAAGCCTCGTCAAGTTGAATTTTTAAGTCTTCGTCTATTTTCATTTTGGAAATTCTTGATTAAGGTACTTCATATAATCTTCATCGCTCATAGTTTTTACTCCTGCTGATCTAAGCATTGCACGATACAAGGTGTCAAACTCAGCACCCAAGAAGGATTTTAATGCTAGAAGATCTTCTCTTTTAGCAGGAGATACTGATGTTTCTATCTCAGCGTCACTTAAAGATGCGGCTCTTTCAGCAGCAGTCTGATCTGCTATACCGCTGTCAGTTAGAAAAGAGTCAGTTACCTGTCCTTTTTTACTTTTGTATACCACAGGCTTTCCGTCCTCACTTATACCAAACCCAAATATATAGCCACCTAAGCCATCTTTTATAGGTTTAATATTTGCCAAACCAATCTGTGTTGCACTTCTTTCTTCGCCTGGTGTACCCTTACCAATCACTTTTTCATCTCGTCGTACACTTCTTTGTTTTCCAGGAACACCTTCTATTTCTGCACCCTCAGCAGGATCAGGTCCTATTGGGTCCTTCGCTAATTTTTTCTTACCAGTATCTGGATCAACAGGAATAGGAACTTCATCTTCACCTACAAACAGTTGAGTTATACTCATAACTTTAGGAGTTGAATCACTTCCCCCAGAGCCAGAAACTTTTGCAGTTTGAGGTAGGTTGTCAAGGAAGTTTTGTTTAGCCCTGTCGATATACATTGCTACATATCGATCTTTATCTTCTTGAGGCATGCCTTGGATTTGAGCAAACTCACCTATCTCTAATCTACCGTTACGTCCTTTTATGTTATCGGCAACTAAAACTTGAGCAACCATTTCATCCTCTTGACCCTTGGTATAATTCTGTGATGCCCATTCGTCAGCCCATCTTTCAGCAGCATCCCTATCTAATTTACCTGTAGCCAACCACTCATTGTTTAGTTTAGCCCTGGAAAGGCTTGCTAGATTTTGACCTTGCTTGACGGTTCCTACAATACTACTTTGATAAGCCCTTGGCAATCGGAGACTCATAGGATTAGTGGCTAACTCAGACAACTGCATTTCATTTATGGCAGTATTATTTAACTGCTGTAGTTGTGCGTCTGCATCTGCCACAGACATGGCTAATTTATTTGCGTTCTCAGATAAGTATTTTCTTTCGCCTGCATATTCTTGCGCGACGAATTGTGCTTCTCCTGCAACCTTTGAATAACCCGTATACGCCTCACCCAATGCTCTTCTAGTATTTATATTGTCATTGGCGGCAACAGCATCCATGGCCTTAACAACACTATTCCACCTTTCCTGAACAAGCGGTTGATGAGCAGTCAAATATCTTCCGTTCTTTTTTTGATATCTATCTAAGTATCCAAGAGTTCTTAACTCCTCCTGTTTTTTTTGACGTTGCTGCTGGTTAGCAGCACCTACTAAATCAGGAACCTGAAATACATTTGCTTCTACGAATTCTTCAGCCATTATCTAAACTGGGATTTAGAAAGCATCTGTCTTACGAACTTGTGTAATGGGCTCGACCCACTCTTAGAATGTTTTCTTAATGACGCTGCTTGCTTTGGGTTAAAAATATATTCACCACCAGTCATCTCTCCGACCTTGCTTCCGCTGTCCGCGATGATATGAAGTGGGTTAGTCTTATGTGAAAACGCTCCAGGAGTTTTCTTTGCCTTACCTCCCTTTTTAGCAAATACATAGGGGTTTCTTCTTTTGAGTTCGTTTTCTGTTTCTGTTTGAGTTAATACTTCTCCTGGTTGCTCCTGTACTAACTGCACTGTTGTTTTATTATTATCTTTTTTCTCGCCTTTACTAAAGTCAGTCTGAGCAATTCCTGCGGCTAAAGAAGCGGCAGCGTTACCAATGTTCTGAACTCCTGCGGCTTGAGCACGCTGAAAGTTTTGCCTGTCTCTCTGAGCCTGTTGAGCACGCATGAACCTATCGTTCTCTTCCCCTTTGGCAAACTGAGCCATAGCAGCATCTTGTCTTTCTTGTTGTCGCGAAAGGACATTTGTCTTGGCCGCATCTGCTGCTCTCTGAACACCACTTAATGCGCCTGAGGCTCTAGCCCCTGCATTCTGTAGGGCACTTACAGATGTACCTAAGGATCTATTTATTTCTTCAAGAGCCTGATTTGCTACGGTTTGATCTTTAGCAGCGTTAAGCATCTGCAATCTAGCAGCAGGTGTTGTTGCTAGTGGATCTTCCATCATTGCCAAGCCCTGCTTGGCTCTTCTTTGTTGATAACCTCCGTATAAAGCCTGTGCTCCTGCAAGGCCACCTTGAATTGCTAATGCTGTTATTGGATCCATGTTACAAATTTAATCATTTATTGTCCTAATTGGTTAGCCAAAGGCGATTTAGTATATACTGCATTAATAGCATACAATTCTACCACATTTGTACTAGAGTTTGCTAACCTTATTTTCATGTAATAGTCTCTAATTACGTCGCCTTCTATTGCTGGATTTGCCAGAACTACTATAATATCGTCTGCTGCAACTGTTGCACTAGCGTTAAGAGTTAAAGTCTTATCTGTAGCGATAGCCGTCGCGAATGTGTTTAATGGAGTGAGATTAGATCCATTCACTTTGTACAATGAAGTAGTTGTGCCAATAGGAAACGGGTTAATGTTTATAAAGTTTTTAAATGTCAAAGTGGTTCCTGTTGATGAACTGGCTATTGTTCCAATAGAAAACACTTGAGACGTTCCATCTACTGAACTCAAGTCTCCTGTTGCTACAACGCTAGAGTTTCTAGGTACTGGCGCATAATAAAAACCTTCCTTTTCTTCCCACACTTCTGTTGAGGCGACTCCAGTAGTTGGTATTGTCGCGTTCTGAGTAGAATTAGATAGAGTACAAGACCACCTATCGTTTCCTTCAAGGCTTAGAGCCTCGTATGCTTTGATCATTGATGGATTAAAGTTAGATACAGTTTCAATAATAGCATCTCCTCTTGCCCCACCTGAGTATGTGGTTCCTGTAAACTTACCGTAGTAAGTGCATCTAGGCACGGCTGTCGTTTTAAAGAACTCAGCATGCTCATATATTCTTCCTGACTTAAATGTATACAACTGATCACTCAAAGACTGAACTCTCTCTGGTCTGAATGTATACTTATTGTTCCACCTAGGCTGATAACAATCGTAACCTATTGTAAAGTCTCCTAGAGTCTCTACTTCTGCACCTAAAGTAGTTGTAGATAGATATGTACTATTATCTAAAGTTATTTCTTCCGTAGCCTGGTTATAAGTTCCATAAGAAAAAGCAGCCTGAGCGCTTGTAGTTAACACAATAGGAATCGCGTTATTTAAACTTACAACAGTGTCTGACGAGGCTGTTCTTATCTGCGTAGGCGCAAACTCAGTGGCTAAAAATATAGATTGCAAAGAGGTGAGTGTGTCTATAATTAGTAATCCTGCACCTGAGTCTTGATATTTGTCTTGATTCTTTTGATACTCTCTAGGATCAGAGTCCCATGAATAGGTAGATGTATCTGAGAATATAGAGTCCGTCATTATTTTTCCATTGGTGACTCTACCTGCACCTGTGCCTGTGACAGGAGACGCTGGTACAACGCTGTCAGTAATAGTTATAACCACAGTATTCACTGAGTCAGCACTTATTAAAAACTCTCTGTTGTCGTAGTCCACTCCTGCTATAATCTGCCTATTGGTGGCAGATTCTTCTAATGAAAAGAAGTTGTTCTTAAAGAATGAGTCAACATTGAGATCACTTAAAACTGTGATACCAGACTTCTGAGATATCATCAATACCTTTCCTGACTTCACATCAGCAAAGAACACCTGATCCCTCCATACGGCTACAGACTCTGGATTATTATTACATCCGTAATCTCCAGAGTAATACTGTATAGGACCAACTATATTCTTTGAGGCAGTTATTTCAGACTTACCATCTCCAAACTCTACAATGTTTCTAGATACAGGTATAATTCCTGCTCGCCTTTCTTGTATGATGTACATGACCTCATCAAAAGACACAAGACTTTTTATAGAGCCGTACTCATAGTTGTAGTCAAAGAAGTTTTGAGTTGATAGATTAAAAGAAGACAAGCCTAATACCCTGGTGTCTACAATAAAAGGATCGCTATATGTTACCGATCCCCGTCTTTTGATAGTACGGGCTTCTGGCTGGTAAGCAAATGGGCGACCCTTAGAAGTAAAGTTAGAAACAAAGAAATCACTAACGCTAGGGTCCTCAATGAAGTCTACAATAGAGTTTTGCGTGTATGCAGACACCGCGTTACTTGCAGAATCACTATTTTGAGGTGATGCAGCAACATAAAGATTTCTGAGCCTATAATAAGAATTACCCTGATCCAACTGTATTACGGCTTCAGGATTAGTGACTGTAAATGCTTGAGGGTTGGCATTAGAAACTATACCATCATTAACAGTTACAAAAACCTCAAAGGTGTAATCCGTGAAATTAGAATTCGTTTGCCTTGTAACATTTCCAATTGTTAGTTTTTTAGAAGTGTCAGAGTCAAGGGTAAGTATATCTCCTTTAAACACCTTAGTGTTTGTGTGAAATGCAAATCCTCCAGAACCATCTGGTTGAACTAAAATTGCTGGAGATGTAGATGTTCTAGCAGTTCCATATGTCCCTGCGCTTATTGGTAAAACTCTACCTAATTCATAGTACACATCAGTATTAAATGCGTTGTTCTCTCTGTATATTTCAACTACACAGTTGTCATTCCAGAATGTGTCTTCATCAAGTATGTCTTGAGGTCTAAACCCTACGGCTGATTCATTAGCCTCTATGGATAAAAAATCTCCCGTAGTATTATTTAAAGAAAACTTACTACTTCTGTCAAGTATAGGATTTTTATTTACATTAGAATCGAATGACTCTACCCCTGTAACATTAAATTCAAAAGTTGCTTTCTGGTCATCGGAATATCTGACTATTCTCAGTCGATCTCCCTGGGAATATTTGTATTCTGTCAGTGCCCCAAAGGCTTCCCTATATGAGTTGGATTTACCTTGCAAAGTTCTAAGCGATAAAAATATTTGGGAGTTAGCCCCAAATCCACCTTCTAAACCATCGTAGTTACTGGCTAAATAAGCACCTCCAATTCCGTATTGTA
>Ga0181410_1001018_pt1 | contig 12063 bp, 13 predicted proteins | sample 33SPOviralmetaG_FD_130112 | JGI IMG/M metagenome (GOLD analysis project Ga0181410, IMG submission 130112) | Marine viral communities from the oligotrophic San Pedro Time Series (SPOT) site, San Pedro Channel, CA, USA - 33 SPOT_SRF_2012-06-20 | ecosystem: Environmental > Aquatic > Marine > Strait...
AAAGGACCAGCCAAATTGGGACTGCGTTTCAATCCCGAACGGAGCAGCTGCAGCTAAGAAAGCTTTTCAAAATAACTACGAATGGATTAACCATTACGACAAAGTAGTTATCTTCTTCGATAACGACTCAGCAGGCCAGAAGGCCGCTAAAGAAGCGGCTGCTGTACTTCCACCAGGCAAAGCATTTACAGGCTTTCTAGAGTCATATAAGGATGCTAGCGAGGCGTTACAGGCAGATGATCAAGAAGCTATACGTGCTGTATGTAATTACGACCATCAGCAATACCGTCCAGACGGAATTGTTAATGCCAAAAATCTTTTAGATCTAGTAACAACCCCTGAACCACCATCAGATTATGACTACCCATTCCCAACGCTCAACGAAAGAATACTCGGGATCAGGAGGAAATCCCTTATTACGGTTACTGCAGGCTCTGGCGTCGGAAAATCCAGCTGGCTCAGACAAGTATGTGCTCACCTTCTCAGTAAGGGAGTCGGGTGCAGTTATTTGGGCCTTGAAGAGTCTAATAGAAGAACAATCCTTGGACTCATGTCATGCGCGGTGGGAAAATCTTTACACCTCGGAGAACAACAACGAGGCGAGCTGACAGAGATATTCGATCAGACAGTAGCAGGATGGGATCTAAATCTATTTGACGGATTTGGTTCATTTGATCCAGATTACATCTGCGAACGAATTGAATATATGGCAGCAGGTTTAGAAACTAAAGTTGTATTTCTAGACCACCTTTCAATCCTATTAAGTGGGCTTGAGGGGGATAACGAACGGGTCATGATTGACCGAACCATGACAAAACTTAGGTCACTAGTAGAACGAACAGGTATCACATTATTTCTTGTATGTCACACATCATCACCACCCAATGGAGGAAGCCATGAAGAAGGCGCAAGAGTGCAACTGCGATCTTTGCGCGGATCCAGAGCAGTGGGTCAACTATCAGATTGCGTCCTTGCGCTCGAATCCGATCAGCAGAGCGGATCTGAATCAAATCTTACAACGTTGCGATGCCTTAAAGATCGCCATACAGGATCGACTGGTGAAGTCTGTCAACTGAAATACGACAAAACAACAAGTACATTTAATGAAACAGGAATCACATCGGTATTCGACCAAGAGCCAGATTACTAAACCCACCCCACCTACAGCTGAAGCAATTAAGAAAGCACAGTTTGTAGACAAAACATATCATTGGACTAATGCTCGTATTCGATCTGGAAAGTAACGGACTCCTAGATGATGTTACCAAGATCCACTGCCTTGTTATTTATGACAGCACAACTGACAAAACGATTGCTTACAACGACGAAGGCAAAGAAGAACCCATTGTCAGAGGTATCCAACGATTAGAAGATGCAGATGTAATAACCGGCCACAATGTAATTAATTACGATATACCTTGCATACAAAAACTCTTTCCTTGGTTTGAGCCTAAGGCACTTGTAGTGGATACATTACTTTTGTCAAGGCTTTACCACACTAATCTCCTTGAACGAGATCATCAGCGAAAGAAAGAAGGCAAGCTACAAAACCTACCTTTACAGAATTATGGAAGACACTCTCTTGAAGCCTGGGGTCACAGATTAAATGTGTACAAAGGTGCATTCGGAAAGGACAGTGATTGGAAAGAGTTCTCTGAAGAAATGCAGGACTACTGCAAACAAGATGTCAACGTCACCAAAGAACTATGCAACCATTTCCAACCTTACCTGAGTGGGTTGCGCTAGAGCACGAAGTCGCTCAATTACTTACTAAACAACAACTACATGGATGGTATTTTGATGAACGCGCTGCATGGGAACTTGCATCGTCTCTCAGAAAAGAGCTTGAAGAAACTCGTAAATTACTATGTAAAAGGCACCCTTTCGTTGCCGGACCAGTATTCACTCCTAAACGAGATAATCGGACCCAAGGCTATGTCGCTGGTACTGGCTATGCCGAAAAACACAAACACTGCGGTGAGCTAATTGAAATACAACAATGTTCATTTACTCGGCTACGAGAACTTAATACATCATCACGAGATCATATTGCATGGATCCTGAAAACTTTTCACAACTGGAACCCGACCCAGATGACTGCTACTGGGAAGGCCATTATCGACGAGGTGATTCTGAACGACATAGGCACGCCGACTGCCCTTGCATTCCAGAAGATTTTGACGATAACGAAGATGCTTGGAATGATATCCGAAGGCGCGAACGCTTGGCTCAAGCTATGTACGAGTGCTAGTCGGATCCACCATTCATGTTCAACAAATACTGCAACTTTTAGATGTAGTCATCGAAATCCAAACCTAGCGCAGACACCAAGTGATTCTCGATTCAGAGAGTTGTTTAAAGCCACACCTGGAAAGGTGATGGTCGGAGCAGATTTATCCGCGATCGAATTAAGAGTACTTTCGCATTACTTAAGCCGTTACGATTCTGGCCGCTATGCAGACATTCTCCTTAACGGAGACATACACCAAGTGAACGCCGACAAGATTGGCGTGTCAAGATCTCAGGTCAAAACTATAAGCTACGCCTTTCTATATGGAGCGGGCAATATAAAATTAGGACACAGTTATGACAAACAACTTTCCGAGAACAAGGCAAAGGCAAAAGGTAAAGAGATTCGTGAAGCGTATATCGCAGCTATTCCAGGCCTTGCGGAGCTACTTACAGGCGTAAGGCAGCGAGCCGAAGATGGCTACTTAAAAGCAATAGACGGAAGAAAGGTATACCTCACTTCACCTCATTGCGCCCTCAATTATTTACTTCAATCATCCTCCGCAATTTTAGCAAAGCGTTGGCTATTGATAAACCAAAAAACTATTAACTCCACTGAGTTGTGTGCAACACAGCTCGCATTTATACATGATGAATTACAATTTGAGTGCAACCCAGAACACGCAGGAGACTTATCAACATCCTTGGTATACTCAGCAGCTGCAGCTGGAGAATACTACAAACTCAGATGCCCAATTGCAGCAGAAGCAAAGCAAGGGGAAAACTGGGGACAAGTACATTAACAAATACTCGACAAACCGCTTAGGTGATATTTGCGAACAGTTTGTAGTCTACGAAGCCTTGAAGAGGGGAGCTGAGGTATATACCAACGCATCTTGCAAAGGTAAAACAGATCTAATTATTGGATTCTCAGAAGGAGTGATCTATGAGTTTGATGTCAAAAGCGGAAACCTAAAGCAGAACAAAAATGGAACGTGGTCATGGCGTGCAAACAACGCTGCCTTGGTATCTGGACCTAGGTGGCCAATTGTTGTAGAGCTGCGGGAAGATTACTGGAAAGTCCGCTGGTCACTGGATCGACAAAGGAACACGAAATGTCCAGAAGGACTAGAGAGGTTCTGGGATTGAAACTATTAGTAGATGCAGACTACATTGTCTACAAGTGTTGTGCCAGCGCAGAGGATGAGATCAACTGGGGGGACGACGTAATCACCGTAGTCAGTAAGTTCTCTGATGCAATGAACAATGTGACTAGGGAACTGACAAAGATCAAGAACCACTTCATGTGGGACGTACCTGAAATGATCTTGTTCTTTAGTGATTCTAAGAACTTCAGGAAACAGATCTACAGTGCATACAAAGGTCACAGAAACCGTAAGAAGCCTTGTGGCTATCGAAGGGTGATCAATGAACTAAGTAAGCAGTATGAAGTCATCAAGCTGCCAGAACTGGAAGCGGATGATGGTATGGGAATCTATGCAACAAAACATCCTGGCAATATCATCGTTAGTCCTGATAAGGATCTCAGGCAGATCCCAGGAAGGTTATATGACTTCAATGAAACCGTAGAGATCACTGAAGAAGAGGGTACTAGTTGGCATTTAATTCAATCACTAGCCGGTGACTCAACAGATGGCTACTCAGGATGCCCTGGCATAGGAATCAAACGGGCAGTAACACTGTTTGATGAGCATGGCTACACCTGGCAGACAGTAGTAGATACGTTTGAAAGCAAAGGGCTAACAGAAGAAGATGCATTGATTAATGCACAACTAGCCAAAATTTTAACCATAGACGAATATGACTGGCAAACAAGAAGCATCATTCCCTGGAATCCCACCAGCTCCAATAGTCGAATTGACAATGGAGCAGTCATTCAAACTTAGACGGCTAGAAGATCTACTTCCTAAAGCAGACAAGGATGACATCGTAACGCTGTTTATGGCTTTACAACGTCAGAACTTTGCACTAGTCAATACCGTAACAAACCTAGTAAAACAATGGCCCAATCCAATTCAATCGGACCTGCACACTACAAAAGGGGAGACATAGAAGTCTGGGATTTCATTAGAGACCAGGCCTTGAATTACCACCTAGGCAACGCAATTAAGTATGTATGCCGAGCAGGTTTCAAAGGAAACAAAAAAGACGACTTAAGAAAAGCAATCCACTACTTACAAAATGAGCTTGAAAACACACCAGACCTTAATGGACCAAGCGGAGGAATTCCGTTCAGCTTACAATCTATTGACGATTGGGAGTGGAGCGAAGAGGATCCAGAAGGCCCTAATTGATGAAGAGTGGAGTGAATTCCATGAAGCCTATCATCTTGAAACAGATGAGTGCGAACTAAAAGAACTCGCTGATTTGGTATACGTTTGTTTTCAATATGCAGCATCTCAAGAATGGGATCTAGACGAAGCGATGCGACGTGTACATAAATCCAATATGTCCAAATTGGGTGAAAATGGGAAGCCTATCTATAGAGAAGATGGAAAGGTATTAAAAGGACCGAATTACAAAAAGCCGAATTTATTAGACCTAGTAAAAAATGCCTACTAAAGATTTACGAATTAATCCTGAAGAACCAGTTAAACGAAGCAACTTAGATATTGCTTACACGTTTCTTACAACAGAAGCGGTGACGCAAGCATCTGAAGGACGAATCAAACCATTATCACCAGACCAAGCAGCAGCTTTGATCGGCAGTTGGCAGGTAGAAACAGGCTCACAAGATTTGAGCAATCTAGATGTTGTAGAAAGAGGTAACGGAGGTAAGGGCAGGGGACTGTCTCAATACACCGCTACACGTAGAACTGCATACGACAAAGCTCGACAGGGTTATCTTCAACAAGGCGGTGACCCTAACAACATCGACTTTCAACTAAAGTACTTTGCAGAAGAATATGCAGGTAAGCACGACCCTGCTCCAGGTAAATCACTGAGCGGATGGACACGATCCTTTGAAAGAATTCCAGCCGATAGGGTTGGAGCTACTACTTACCTGACAAACAATTACTTCAGGCCAAGCACTCCACACTTAGATAGACGCATCAAAAACGCAAACGACTTTAAAGCTCCATTACCAGTAAGCAATGAGTCACCAGTAAACCAAACACCAACTCCTGAGCAACCAATGCCAACCAGGACACAGTTGGCAGTCCCTAAAAAAGAAAAAGGGAATGGCATGGAAAAACTAATGATCAATATGGGGTCATTCCTAAAAAAGTTTTCATTTTAATATTTAGAAGCAACCTATGACAAATTTAATTTCCCGTACAGGACGGGTTCAATCTTGGATCGACGATCCTAAAGGGCGACTGCCCGTCAGCTGTACCGTCATGGTCGTTGACAATGAACTAGATGGAGAGGACGGCATTGTTGCCAGCTGGAAGTTCGCAGCACATGCGTTGAGGTATGGAGCAGGGTGTGCAATCCATCTATCTAGATTAGATCCAAAGGGAACAGAACGGCCTTCAGGCGTAACAGCAAGTGGGATCGTTTCATTTGGAAAAATATATTCGGTAATCAACGAAACTATACGCAGAGGCGGGAAATTCAAAAATGGTGCAATTGTTTTGCATTGTGATTTGGAGCATGATGATGCCCTTGAGTTTATTACTTGCGACAGATCCGAACTACCTTGGGTCAAACGATGCATCAACATTACTGAAGAGTGGTGGCAGAGTTGTACGTTCAAGGAAGAACTTTTACTTGCTATCAAGAAAGGAGATGTCTGGCTGAATAAAGTCAGATACGACGAAATAGGAGAAAGAATTTTTGGCAATGTGTGCCTGGAAGTATATTTACCTAGTCGTGGCAGTTGTTTACTTCAGCACGTAAATCTGGGTGCCTGTGAATTTAACGACATTCCTAGAGCCTTTGTTGAAGGCATGCAAGAGCTATGTGCATTACACGGTAAAACAGGCGTAGGAGACACAGGTGAATACCTGCCAAGCCTTGTTGACCGTCAGGTTGGCCTTGGAATGCTTGGACTAGCAAACCTACTCAAGCGGTGTGGCATCTCTTACAAGTCCTTTGGAGAGGCTTTAACGGACTACAACAATGGAGAGATTAATCACGGAGCTGCTTATGAACTAGTGAGTCAGCTAGACGGTGGCATCCGTCAAGCCGCACAGATAGCTCGCCAATACAACATGGTACGTGCTTTTGCAATTGCTCCTACAGCATCTTGCTCTTATCGAAGCACTGATCTAGATGGCAACACCTGCTGCCCAGAGATTGCTCCACCTATTGCACGTTCAGTAGATAGAGACAGTGGCACATTCGGTGTGCAGACTTATGAATATGGCGACGTAGAGATCGCTTCAGAAGTTGGGTTTGAAGTATTCACTGAGGTCGCTAACGGCATCATGACTCTTCTCCAACGCACGGGACTTTCACATGGCTATTCGTATAATTCTTGGAGCGACCAAGTAATTTATAACGAAGAGTTTATTGAGAAGTGGCTGCAATCACCGCAGACCTCCCTTTACTATTCCCTTCAAGTGATGGGAAGTGTTCAGGATAAATCCGATGCCTATGCAGCCTTAGAGGATGCAGATATCGAAGATTATTTGGACAAAATTATAACTAATGAACCCCAATGTGATTGCGCAGAATGAACCCTTATCAGAAGCTACTAAACAGAAAAAGAAAATGGACACCAGTACAGACAACTGCAGGTACAGTCACGGATGGAAGCCAGGAGACCCTGCACCGTGTAATTGCGTTGCGGCACATGGAACTGCCTGTGGGAGATTTTATAACTGATGCCCTCAATAATGACGTTCCAGAAATGGCGAGGGAGTTGCTCCTATCGAATGTCAAGGATGAAGAAAACCACGACTTGGCTTTGTCTTACATCGCCGATGCTTACGGTGTTGATGAGAAAGCTGAGAGAGAAGCACTCCTTCTCAGAGAAGCGTGGACTTCGCATCCTGATCACACGATCCTCAAAGCGATGGTTGCCGAACGTGCAATTTTCTTTGTTCTTTTACCCTTTCTACGCGCTCATGGTGACGCTGGAATGCGCACAGTTTCTGCCGACATCAGCAGAGACGAACAGGTCCATGTCGGGGCCAACTCGATCGTATGTAAGGAGCTGAATCTAGAGCCATCTGCTTCGTTGGATAAATTGCGTAAGGCAACAATCAACTGGGTGATGCAGCCGCTAGGCGTCAATACAGAAAATAAAAAACTAGATAAAAACTTTTGGCTACGTGCCAGTGATCAGTTGATGTATCAAGGTAAAGCCCCAGAGCTTTCTTATACAAAGTCGGCAAGAATGTTGGCTTTCTTCGAACACAGTAATGAAAACCTCCCCCAATATGCTTGAAGGAATTCTCGGACCAAACCTGGAACAGGTAGTTAAAGAAATAGATGAATTATTTCCACCAGTCAATCCCACACCATCATGGACAGAAAGCGAGATCTTTTATAGGGCTGGCCAACGGTCAGTTGTGGAGTGGCTTGTAAACCGTATTACCAAAGAAGAAGATGTGCTTTAACAGACCGAAGCCTCCAAAGGCTCCAAAGCCAATTGCAGTACCGCCAACACCTCCCGCACCACCACCACCTAAACCACTAAAACCACCTAAGCCTGCTGAAAAAGAAACAAAACCAATCGTTCAATACGGTTCAAAAAAGAAGCCTACAAAACCAGGCGAAAAAACAGGAGGAGTTGAGTCACTACGAATTCCACTGAACGTACCAACAGCGTCTAAGAATGGAGGACTAAATGTCAAGGGCTAATGCAAGGGAGACGTATGACCGTCTCTCTGGTGGCCGTAGTCAGTTCCTGAATACAGCTATTGAATGCTCAGAGCTGACATTGCCTTATCTGATCACAGACGATACACATACAAGTAACTCACGGAAGGTGCTTAAACAGCCGTGGCAATCAACTGGAGCCAAGGCTGTCGTGACCTTAGCCAGCAAATTAATGTTGGCCCTACTACCTCCTCAAACTACCTTCTTCAAACTACAAGTAAGGGAAGATAAACTAGGTGAAATGGACTCGCCAGAGATCCGAAGTGAACTGGACCTTTCATTTTCTAAGATTGAACGGACCATCATGGATTTCATTGCTGCGTCTAATGATCGTGTAGTTGTCCATCAAGCAATCAAACACTTGATTGTGTCAGGCAACTCGTTGATCTTTATGGGTAAGGAAGGTCTAAAGAACTACCCACTCAATCGTTATGTAGTTAATCGTGACGGCAACGGGACTGTGATTGAGATCGTCACAAAAGAACTGATTGGCAGGGAACTGCTAAAAGATGTTTTACAAACGAACGATCCTCTGAAAGTTACAGACGGAAAACAAACTGAAGATGATGATGTTGAAGTGTACACACACGTTCGCTTAGAAAAGGAGAAGTGGGTATGGCATCAGGAAGTACAAGATAAAGTAATTCCTGGCAGCAGAAGTACAGCACCTAAGAATGCTAATGCTTGGCTTCCTTTACGCTTTAATTCCGCAGACGGTGAGGACTACGGTCGCGGTCGCGTAGAAGAATTTCTAGGAGATTTCCGTTCGTTAAATGCTTTAAGTCAAGCCTTAATAGAAGGCAGTTCAGCAGCTGCAAAGGTTGTATTTTTGATCTCACCATCTAGTACAACAAAACCAGCAGCGTTAGCTAAGGCAGGTAACGGAGCCATCATTCAAGGTAGACCAGAAGATGTGGCGGTTGTACAAGTCGGTAAAACTGCTGACTTCACAACAGCAGCAAACATGGCACAGTCAATTGAACGTAGGGTTGGTGAAGCATTTCTACAACTAAATGTACGGCAATCTGAACGCACAACTGCTGAAGAAGTCCGCCTCACACAACTCGAACTTGAGCAAGGTTTGGGAGGATTGTTCTCACTTTTAACTGTAGAATTTCTTGTACCTTATCTAAATCGAATACTTCTAGTTCTACAACGTAACGGACAGCTACCTAAGATTCCTAAGGACTATGTAAGGCCAGCCATTGTAGCTGGTGTCAATGCTCTTGGACGAGGTCAGGATAGAGAAAGCCTGACAGCATTCATGACCACCATTGCACAGACATTAGGTCCAGAAGCACTTCTGAAATACATCAACCCAACAGAGGTAGTAAAGCGTCTAGCAGCTGCTCAAGGTATTGATGTACTGAATCTAATCAAGACAGAAGAACAACTTGCTGGAGAGAAACAGCAACTCGAACAAGAGAGAACACAACAATCACTAGTTGACCAAGCAGGTCAATTATCTAAATCACCCATGGTTGAACAAGCCATGATGGGTGAGGAAGAAGAAACACCACAACCACCAATGTAATATGAGTGAAACGCTTACATACGACAATACACCTGATGCTGAAGTACTAACTGCCGATGAACAAGATTCATTGGCTGTTGGCGAACAGCTAGAGGAGCAACAAAATGAACTCCTAGCTGGTAAGTACAAAAATGCAGAAGAGCTTGAAAAAGCCTATGTAGAACTGCAAAAGAAACTAGGTGAAACAGACAACGAAACGGAGGAGACCGAACAAGAAGAGCCCGAACAGACAGAAGAACCAACAGAACAGTCAGCCGCTGCTGAACTGATTTCTAATGCTTCTGCTGAGTACGCAGAGAGCGGAGAACTAACTGCAGAAACAAAGCAGAGATTTGCTGAAATGAGCAGCCAAGAATTGGTTGATGCTTACATTGAAATGCAGGCCAATGCTCCAGAACAAGAAGCTGTACAGGAAGCTGTAGAGATTTCCGAAAGTGAAGTGAACCGTATCAAAAACTCAATAGGCGGTGACCAAGCCTACGGACGAGTGATGGAGTGGGCATCCCAGAACCTGGAACAGAACCAGATCGATGCTTATGACAACATCGTTGCAACAGGTAGTGCTGATGCAATCGAAATGATGATTGCTGGCTTGAATGCACAGTACGAAGCCAGTAACGGCTATGAAGGCCGCATGCTGTCTGGTAAGGCTGCAACACAAAATAGTGATGTATTCCGCAGCCAAGCAGAACTAGTCAATGCCATGAGTGATCCTCGTTATGAGAACGACTCTGCATATCGAAATGATCTACTTGAGAAACTAGATCGATCTGACCTTAACTTCTAAACAAATGAACAAAGTATCTGAACTATTGAATGGTCGAGTGGCAATGCTCGGCATCGTTGCTGCCCTCGGAGCCTACGCAGTAACTGGACAACTTATTCCCGGTATTTGGTAATGGCTAAAAATGTCAGTCTAAAGATCGGTAAGCATAAGTCCCGTTCAGGTGGACTGACAAAAGCTGGTCGACAAAAATACAACAGAGAAACTGGATCAAACCTGAAGGCACCACAACCAGGCGGAGGAAAACGAAAGAAATCCTTCTGTGCCCGAATGAGTGGTGTTAAAGGTCCAATGAAAAAAAATGGCAAGCCAACACGTAAAGCGTTGGCACTTCGTAAATGGAAATGTTAAATGGCTAAACAAGGACTATACGCAAACATCCATGCCAAGCGTAAAGCTGGTAAAAAAATGAGGAAGGCCGGAGCACCTGGAGCACCGACTGCAAAGGATTTTAAAAACTCAGCTAAAACAGCTAAGAAAAAGCCAACTAAAAAATACTGATGCTTCAACTAGAAGATGCTGCTAAGTACTACAAAGGTTATCAACACCAACGTGATGCTTGGCAGTGGTTACAAAACGAACTAGATGAAAAAACACTAGAAAAATTTGCAGCCATATACAGAGATACAAAAACTCAAAAGAATCCACTTGATGTAGTCTGGCAATCTCAGCTAGACAATACAAGTCAAACTGGTTACAGGGAATGCTTTTCGTCAAGCATGGCAATGATCGCTATGTACCACGGCAAAGTTAAAAACGATGATGAGTACAATCTAATTCGTGCATGTTATGGTGATACCACCAGTGCTGAAGCACAGTTAGCAACTTTAAGGTATCTAGGTTTGTTCCCTAGGTTTGTTACTGATGCAAGCGTGGAAGATCTCAAACAAGAAATCGATAACAACAGACCTGTGGGTGTTGGTTGGCTACATCAAGATCATGTGTCAGAGCCTGGTGGAGGTGGTCATTGGAGTGTCGTCGTAGGTTATAACTCAAGAGGAGTAATAATGTGCGATCCAAATGGTGAAGCTGATTTAGTTAATGGAGGCTATACCTCAAATAAAAATGGGGACAAAGTTTTGTACTCATATAAAAACTGGGAACCCAGATGGAGCTTTCCTTCTTATTCAGATGGTTGGTGCATGATCGTAAAACCTGAATAAAACTATGACTAAATGGAGCCTTATATTTGTAGTTTGGTTGTTAATCTTTATCCAAGCTAAACATGTACATTACCTGTACACACATCAAGCGGCCCCCTCAGAGGCCAAATAATATCTGATTTTTCCTTGTTAACTCCCAAGGAATGGTTACGGACCTAGGACTGGAAAAACCTAGGGTCTGGCAGTGAGGCACCTCAGAGAAGGACTTCACTGCTATTGGCATCGGCCCCTTACGAGGGATACCCTTTGCCGTCTAGACGGTGGGAATAGACCACAACAACTGAACGTTCGGAATGGTAATACAAACTCTTATTTATTTTTAATTTAAAATGGCACAACAATCTTCAATTAATCCAGCACAGCTGGTTAATCTAGGCCAGTCTAATCTGGCAGGCGACAAGCGAGCTTTGTATCTCAAGCTTTTCAGCGGTGAGATGTTCAAAGGCTTCCAGCATAATACAATCGCTCGTGACTTGGTCATGAAGCGTACACTTAAGAACGGCAAATCTTTGCAGTTCATCTTCACAGGCCGTACCAAATCGGAATTTCATACTCCTGGA
>Ga0181410_1001020_pt1 | contig 12049 bp, 15 predicted proteins | sample 33SPOviralmetaG_FD_130112 | JGI IMG/M metagenome (GOLD analysis project Ga0181410, IMG submission 130112) | Marine viral communities from the oligotrophic San Pedro Time Series (SPOT) site, San Pedro Channel, CA, USA - 33 SPOT_SRF_2012-06-20 | ecosystem: Environmental > Aquatic > Marine > Strait...
TGCTCGTTTTGTGCTTCCTTTGGCATGTCCCACAAAAATTTACATGACGGGCTCAGTTCGGTCATGGATCCATTATATTGATTTGCGTTCTGCAAATGGTACACAGAAGGAACATATGAACCTTGCATTAGGTGCGAAAGAAATCTTCTGTGAACAATTCCCTGCTGTTGCTGAAGCAATGGAATGGGTTTCATAAATATTTACACCAACAATTGAGCTATGCCAACATACCCTGTTATTAATTTAGAAACAAAAGAAAAGAAAGAACTTAATATGTCTATGAAGGCATATTCAGAGTGGAAAGATGAGAATCCAGGATGGGATAGGGACTGGTCGGAAGGATGTGCAGGACAGTCTACTGAGTTTAAGTGGACTGGTGAGGCCAAATCCAATGGATGGAATGAAGTCTTGGATCGTGCATCTAAACAACCTGGTGCCAACGTAAGTAAAAACCGTTACTACGGATAATTTCTCTTTTCTAATTTCTTACACCTTATGCCAGCAAAAAGAAAGTCTCAGTCTCCCATCGTTCCATTTGGAATGAGCAACAAAACTATGAAAAGAAAGAAACCACTTAACTCAGACTTGATGAAACCCATTGAGCCTCTGACACAGAATCAAGAAGAACTTTTCCGTTGCTATAAAAACAATCAGAACCTTGTGGCATATGGTTGTGCGGGAACAGGAAAGACCTTCATTACCCTCTACAATGCTCTGCGTGATGTCTTTGATATGAAGACACCCTATGAGAAGATCTACATCGTCAGGTCTCTTGTAGCAACCAGAGAGATTGGTTTCCTTCCTGGAGACCATGAGGATAAGTCTTCACTCTATCAAATTCCATATAAGAATATGGTGAAGTTCATGTTTGAACTTCCAACAGAAGCAGACTTTGAAATGTTGTATGGTAACCTGAAGACTCAGGGAACTATCTCTTTCTGGTCCACATCATTTATTCGTGGCACAACTCTGGACAACGCAATCATCATTGTTGATGAATTCCAGAACTTGAACTATCATGAACTTGATAGTATTATCACCAGAGTTGGTGAAAATAGTAAGATCATGTTCTGTGGTGATGCAACTCAATCTGACCTTCTCAAAGACAGAGAGAGAAACGGCATCGCAGACTTCATGAAGATCTTACGTATTATGCCTTCAGTTGATATCATTGAGTTCAGTGTCGAAGACATTGTTCGCTCTGGATTAGTGAAGGAATATCTACTTGCTAAAATGGAAACTATGTAAAACATGAATTTTATTCATCATAATTATCTCGGTGATCTTGAGTTAAACAAAAAAGAAACCAACGGCATCCGTCTCTACAATCTTCCAAGTGGGGACTGGGTGCCTTCTATTACGTCTGTAACTTCATTTTATAACAGAGAAATCTTTGTTAAGTGGAGAAAGAGAGTTGGTATTGAAGAGGCAAACAGAATCACCAAAAAGGCAACAACTCGCGGAACAGACTTCCACGCGGCAACTGAACTCTACATGTTGAACAAAGAAATAAACTGGGATGAGTTTAGACCTCTGACTAAGTTTATGTTTCATCATGCTAAACCATATCTGGACAAGATAAATAATATACACGCTATAGAAAGGACTCTGTACTCAGAGTATCTTGGATTGGCAGGTAGAGTTGACTGTATCGGAGAGTACGAAGGCGAGCTTGCAGTCATCGATTTTAAAACATCCGAAAAAATTAAACCTGAAAAGTGGTTGGAGAATTATTTCGTTCAAGAAATGTTCTATGCTTCTGCTTACTATGAACTCACTGGTATTCCTGTTAAAAAACTAATTACCATCATGGTTACTCCTGGTGGTGAGGTTAAAGTATTTGACAAACGTAACAAAGGGGAGTATATTAAATTGTTAGTTCGGTATATAAAGGAATTTGTATCTCACAATCTTAGGTCAGAGAATGGAGAATGAATTGGAAAAAGTGTTGGAGAGTAAGTTCTTCTGCCCTTCTCGATTTGCACAAGAGATTGAAAGCCTTGTGCAAGATAATAAAGGAATGAGTTACATTGATGCTATTGTTCACTTCTGTGATTTGCAAAGCATTGATGTTGAATCTGTTCCCAAACTTATTTCTAAACCTCTTAAAGAAAAACTCAAGTTTGAAGCAATGGAATTAAACTTCTTAAAGAAGACTTCCAGAGCAAAATTACCCCTATAATTCATTTTAAGGGGGAAAAATTTTCCGGCAAAAAAATTGCCCTATTACTTTTTTCATGATGCCTTTTGACGCATATAAACAGTATCTCTCTTTGAAGAATCACTTCACTAAAGAGAAATATGATTATCACAAGTATTGTGGTAAGAGTCGTGCAACAGTACAATCTTTCTATAAAAGGAAAGATCGATTCTGGTTTGAAAAGTTAGCACGAAATAAATCTGATCAAGAAGTTATTGAGTTTTTCATTTCCAATTTTGTTACCTGTACTGACCCAGGTAAGCTATGGATTGGTGAAATGATCAGAGAAGGTGAGGGACGATACACCTCATGGAAACGAAGAACACAATCTCTTTCTTATATCTTTAAAGAAGAGATGGAGTCCGTTCTTGCTAATAGAGACATTAATAATGCTTTTGCAAGTTCAAATGGACACTCACCAATACTCAAGGGATATCTCAGCGGAGACATTTCACTTGAGACAATGGTTATCTGTGATAAGATACTTGGTTATCGAACTGACTATGATAAAAAACTGACAGACCCAGTGTGGGAAACCGTCAGTATGAGAATGCGAAAGTATTCTCCATTCCTAAATATCGATGTATTCCACTACAAAAAAATTCTAAAGGAGATGGTCCATGGCACTTAATAATTCTGAAGTATTAGAAAATCTGCTCAAGCAGAGAGTTGAGATTGAACAGCAACTTGAAACACTTCGCATTACTTATCTAAAAGTTCTTGGTGCGATTGATGCTCTTCAACAAATTGAAGAGTCAAATGCTGAACCAGAAACTGAAGAGGAGGAGTCTGAAGAAGAATGAGTTTCTTTGATTCAGAGGTCGTCCGTGCAGAGATGACCGAAATCAGTGAATTGCAAGAAGACGTTTATACCAACGTCTTCAAATTTCCAACCATGAATAAGGAAGAAAAACTTTTTCATGTTAGACTTATGGGAAAATTGATAGAGAAACAAAAGATTCTCTACACTCGCTTGAGTTTATCTGATGATCCAGAAGCAAAACTGATGAAACAAAACATTCTTGACTCTGCTCAACTGATGGGACTCTCATCTGATGTTGATATGAATGTTGTTTTTTCCAATATGGAAAAGATGCTTAATGTAATGAAAAAGAGTATTGACGACAACGACTCCGACATGTAGAATACTGGAGTACACAAAAGCCAAATACGTACAAACACAACAAATCCTATGTCTTTTGCAAATCTTAAAAAGCAATCCTCTCTTGGTTCCCTGACCTCTAAACTGGTCAAGGAAGTTGAGAAGATGAATAATACCAGCAGCGGTGGTGATGACCGTCTCTGGAAACCTGAAATGGATAAGACCGGCAATGGTTATGCCGTTATCCGTTTCCTCCCTGCCCCTAACGAGGAAGAACTTCCTTGGGCAAAGATGTACTCCCACGCATTTCAAGGTCCTGGTGGTTGGTACATTGAGAACTCACTAACTACTATCGGTCAAAAGGATCCCCTTGGTGAGTATAATCGTGAACTGTGGAACAGTGGTAACGAAACCGATAAAGATACTGTCCGTAAGCAGAAGCGTAAACTCTCCTACTACAGCAACATTTATGTTGTGCAGGATAAGACGAACCCTCATAATGAAGGTAAAGTTTTCCTATTTAAGTATGGTAAAAAGATCTTTGACAAGATCATGGAAGCAATGCAACCTGAGTTTGAAGATGAGAGTGCTATCAATCCTTTTGATTTCTGGCAGGGTGCCAACTTCAAACTGAAGATTAAGAAAGTTCAGGGTTATTGGAATTATGACTCGTCTGAATTTGATCGCATTGCACCACTCCTGGATGATGACGATGCTCTTGAAGCCCTCTGGAAAAAAGAATACTCGTTGACTGCCTTGACCGCAACAGATCAATTCAAATCCTACGAGCAACTACAAACACGCTTGAAGATGGTCTTGGGTCAGAAGTCTACACCACATCGCTACGATGAGGAACTGGAAAGTGAGAGTGAAGGTCGTGGATCTTTCACTCCTGACTTCAAGTCAAAAGCACCTGAACCTGCTGCTGACTTCAATGCACCAGACATCACCCCTAAGTCTAATGACTCTGATGAGGATGATGCTCTATCCTACTTCCAGAAACTGGCAGAAGAATAATTAAATAAACAACCTGAGATTATCAGCAGTTTTCAAGGATTCAGTCTTATATTGACTGGATCCTTTTCTGTATGTCATCATTTCTTCCATATCATCGCGAACAATATTGAGGTATCTGGACTTCAGTAGGAAAATATTTCTCTTGTCGTCTTCAAGTTGTAATTCATACTCATAGTTTGTGACTGCCTTTGCAATATTAGATAGATTGAATAGAGTATCACTTCTACTATCTGTATATGAAAAAGCAAATGTAGAGTCAGTTTTAAGACCAGCTGGCATCACAATGATACCATTACCATCTTTTATTTCTGTGGTTTCATAGTGATGGGCACCATTGAAGAGGGTATCATAGTCACCATACTTCTCAAGCATATATCTATCAAAGTCTGTCTGTCTCAGTGGCCACTCACTCTGAATATTAATGACGTTATTACAGGCAAGAACCAACCAATCTAAGTTAGAGTCTTGATAGAAATCAAATGCTACATTATCTGGTCTGTCATCACCTCTGATCTGATACTTTTCAAAGATAGCAACACTTTGGAAGATATCCTCTCTGAGTTTTCCTTTTTTAAATAAATTTTTTACTTGAATATAATCAGAGATCTTCGCATCAGGAAGTCTGCTAACGTATTCAAAATCTGGAACTTGTCTGAAGTAATTTGACATTTTAGAAACCTATGGTAGCATCATTATCCTGATCATAATCATTATTGAATACGGGTTCGAGTTCACCAAACTGTAATGTAAGTTCGTATGATGTCATTGCACCATCATCAAAGGTGGCATAATTTCCTTCAGGAGTATAGTTTACTGCAACAGATTGCAGAGCACACTCTTTTATTTTATTCATGAAAGGATTATTTTCACCACCTGGACCTCTATGAAGATATTGAATCTGGAAAGTATGAGGAGACTTTAAGAAGAGGTGAGACTTACTTTTTTGTGCTGCAGATCCTTGCTTGAAGAATCGAATGATCTTTACAATCTCTGCACTTTCTGATGGTTCTCTTGCATTCATCTTGAATTGAAAAGAGAATGTTCTGAGTGCAGGACCAGAGAAAAGAAGTTCAAGGTTTGGATTGATAACTGCACCAGTTGTTCTTGTTAATAACTGACCACCAGTTCCTGATGCGGCACCAGCAAATGCAGCTGCAGCAGCAGTTCCAACTTCACTTGAGTTTGCTGCTATCTTATCCGCAGCATCTTGTATACCACTAAAGAATCCGCCATCCTTACCAGTAATTCCTCTCAATGCAATATCTGCCATCGCTGCTTCTGCAGCATTCATGTTTTGCCCTGACCACTGAACAGAGTTAGTGTCTTGAATACCGCCAGGAATTGGAAGGATAACGGTTCCTATCCCGTCTCTACTCTCTGCTCTATCACTAAATCCAAAGTTACTTGTATTAAGATCTTTAGGAACATACTCAAGCATTGTAAATTTAATTACATCTTGCTTAGTCTTTCCAAGATCTAATGGATACACACAGTTTGGAAAACTTTTTCTTGTATCTGCTCTGTCCGCGACACTCAAAGATTGAGAAGTAGGTGCGGTATTAAGAGACTCTAATGACTGAACTTCATTTAGGGCAGCATTACCAGACCCAAGTGCAGCCTTGTCAAGAGTTGTTTTTGTTACACCATCAATATTATTTTCTGCGAGTTCTCCTGCTGCCGTGTTAACTTGAGTTTTTATTGCTTGTCTTAATTTAGACTTTGGATTTCTTAGATCTCTCTGTTCATTGACAGTTGCATTAGATGACACCTCATCTTTGGTGACAGTTCCTTCACTGTTAACGGCAACCTTCTGAATCAGTACTCTATTGTTTCCTTTATCATCAGTTCTATATGTTTCTCTCTGAACTGTTCCATCAGCAAGAGTAGTTATGTCGGTATTATAATAACTCTTCCCACCAGAGGTGCCCCTGTCAACTACATTTTTCTCAGATGTTTTCGATGCCATCAGATATGGTGGTTTTTATTTATTTAGGACAAATTTTCCGTATTGTAATGAGAGTAGATCATCAAGTTCATCTTGTTGAACAATATATACTTGAGTTCCTAACTCTTCCCAGGTATATTGTCTATACTCTTGGTGATGAAAGTTGATTCCACGAAACCCCCAGTTAAATAAATCAGTTACTGCAACCAATGGATTTTGATCGTATTCAAGATTAGGAGTCTTTGCATAATATTTAAAGGTGCAGATATTTCCTTCTTCTGGTATGGGTGCTACAGTATCATTCAGTGCATACATTATCAATTCCATTCTGTCATTCACATCAGATTCGGATTGAATGTCTTGTTTTATGGGTTCGATACGGTTCATTTAATACCTAACTCGTTTTCTGTGATGATCTTGAATTCAATTCTTCTATCTTCACAAAACTCTTGAGCAGCTCTCCACTTTGCTTTATTTACTTCCCAGGTTTTACATTCATAGATGTATGACTGAGTAACTTTTTTTCTCTTTGCTGGTGGTTTTGTTTGCTTCTTGGGTTTCACCTCAATAACATAAGTCTTGACTTCACCATTGCTCTCCTTCACTTTAATAATAAAGTCTGGAAAGTATTTGTGAACCCTACGATCAAGTGGTGAGATGTATGGAATGTGAAATTCCTCACTACCCCACTGTAAAATATTTTCATTCAAGTCACACCACCTACAAAACTTGCGTTCCCAACTACTTCGACATATAATGTTAGTAGGATCGCCCTTATATTTACTTGGATATGATGGTTTGTATTTACTCTTGATACTTTCTGCCATACATAATATATAAGGTTAAAAATTATTTATAGATGCCTACTCCAAGGTCTGTATCAGACATTAAATCTAATTTATTAAGACCTGCCCTTACTTCTCACTTTGAGGTACAACTTTCGTTTCCTCAAGCACTTAGAAGTTTTCTTGGTGTCGATCAAGAGAGCGTAAATTTATCGTGTTGTGAGACAAGTCTTCCAGGATCTCAGTTAGCAACTCTTGAAAATAATAATGATCGCACTGGTGTAACAGAAAAGCACGCATATAGAAGACAGTTTGATGATAGAATTGATCTGACATTCTATGTGGATGCTAAAAACTACACAGCAATTCGTTTCTTTGAAGGATGGATTAGTTATATTATGAATGAGAATCAGGATGAAAATCCGTTCTCTGGTGGAGGAGGACCTACTGCTGATGCACCACCAAGCCTTGCATCAAAAGAATATAATTATAGGGTAAAGTATCCCAATGATTATATTGCTGATCAAGGATTGAAAGTGATAAAGTTTGAGAGAGATTATCAACAGCAATTGACTTATGAATTTATAAGGTCATTCCCTTTGAGTATCTCATCAATGCCAGTTTCGTTTGATGCATCATCTCTTTTGAAAGTCAGTGTATCAATGAGTTATATCAGGTACATTGTACTGAAGACTCCAAGTAAAACTGGATCGCAAGAAGGATCTAATCCCGCCAATCGATTCAGTCCAGAAAATCAAGCACAATTTAACGTACAATCATTCACTAATTTATTTGGGAATAATCTTCCACTTGGTGCAAACGATCAACTCAGGTCCATACAATCTGGATTTGCTTAATAAATAATAATACTGAAAAATTCTATAGGACATCATGCCTTTACCAAAGATTGCCACACCGGTATATGAACTTGAACTACCATCAACAGGACAAACGATCGAATACAGACCTTTTCTTGTAAAAGAAGAGAAAGTTCTTGTGATTGCTTTGGAGAGTGAAGATACCAAGCAAATCACAACTGCGATCAAAAACGTCATCAAGAATTGTATCAAGACAAAAGATATCAAGGTAGAGAATCTTCCTACCTTTGATATTGAATATTTGTTTTTGAATATTCGTGGTAAGTCTGTTGGTGAAGAGATTGAAGTAAATGTTACCTGTCCTGATGATGGAGTAACTCAAGTTCCCATCAAAATTAATCTGGATGATATTCAGGTTCAAAAGAACGAGGATCATACGAATAGAATTAAAGTGGATGATAGTATTATGATGGAGATGAAGTATCCATCTCTTGATCAGTTTATCAAGAACAACTTTGATTTTGATGAAAAGAATGCAATGGATCAATCATTTGATTTGATTGCAACTTGTATTGATAAAATCTTTACTGAAGATGAAGTTTGGGCAGTAGAAGATTGTTCTAAGAAAGAGATTGTAGAATTTCTTGAGCAAATGAATTCCTCACAGTTCAAAGAGATTGAGAAATTCTTTGAGACCATGCCTAAGTTATCTCATTCACTAAAGGTTAAAAATCCAAAGACCAAGAAAGAAAATGAGGTAGTAATTGAGGGATTAGCGGGTTTTTTCGCATAGCCCTGATCCATATGGATCTGGAGAACTATTACAGACTAAACTTTGCTTTGATACAGTACCATAAATATTCATTAACTGAGATTGAAAACTTGATGCCTTGGGAACGAGACATCTACGTTGCATTATTACAACATCATCTTGAAGAAGAAGAATTAAAACAAAAGCAAAGGAATGCCATCAAGTAAATTCGGTTCTAAGTTCTTAGGTGAAGAAAGATACCAGCAGTATGTTGACGAACTTACTGCTGATGGGACCATTGATGGTGAAAAATTATCTCCCGAAGAGAGAAAAGAAGGATTTAAGAAGAGAAACGATAAGATAGGATTTCAAGAATTTGTAGGGAATGTATTAGATAAAAAGCAATCAGCAACAGTTTCAAAAAAATCAATAGCATTACCAGGAGGAGGTGGTGGAGCACTTGTAAGGCAACCGAAATCAGCAGTAGGAATAACAAAACTCGATTCAAGTAAGATCGCTCCTTCGGCCGCTGAGGGTGGTGGTATACTTGAAGAGATACTGAAGATTGTTACGTCTATTCGAGACACTCTTATAGAAAAGAATGAGTTTGATGTAGGTCAGTCTAAGAAAGATAGTCAAACTGCAGAGAGAACAAAGAGAGCGAAGAAAGAAAAAGGATTAGAGTCTGGCATTTTCAAAGGTCTGGCAAAAGCAACTGAGAAAGTTCTTGCTCCAGTCAAAGGAATGTTTGAAAAAATCTTTGATTTTATCAAGACTGTTATCTTAGGTAACATCGTAATGAACATCCTTAAGTGGATGGGTGATAAAAAAAATAAAGAGAAAATTGATAATCTTATTAGATTCTTCAAGGACTTTTGGCCTGCCATTGTTGGAGCATACTTATTATTTGGAACTAAGTTTGGTGGTTTAATTAGAACCATTGGCGGTTGGGCACTTAAAATTATTCGATTTGCTGTGCCAAAACTTATGAGATTTGTCTCACGAAATCCGAAAGCAGCAGCAGCGTTGGCAGTTGCTGGTGGTGTTGGAATGTTAGGTGCAAGGATATTAACAGGGACTGAGGTTGGTGCAGATGAAGAAGAGGGAGAGCAAACTCCTGAACAACAACAGGAAGCAGAGTTCAAAGCAGCACAAACAACAGCAACAGAAAGTTTAAAAGAAGCAGAAGAACCAGCAAAAATGTCCAAGGGTGGTAAAGTCCCTGGATCTGGAAATAAAGATACGGTTCCTGCAATGCTCACTCCAGGTGAGTTTGTGATGAGTAAGGGTGCTGTAAGTAAGTATGGAACTAATACGTTAGCATCAATGAACTCCATGGGAGGAGGAACTAACATTCCAAGTCTCATGGGTGGAGGAGTTTTAGGATTCTCTGGTGGAGGATCAGTTTCTAAGGATGAAGAACCTGGTGGAAGAAATAAAACAAAATCTGATGATGAAGGTGGTGGATTTCTTGGTGGCATAGGAAAAATGTTTGGTCTTGGAAAACCATCCACTATACAATCTACTCCAACTAAAGATAATGATAATGATAAAGGAAGTGGTGGCGGAAGTTTAAAAGATCTTACAGGACAAGATTTTAGAGACTTAGCATTTATTGTTAGTGCAGAGGCACAGAGAGGAACTGATGATGAGTATGGTGTCTCTGCTGCAGTTTTAAATAGAGTTGCTGATCCTGCATGGCCAAATACTATAAAAGCAGTTGGATCCCAAGCAGGTCAATTTGAAGCAGTTTTTAAAGGACTTGCAAAAGATGATCCAGAATTAGCAGCAAAACTTTCATCCCCTGAGGGGCAGGCAAAGATTGTTGAAGCAATGAAAAAATTAAAAGGTAGAACTGACTTTAAAGGAACAAGTCAGTATGGAAATATGGGTAAAGGTGATATAAAATTCTCAAATAGGGGCAACTTCTATCATTATAAAGAACAAGTAGGTAAAAATGATCCTCCACCAGCACCACTCCCATCTTATTATACAAAGTTTATTGGAACTGGTGGACCTGCTGTAACTCTTGCTGGTACAACTGCATCTGGTGGGGGAGGTTCTATAGCTAGTAGTTCTGGTGGAGGATCTACTTCAAGCACAAGTAGTTCTTCTTCTTCGGGTGGTAGTGGTCCAAAATTCGATTATGCACAACTCAGAAAAGATTTAGGTGTTAAGACAGCATCTGTTTCTAAATCATCAAGACCATCATCAACCGCAGCATATACACAGATGCAACAGGGTCAACAACAAACTCCTCAGAAGACTGAGAAATCTCAGTCACCAGGTATTCCCTCATTTGATGCTGCTGCAATGTCTTCCTCTAAGAAGATAAAAACTTTAGGGATAACGGTGTAATTCATGGTAATTGCTGCTCAAAAGTTACTTCCACAAAAGACTGGTGGGGCAATGGTCCCGATAAACAAAAGTGCTATCACAAAAATTACTCCTATAGGAGTAAAAAAACCTGCAGCTGCTAATCCTGCTGAGGGAGAGGAGAAAGATACTCTTGTAGTAATAAAAGAGAGATGTATTGAAATAGATACTCTTCTAAAAGGATCTCTTGCACTTGATAAAATCAGAGCAGATCAATCACGAAAGAAATCTGAAAAGAAAGAACGTACTGAAGGAGAGAAAGAATTAGAGAAGAGTGATAATAAAGATGAAAAGAAAGGAAAAGGTCTCAAACTACCCAAGATAAGTTTCTTTGATCGTATTAAAAACTTTATCAAGAATGTTATTCTTGGATTTATTGTAACCAGACTGATAAAGTTTGCTCCTCAGATAGCAAAAGTCTTATCATTCTTAGCACCCATTGGCAAGTTTATCTTCGCCGTTGGAGCAAAACTATTAGAAGGATTTGTTAATCTTGTTGACTTTGGATATAAGATTTACGACTCTGGTAGAAAGTTTATTGGTGATAAGTTAGGTGAAGATGCATTAGCCAACTTCGATAAATTGTCTGGTGCAATCAATACAATGCTGAACCTGGCATTGATTGCTGCCATGGCAACCATGGGTGGTCGTCAACGTGGACCAAGGAGAAGACCCAGAGCAAGACCAAGAAGATTTGATCCAAAAGATGTAAAGAACAGGGCAAAAAATATACGAAAAATACGAAATCAACGTAGATTGCAACAAGTCACGCGAAGACTTGCACCTGTTGTTGATGCTGGACGAAGTGTAGCTCAAAGAGGTAGAACAGCAGTAACAAATGTTGTTCAAAGTAAACCAGTACAAAATCTTGCAAGGAGAGGTGGAGGATTATTTGATAGAATTGCTAACAATAGATTTGTAAAAGGTGCTACTGACTTTAGTAAAGCAATATACACAGGTGCTGTAGGGACAACTAATTTTATTGGTGGTCTTGGGAAAAAATTTGGTAGTTCTATTACGAATGCCTATGATGGCATGAAAGACTTTGCCAAGAA
>Ga0181410_1001021_pt1 | contig 12045 bp, 8 predicted proteins | sample 33SPOviralmetaG_FD_130112 | JGI IMG/M metagenome (GOLD analysis project Ga0181410, IMG submission 130112) | Marine viral communities from the oligotrophic San Pedro Time Series (SPOT) site, San Pedro Channel, CA, USA - 33 SPOT_SRF_2012-06-20 | ecosystem: Environmental > Aquatic > Marine > Strait...
AGTTTTCAGGAGAACACCAATAAATTGTTTACTGAAGAATTTAAAGGTTTTAAGTTTAACATCAGTGATAAAGAATATGTTTATTCTCCTGGCGATTTCAACGAACTGAAGAAGTCTCAATCTGACATTATGAACTTTGTATCAAAGTTTACTAATGATCAAGGAGAGATATCGGATGTAGTTGGATATCACAAGTCGTTGTCAATGGCAATGAATCCTGAAAAGTTCGCAAAGTATTTTTACGAGCAAGGGGTGGCATCAGCTGTTAATGAGTCTGCTAAAAAATCTAAAAATATAAACTTAGATATGAGGCAAACTCCGCAGGTGACATCTAAACAAGGATTTAGTGTTAAGGCTACGACACCCTCGTCTAGGCGGGGATTGACAATTAGGTCACCAAAAAATAAATAAGTTAAACATTAAAAACAAAAAACAATGAGTTTAAATATACCGGGGTTTGCTCTACAGCCAAGTGCTACTAGAGTTCCAACCGCAACAAACTATATGACAAGTTTTGATTTTTTAAATCAATATTTGCCAGACACATACGAAAAGGAATTTGAGAGATATGGAAACAGAACTCTTTCTTCTTTCTTAAGAATGGTAGGTGCTGAGATGCCTTCTAATTCTGACCTTATTAAATGGGCAGAACAAGGTAGATTACACATTAAATATACAGATGTAAGTACTCCTGCTGTTGTTAATGCAACGCAAGCTGTTTTCACAGTAGCTGATGCTTTAATTCCTGCAGATCAAACAATGGCTGCTGCTGGAACTGCTTCTAATATTGCTATTAGAAAAGGTCAAACAGTTATGATATCTGGAAACGCTGGCTATGCTGGGATTTCTAACAAAGGTATTGTTACTGTTGTAGCTGGTAATCCAGACGCAACTACATTTACAGTTGAATTCTTTGAAGCTGGTGGGTATACTGGTGCTGGAACAACTGTTGATGTTAACGAAAAAGTAAGTGTTTTCATTTACGGTTCTGAATTTAAAAAAGGAGATGCTGGAATGGAAGGTTCTTTAGAGCCATTTGACACGATTCTTGAAAACAATCCAATCATCATCAAAGACAACTACGCTGTTAGTGGTTCTGATATGGCTCAAATCGGGTGGGTAGAAGTATCTACTGAAGATGGAGCTAATGGATACCTATGGTATTTAAAAGCAGAGCACGAAACTAGAATGAGGTTTGAAGATTATTTAGAAACTGCAATGGTAGAAGCTGTAAAAGCTGGTACTGGATCAGGCGCTATTGGTGCTGGATTTGTTGGTTCTGAAGGATTATTTTCTGCTATTGAGTCAAGAGGTAATATCTTTACAGGTGCTATTACTAATTTAGGAGATTTCGATTCTATTATCGAAAGACTAGATAAGCAAGGTGCTATTGAAGAGAACGTTCTTTTCTTAAACAGACAGACATCTTTCGAGATTGATGATATGTTAGCTGCTCAGAACTCTTATGGTAATGGTGGTTCATCTTACGGATTGTTTGACAATGACGAAGAGATGGCATTAAACCTAGGATTTTCTGGATTTAGAAGAGCATATGATTTCTACAAGACAGATTGGAAATACCTTAACGATCCTACAATGCGAGGTGGTTTAGTTGGTGGGGCTATTGATGGTGTATTAGTACCAGCTGGTTCAACTAATGTTTATGACCAAGTATTGGGAAGAAACGCTAAGAGACCATTCTTACACGTAAGATACAGAGCTTCTGAAACTGAAGACAGACGTTATAAGTCTTGGATTACTGGTTCTGCCGGTGGTGCAGCTACTAGCGATGCTGATGAGATGAGAGTTAATTTCTTATCAGAAAGAGCACTATGTACTATGGGTGCAAACAATTTCGTATTGTTCAAATAATAGTATAATTTATGGAGGGGAGCAATCCCCTCCTATTTTTTAAACTTTAAATTAAATCAAATGAAAAAAAAGAAAGAAATAAAAAACCGTATCTACAAGTTAAGAAACGGTCACCAACCATTAAGTCACACGATTAATTCTAGAAATACTAGAAGAAAGCCATTATTATATTTTGATGGTGAACACAATAGACCTTTACGTTATGCATCCAATCAAAAGAGTCCTTTTGAAGATGAGCAAGATAAAAACGTAATATTAGACCCAGTTATTTTTGAAGATGGAATGTTGTATGTTCCTAAAAACAATCCTGTATTACAGGAGTTTTTACATTACCACCCAGACAATGGTTCTGTTTTTGAGGAAGTAGACAAAGAAGCAGATGCTCAAAAAGAAGTAGATTATTTAGAAGTTGAGGCAAAAGCATTTAAGCAAGCTGCTGAGTTAACTTTAGACCAAATGGAAACTTTAGGTAGAGTATTCTTGGAACTTAGGGTAGGTAATATGACTACTGCTGAATTAAAAAGAGACATTATTCTATTTGCTAAAAACCATCCAGAAGACTTCTTAGATGCTCTTAATGACCCAATGTTGGAACTACAAGATACTGTAGTTAAAGTATTTGATAAAGGATTGTTAAGTTTAAGAAACAACGGTAAGGATGTTTATTACAATCTCAAGACTAAAAAGACCAAGCTTTTAACTATTCCTTTTGGAGATGATCACGTACAGACAGTGGCATCATTCTTCCAGAAAGATGAGGGGATTGACATATACAAAGCCTTCCAGGATATGTTAGAAAAATAGGCTATCTTTGTAAGATTATTAACCACTTAATTTTTTAAACAATGCAAAAGTTTTTAAGTATACCAGTTACAGGGGAACAAAACCAAATAGTTTCTTGTAACGACATTAAATTAATCGAAGTAGGAGATGGAGCTTCACCAGTTGCAAATCCAACCACAACTACTACCATATATTACGGAGGAGGAAAAAAAGTAACTCTTACTCACGCTGCAGTAGCTTCTGGAAGTGAAGATATGAGAGATGCTATTCAGAATGGTGTTGTTCAAGTATTGAAACAACAATGGACTGAAGTTATTTTACAAATGGGTTCTTTACCAAAAGCGGTAAGCGGAATCGCAATAGCTTAAGATATGGAAAAGTTTTTAAACATACCCGTATTTAATTTGATTATGAATGGAACATCAGTTACTCCTGTTGGGTCAGCTGACTTAACAGATACTGGTGATGTTTTTGCTAATGTTTCTGTTGGAGATATTGTTCATCAATCTACAGATAATGAGTATTTTTTAGTTGCTAGTAAAATAGACAACAACAATCTTACTTTAACAGCTTTAGATGGCGGAACAGCTCCTATAGTTTCAGGAAAAGCATTTTTCATTCATTCAGGGACCGTTAGTAATAGCCAATTGGTTTCTGGATCAGGAGTTTTATTAGTAGAGCAAGCTAGTACTAGCACTGTTACCATTACTTATGAAGGAGCGGCAGCAGCTGATGTTATTACTTTAACACACACTCCAGTTGCTTCAGGAAGTGAAGCAGTTAGAGACTTGATTGAAGAATCAATAGTTAAAGGCTACTCTTCTAGTTGGACAGATGTTTCTCACGATGTATCTACTTTACCTAATAAAGTAATAGGAATATCTATAGGATAACATTTTACCTAATATACTATACAAGAGCTTCTATTACTAGAGGCTCTTTTTTTTTGCTTATCTTTGTATAAAAGATTTTAGATGATAAATTCTGTTAGAAATACTGTTCTTTCTATACTGAATAAAAATAATTACGGATATATATCTCCAGCTGACTTTAACCTTTTCGCAAAACAAGCGCAGCTAGATATATTTGAAGATTACTTTTACCAGTATAATACTCAAATAAACAAGGAGAACAATCGACTAGGTAGACTATCTGGTACAGGGTATGCAGACATTAAAAAAGGACTAGAAGAAGTATTAGACAGCTTTTCAGTAACTGCATTTTTAACTAGAGTAAACGCCAATAATTATTCTTTACCTTCGGATTATTATTTAATTGATAAAGTATTTTATTATCCTACACAATTAGCTACAGGGTTAACTACCAGCACAACAGCAGGCAAGCTAGAGGATTCTACCGCTACTTTTACAGGTGTAGTAAATATAGGTGACATAGTGGTTAACACCACTGATTCTACTTCTGCTTATGTCACTGCGATTGCTAATACATCATTAACTCTAAGTGCTGATATAATGGTGGTAGATGAAAATTATGCTATTTATAGTAATACTAATATTACGGAAGTAGAAAGAGTAAGTCAAAGTAAAATATTTTATTTAACCAACTCTAACTTAACAGCACCAAACAAACAATATCCTGCTTATGTGTTAGGAGGAGCTACAAGTACTACTTTAGGAAATAATATCACAGTTTATCCATCTACAATTAGTGGAGTGGCTGACGTTCAAACACAATACGTGAGATACCCTCAAGACCCTAAGTGGACTTTCCAAACTTTAACAGGAGGACAACCACTATTTGACCAATCTCAAGCAGATTTCCAAGACTTTGAATTACCTTTATCTGATGAAACAGATTTAGTTATTAATATTTTAAAGTATGCTGGATTGTCAATTAGAGAAGCTGAAGTTGTTCAAGCAGCAACCACACAAGAGAGTCTAGAAACAATACAAGAAAATAGCTAATGGCATATATATCACAGTATCAATATTATGAAAACGGGGGGAACACTCCATCAAATGCTAACTGGGGTTCTTATCAGTATGTTTCTTTACAAGACATTGTAAACAACTATATGTTAATGTATGTTGGTAATAACCAACTTATTAATAATGTAGACAGGTATCAAGTTTTGTTTCACGCCAAAAGAGCAATACAGGAACTTAATTATGATGCGTTTAAAGAAATTAAAATACTTCAACTAAATGTTGGAGCTAATTTAAGATACATACTACCTTCTGATTTTGTTAACTGGGTTAGAATATCTATATATCACAACGGAACTTTGTTTCCTTTAAGTGAAAATATTCAAACTAACTATGCTTCTGCTTACTTGCAAGACAACAACAACAACTTATTGTTTGATTCAAATGGTAATGTGCTAAGTCCTGAAAACTCTAAGATTACACAAGACAGAATAGCCGGCCTTACTAGAAGCCAATACTTAAATGAGACTAGTCCTTATTACGGATACTATGGTTTTTGTTTAGAGGGATGTTGGTATTTTGACTTTTCTATTGGTGGTGCTTACGGATTAAATACAGAAACAGCAAATGCTTTACCTACTTTTAAAATAGATAAAAAAGGTGGCGTAATTAATTTTAGTTCTGGAGCTGGTAATAAGTCAGTTGTATTAGAATATGTTTCTGACGGTATGGAAAATGGAGATGATTCATTAGTAACTGTCAATAAAATGTTTGAAGAGTTTTTGTATTCTTATATAACTTACTCTATATTAAACACAAAACTAAACGAGCCAGAGTATATTGTTAATAGATACAGAAAAAGCAAATCAGCATTACTTAGAAATGCCAAGATAAGAATGAGTAACATTCACCCAGGAAGACTACTTATGAATTTAAGAGGTCAGGATAAGATTATAAAGTAATATGCAATTAAATAGTTTTTTCTTCAAAGGCATAATGAATAAGTCTAGTGACGAAAGGATACTACCTCCTGGAGAATATGTAGACGCATTAAATGCCAGGCTTGGTTCAACAGAAGATTCTGAAATAGGAACTGTAGAAAACACTAAGGGCAACACAAAAATAACCAACATCACTAATCAAGGAGTGGCATTAAGTGCTAATGCTATTTGTATTGGTTCATACGCAGACGAAAGTGATGAAACTATTTATTGGTTTGTAACTGACCCTTCAGTAGTTGACTTAATTATTTCTTTTAACGTAAAGACGTCTGTCACTATATACCACATTATATCTACTAGTGTATTAAACTTTAACCCAAGCAATTTAATAACAGGGGTTGAATTAGTAGATAGGTTTTTAATATTTACAGATAATTTAAATCCACCTAGAAAAATAAATGTAGATAGGTCTTATGCTTTTCCTGTTGGTGGAGTAGACCAAATAACAGAAGAAGAAATTAATCTTATAGTTAAACCACCTATTAGCCCACCTACTTTTACTTTGTCTAGTGCTGATAATGACGACCAAAGTTTTTTTACAGACAAGTTTATTTCTTTTGCTTATAGATTTAAGTATGAAGACGGAGAGTACTCTGCGCTATCCCCGTTTAGCCTTCCTGCTTTTGAGCCTGAAAACCCTGATTTAGTTGAGGTCGATTTTAACACTATTAAGAATGAATCAATGGTTAATGCATACAATGCAGCAACTGTATTTTTTGGCACGGGCTCTAATTTAGTTAAAGAGATAGAGGTTTGTTACAAAGAAAGTTCAAGCACTGTTATTAAAGTAATTGACAAGTACAGTAAGTCTGACTTAGGTTGGGCTGACAATTCAACACAATCTATATTTTTCAGAAACAAAGAAGTATTTAGAGTATTATCTGCTAATGAAAGTTTAAGGCTGTATGACAATGTTCCATTAAAAGCAAAAGCCTTAACTAGTTCTGGAAACAGGTTAATGTTTGGTAATTATGTAGATGGATACGATATGAAGTCTGCTGACGGAAACGATGTTAAACTAGATTATGTTACAAGTTTAGTTGCTAATCCTGCAGTAAGATTAGACGACAATGAAAATGAAATTATTTTAAGTGTAGATGGTGAGTTTGTTTCTTCAGATTATCAAGTTTTAAATGGTAGTGCTACACCAAGTACAGTAAGTGTAGATAACTCAAAAGGTGTTTTTACTTTTGAAGATACATTGGGTAATCCTGTTAATTTTTTACAGGGAGATTTTATAACTTTTAATTGTGAACTTAAGAGTTACGCAACTGGTGGTAATATATATAACCAAAATGCTTCTGTTTTAAATTTAACCAGACCAACAGGTGGTTTCACATTAAGCATAACCTCTACTGTGCAACTTACTAATACTTATGGAGATTTAGCGTCCTTTGTTGGTAGCACTGATTTTGAAAACTTAATTGGAACAGGATTAGCTACAGCAACACCCATTTACAAACCGTTTAGTGACGCATCAACAGGAACTACAGCAACAGATTTTATTAATAATAGTGTAATAAGTAGCCCCGCTACTAATAGTGTAACTAGCAGTGCAGCAACTCCTGTAAATTCAGCTGTTCCAAATGCTGCTGCAGCTTCTTCTACTATTGTTTCTCCATCTACTTACCCAACAGGACAAACAGGGTTGTTAGAAACTTTTGATATTGCTACACCAACTCAAGTTACTATACAATCTTTAATGATGGTATACGAAACAGGGTCCACAAAATCATTTGAGGGTTTTGAGTTTTTAAGTGCGAATTTTGCATTTGACACAAAAAGAAATAAAGAAAGTTTACACAGTAATAGAGATTATGACTTAGCTATGGTTTATATGGATGATTACGCAAGGTCAAGTACTGCTTTAGTAAGTTTAGATAGTAGTATTAATGTGCCTGCTTCTAATTCTACATTAATAAACAAAGCACAAGTAAATATACCAGTTAGCCAAAAAGCTCCTTCTTGGGCTAAGTATTATAAATTTGCAATCAAACCATCTAAATTAAATTACGATACTATATTTATTATTAGAGCTGAACCAGACTCGGATGATAGTACTCAGTTTTGGTGTCAACTAGAAGGGGAAACCGCACAAAAAATTGTTGAAGGAGAAACATATACTGTGAAAACAGATATTGATGGCGCTAAAGGCTCTTATGTAGAAGCTACTTGTTTAGCTAAAAGCACATCTCCAAATATAGATGACCAATCTCCTACTTATCCAGGGCCTGGGGTGTATGCTAAGTTTTCTCCTGGAAACGAATACAGAATAGATGAACCCGGTAAAATAAATCAAAAAGGAATTAATAAAGAAAAAAACTCAATAGTTGCTAGCAGAGGTATTGACGCTACAGTTTCATTAATTGATAGTTTTACAGAAACCACAATTGAAGAAGGTACTAATGTAACAATTAAAATAACTTGTGAAAGACCAGAGGCTCAAATAACATATACTACGAATCCAGAGAATAAAAATAAATTTAGCGAATTAAATATAACCAGAACAGCCAATAAAACTTATAACACTGGAGCTAACCTTCAAGCAAATTTGCAACTGATGGTTAATGATCAATTTGTAAATAGTCAAAACTTTTTCCCTTCTAATAGTGTTAATTATGCTGGTAATCAAGGAGAAAAATTTAGATTTAGATTAACAACTGACCTTATTAAAAATGACGATACACCACAAGTACCTGATGTAGATTCTCAAGATTACGGAATTCACCAAGTAAGTTTTAATACTCAAGACAAAACTGGCGCTACTCAACAAGCTCTGGGGATTAAGTCTAATTTTAGGATGAGACTTGGAGGTACTACTCTAGGAAAATCTAAAGTTTCTATAAAGGTTAAATTAAGTAATATTCCAGACGGTTTGTTTGTTTTAGAGACAGATGGCGAAGATGCTCCAGATGATTTTTATTATGAAGGAAATGAAGTATTTAACATAAACGGTGACTTACACGATGGTAACTTGCAGGATCAAAACAATTGGGCTTTTTATGACAATGCTCAAAACAATGCTTATAGGTCTTCACAGGGGTTACCTGCTTCTCAGTATAATGGTGGAAAATTAGCACTCACTAGTACAGGAGGAACAGGCTTAACTACCGCTCCATTTTCTGTAGGTGACATAGTGAACGTGCAACAAACTAATTTATCGCCAACCAATCCACAATACAACGGACAACACACTGTGTTAGAGAAACCAGACGCTAATACCATAGTGTTAGATGTGGCATTTGGAGCTTCTACTCCTGTAGAGGGTGGAGCTGTTAATGCAGATGCAATTGTGCTTACTAACTTTTTTAACTGTTACTCTTGGGGTAATGGTATGGAGAGTTGTAAAATACAAGACTCATTCAAAGAAGATGCTCTCAATATTGGTGAAAGAGTATTTACTTTGTCTGAGGGTGAGTTTAGACAGAAACGAAGAAATGCTTCTATCACTTATAGTGGTATATATAATGATGAAACTAAGCTAAACAGAACTAACGAATTTAATTTAGGTATTCTAAACTTTAAAGATTTAAACGAAGACTTTGGTAATATAGAACTACTTAAGGCAAGACAAAATGATTTATTAGTATTACAAGAAGATAAGATATCTTACGTATTAGTTAATAAGAACGTACTTACTTCAGCTGATGGTTTATCTAACGTGACATCAACACCTACTATATTAGGAAATCAAGTAGCTCGTTTAGAAGAATATGGTATTAGCCATAACCCAGAAAGCTATGCTGAGTTTGGGTATGACAAGTATTTCACGGATTCAAAGCGTGGTGCGGTAATTAAGTTAAGTGGTAGCTCTTATTCTAATGAATCACTAGAGGTTATATCTCAAATAGGTATGAGGTCATACTTTAGGGATTTGTTTATAGAAGATTTTAATACTCAAAAAATAGGAGGATATGATCCTTATATGAATGAGTATGTGTTAAGCAGCAATAATAGAACATTACCAGTAGAGCCTCAAACTGTAAACTGCGGGTCAGAACTAGAGTTTAATAACCAAACAGAAAGCTTTACTTACACCGTTAAATTAGGGGCCTCTATAGGAACTACGGATATTGATTACAATGCAACTAGTGGAAATATAAACATATCAGTTACTTACAATGGAGCTACTACTAGTTCGGGAAGTGTTACAGGAAGCGGAACTTTTCAGTTTGATAAAAACATACCTTCTATTGAAACTGCTGTTATTACAGTTGCTGTGGTGGGAGTTTCTGCAGATTATTCAATTACCGCTCAGTGTCCAACTGCAGCTGTTATTAATGTATATCAAATATGTTTAAATAGCGAGTTTACTGGACTAGCTCCAACCATACATAATCAATATGAATGGGCTTCTAGTAATTTAACACCTTCTGTGTCTAGCCCACTTATTAACCAACCTGTGACTTTTACAAATGTATCAACAGGAACAGGAAGTGGAACACAAAGAGTGGCTCAGTATCAGGTATATGCTTCTCAAGTAGCTATTGGAACTACACCAACTCCAGAAGCGGTTGTTACAGTTAGGTCAGCTAAAACAGGTTCTGATTCATTTGACTTTAATACCAATAACGGAAACAGATTATTACATTTATTAAGTAATACTACTTATGCAAATACACAAACGGATATTAATGCATTAATAGCTGCTAGTGCTAATTTAACTATATCTAACACTTCAAGTGGTGTGTTTGAAGGTTCTTTTAATTACAGTAACACAGGAGGAACACCAGTATCTAATTTATATTTAATATACGACTACAGAAGTTCAACTCAAGTTAATTTATCTTTTGGAGCAACAGAAAGTATAGTTTGCGGAGGTGCTGGAACACTAGGACCATACTTCTTAGATGCGGCAGTTCCTTCTGAAGCAACAACTATTTATAATGACGCTGCGATGACAGTTCCAGCTGCTGCAGGATATTATTTATATGTTAATCCAAATCCAACAGTAGTTGACACCTATTGGTTAAGACAAGATGCAAATGGAGTGATTGTTCAAGTAAGTTTATGTTCAAGTTAAATTATGGCAGAAATAACATTATCATATAGCCCAGCAGTAAAAGGATGGCCTTCCTTTTATTCATTTATACCAGAGTATACTCAGGGTATGAACAATTATTTATATACATTTAACAACGGTCAATTATATAGACATAATACCAATACTTTAAGAAACAACTTTTATGGGGTTCAATATAACACCACTATTAAAAGTGTATTTAATAAAGGCCCATTGGAAAACAAATTATTTAAAACACTTATTTTAGAATCCGATGCTGCTTGGTCAGCTACTTTAGCAACTGACTTACCTCAAGTAGGTAGTATTGCAGATACTTATTTTGAAAAGAAAGAAGGAAATTATTTTGCTTTTATCAGGTTTCTAGAAACAGATATCAATTTGTTAATGAGATATGCTAATGGTATAGCAAACGTAACTACTGTTAATGCTACCACACCCGCAGCAACTACACTGACTTTTGCTAGTTCGGTAAATATAGGTAGTATTATTAGCATAGGGGATATGGTTTACTATGGGTCAACACCCTCCTTAGGAGGTGTAGTAACGGCATTAACTGGTCAAGTTGTTACTATAGACACAACAATAGCAGGTGCAAATGCGCCTAGTAATGGAGACTTTATACTATATGTTAAGAATACAGTAGCAGAATCTCACGGTATAATGGGGCATTACTGTGAGTATGAACTAACTAATACTTCAACTTCTAAAGTAGAATTATTCTCCGTTGGTTCAGAATCAATGAAAAGTTTCCCGTAATTTAGTATATTTGCATATGGATCCAGCTACAATGTTAATTATAAGCGGAATCACTAAAGGGGCAAGTGCTCTTTTTAGCCTAGACCAAGCGTCTAAAGCTAAAAGTGATTTGAAAACCGCTACAGATCAAGCTCAAAAATATATAGACAAAGCATATCAAAGCGCAGACGTAAACACTCAAAGAATGAGGTCTATTGATACTAGTTTGTATGATACTGCTAGTGAACAAATAAGCCAAGACTTATCTACTGTATTAGATGTCACTGCGGGTGAAGACCCAAGATTGGCTGCGGCTCAAGGGAGTAGGCTAGCACAACAATCTAATAAACAAAGGCAAGCTTTGGAGATGCAGAAAAGAAAAGATATTCAAAACTTAGAAAAAGATATTGCAGAAGGTGAACAAGCTAGACTAACTAGAATAGCTAATTTAGATGTTGCTCAAGCAGAAGGGTTTCAGCAACAAGCTACTGAAGCACAACAAAGAATGACTCAAGGAAGGCAGTCAGCTTTACAAGCTCCAGCATCTTTAGTAGGGGATTACACAGGTATGGTAGCTGCAGGTGTTTCTCCAATGCAGATTCAAAAAGGGTTTGAAGGGATGTTCGCTGGCGGTCAGCAAGCTGGTGTGTCACCGATTACTTCTCAGCTAGGAGCACAAAGTCAATTATTAAACCCTAACTATCAAGCTCCAACAAACACATTTGGACTTTCTTTAACGGGTCAG
>Ga0181410_1001022_pt1 | contig 12035 bp, 23 predicted proteins | sample 33SPOviralmetaG_FD_130112 | JGI IMG/M metagenome (GOLD analysis project Ga0181410, IMG submission 130112) | Marine viral communities from the oligotrophic San Pedro Time Series (SPOT) site, San Pedro Channel, CA, USA - 33 SPOT_SRF_2012-06-20 | ecosystem: Environmental > Aquatic > Marine > Strait...
ATTATAAATCTAAAGTTAGTGAATCTCTTTTAAAGTGGTTTAAGGTGTAGCTCTTTTTCTTTAGAACCGTTTTGTATATCTCAGACTCTATGCCACCCTTGGAGAACACCCAGTATATTTTATTACTGAGCCTTTCCTTGGTTGTCATCCTGTCCCTGCTCTGCCAGTAGCTTGTGGCACTGAAGTCTATGTTGTAGTACACCAGTGACTCAGCCTGACGTAGTGATATACCCTCACGCCCACTTACAACCTGTAGTGCTATGGTCTTGTCGGTGGAGTTAAACGTCTCAAGGTCGGTGCATAGCTGATCACCGTACACCTGCTTCAGTGCATTGAGTTCCTCCTTAAACTTGTAGAATATACCTATCTTCTGACCGCCAAACCTTTCCTTTATGTATCTCGCCTTTGAAAGGTCAATAACCATTGACTTGCCAGACTCAAACTTTATAGTACCAGAGCATAGCTGGTGTACCTTGCTCATTAGTTTTGCTGGGGTGTCTGCCAGCAGTACCTCATCCCTCCCCTGTATTACCAGATCCTTAGTCAGCCTCTTGATCATCTGCTTTGTCATAGGCTCTAAGTCCACGTACAACACCTCCTCCCTCGTGTCAACCACAAAACCAGCCTCCTTCTGGGTGTATGATATTATGTACGGCTTCATCTCTTCAAGTATAGAGTCCTTGCCACTAGAGTAGTCACTAACAAAGAAGCTATTAATCTTTCTCTGCCTAATGTTTACGTATTCGTTTGCAAACTTATAGAAGTTTTTAAACCTCTCGAATGGGTTGCCAGGAATGAAACATACCTGGTGATACATCTGACTGTAGGACTCTGGTGTGGGTGTACCTGATAACAGGATTACCTTTGGGTCATGTATGCGTACAAGACTCGCAACCAACTTAGACCTCTTGCTTACCTTAGGGAATGCACCTATCGAGTGTGCCTCGTCTAAGATGATAACACTAAAGTCTTGGTTAATAGACACCTTGTGTAGTGACTCGTAGTTTATTACCGTTATCCTGTACTTTGGGTTTAGTGTTTTGTAGTCATCCTCAATGCTACTTATTGCCTTCTTCTTCGTGACAAACAATACATTCTCTGCACCTAGTTTTTTACATATACCCAAGCTCGTGAAGGTCTTTCCTGTCCTCACCTCCATGGCAAGGTACAGGAAGTTATGGTTGTTTAAAACCTCTAACCCTCTCTCTATTATTTCCGATTGATAGTCTCTGAACTTGAACATTAGAATAGGTCTGTTTGGACTTCTAGTTCATGCTTGTACCTAAACCTTACCCAACGTGACTTTGCCTCACGACCTTGCTCTGGTGCTACGTCATACTGGAACTGACTGAAAGCTACAACCCACTTCCCAAACATTGTACGGCTAATAGTCATCTTAGACTTGGGCGCAAAGTCTGGGTTCTCCTCAATGAAGTCATGGTATAGCTCAGACTTACTTACCTTTCCACCTGGCCTAAGCTTGTCGTGTATACGTCCGTTTAGTATACCACACCACTCAATAAACTCATGGCAGGTCTCAGCAGCAAGCTTACGTATCCTAAGGTTAACAAAAGTACTCTTGATTAGACCCTTTGCTAAGTACATTTGCAGGCACTGTATCATGTAGTTATCAAACTGACACCACTCATCATCGTTCCAGTCCCCAAACATCATCTTACCAAACTCCTCAAGCGGTGTGTAGTCCTTGTTGTAGTGGTGTGCTAACTCAAGTTCCCACTTACGCCTCTCGAATGAATTACCCTTACCCTTGATTGCGTAGTTGGTTGTGATGGCAACCTTCGGTGACTTGCTGAATGGAATCTTTATAGCATCCTTGTTCTTCTTCTCTAGCGTAAGGCCCTCTGTTACTACAGAGAACAGACGCTCAAAGTCAAAGTGTTTTCTCACGTCATCAAACGTTAGTATCTGTGTATCAGCAGACACAAGCTGGTAGGCAAAACTCTTCTCGAAGTTAAACGACTTTCCGTCTATGATAACAACCTTCTTCATGTGGCTAAGTCCATTGATCCAAAGACCCTTACCACTCCCACCCTCTGGGTTGTCTGATATTACCTCATCGTTTAGTATAACTGCGGGGCAGTATGCTAGGTTCTTCCACCCATGTAGCATGTATCCTATTGTACTCTTCATGGAACGAGTTCTCTCCTCATCCCCTCCGCTTATGTTGGATATAAACTTCTGGTAGTCGCAGTCTATACTATCGCAATGAGCAAACTCTCTGTCTATGACATGGTCTTTCCACACGTACCCACCAAGGTCTATGTAGTCTATCATCGTGACGCTGTCCTCCTTTATCTTCACCGCCCCATTACGGTAGTACAGGTACGATGTGTCCTTGCTGTCCTCAATAAAGTACACCTCTATTGACTGTAGTAGTGTTAGGAAGTCCTCCCTAAAGTAGCGTGTATGCTCCGCAAAGTAGTTGTAAACAGAGCTGTCGTCAACGGTAAGTAGGTGTTCGAGAATGAAGTCCTTGATGTCCTTCTCTGATGTGTGGTCTATTAGGTTGTTAGTTACCTTAACAAACACGTAGTTCTTACTGCCCTGTGGACAGAACTTATAGAAACCATTGTCCTCAAGGAACTGCTTGAATAGTATGTGTACCATCTTGATAGTACCCTTGTCGTTCTTTGTCCAGAACTTATGGGTGCTGTCCTCCTCGTCTATCCTGTTCACCACGTTCTCCGCAATGATTGGGTCAACATCAGTCAGCTGATCCTTGATCTCCTTCTTAGAGAAACCACGTGCAAGCTTAACCTTTATCATGCTTACCTTGTCCTTGTCCTCGTAGTACTTAGTTCCAAAGTTCTGAATGTTTGAGTAAGCTGAGTCAATGGTTCTCTTTATCTCATCAGCCTTGAACGTCTCTGTCTCGAAGCTTGATAGTATGTACGAGGCTAGGTTTCTGTTTATACCGAAGTCATTAAATGCTGCCGCCAGTATGTACACGTTGTTGTTCCTAGCACCCTCAGACATTGGGAACTTATTCTGCCACCACTTGACCAGTATCTCTACGATCTTGTTCTCGTCAGTTATTGGTATGGTTTGCACACCAACGTGCTTTACTATCTCATCATAGCTCTTGTCCTCTAGCTTGTCCCACACGCTCGCATTTTCATTAAAGTATAGTAAGGGGTCATAGCTCTCGTAACAGACCCGTGAGACGTTCTTACAGGACTTGTCGAAGTACTTTGAGCCGAAGTGTTTCTCCAGTCCATTGAAGTAGTTCTTGTGGTTCTCTGGGATTGGTGGTATCTTGACCACCGCCTTGAGTCCCTTTCCGCTTGGTGATATGAACGCTGCGTACACGTACTTGCTCTGCGCCAGTATCTCCTTCTGGGATAGAAGCTCTCTGTTGTTTGGGTATCCATCAAAGTCTAGGCATATCAGTCCGCTGTGCTGAGTCAGTGACTTGTCGTTACGCTTTGTGAAGATGCCACTGAAACATATTGCAGGTAGCTGCTGCTTTAGTAGGTCTCTCTTCTCCTTGTCCTTCTCTGAACGTATACCCTTTATGATATCCTTGGATGCCCCATCCCTTATCCTTTCGATTATAACATCGACATCCCTATAGAAAGGCTGAGAGGTATCCTTTATGTCTTTGAATATAGTAATTTCCATTTATACTATTCTTTTATATTTATATATATTATTCTTTTATGACTAAAATGACAATAAAAATATATAAATATATATATAAAAAAAGAGTAGTAGTATATATATTTCTATAGTTCTATAGTAGAGGATAAGTTTGTCATTGAGTCATCGAAAAAAAAGGGGGCAGTCATAAAGACATCCACCCCCACTTAAAACAACTAAACTGATCTTTGGTATCCTAGAACGGCAGGTCACCATCGTGCGCCATCTCAACCTTCTTTGGCTGAGGAGTAGCTGCCTTCTGTTCTGGCTTCCATGTGTTCACGGATACTGCGTGTGTCTTGCCGTAATCGTCAACGGACTTTTTCTTTGAGACCTTTAGCTTCGTGTACCACTTTCCGTTGTACTCGAACCTGTGTTCCTGTGGTAGGTCTGTTAGGCATACAGAGATTTCAATTAGGTCTCCGTCAAACTTTTCTGTTCCGTTGCCTACGTAAATTGTTTTCTGATCGTTACTCATGTGTAATAAATTTAATATTATGCTCCAAGAAGTTAATAGCGGCACAGATAATCTTATCCTTATCTGCACGGCTAGTACAAGTATTTGGAACTTCTACTTGTATTTTATTTATGGGTTTACTAAAGGCTCTCACGATAGATGAAGCTATCGAGGTCACCCTCTCCCTTGTCTGTGAAAAACTTTTTATATACCTTGATTGCATTTTCTACCTTTTCACGCCCGCTTTCTATAAACTCCTCTGAGCAGTCAGCTATCTTAACCTCCAAGCTATTCTTGTCGATTACAATAAACCTCATGGGCTTGTTAAATAATGTCTGATAAACGTATGCCTGTGCATCGTAGCAGTACTCCTTACAAGACCACCTAAACTTATGCACGTTGCTTGATGTCTTTAGGTCGTACACGTAGTCCTCTCCCAGTATGTCGCACTTGCCCTTCCAATCCACTCCACCTATGTTGGTTATGTTGGGTACTTCAAACCTATTACGGCTGTCGTATATCATCTCGTGTAACTCAAAGTTAGACTTGATCTTGTCAGCCCACTTGTGAATGGTCTCCACCTCGTGAGATAGTAGCACGTCATACTGGTGCAAGTTGTTCTCTGCCGTGTATCCCTTGAACTCCTTGTTGTTACGTGTCTTCACGTCTAAGACGTGGTACGTTTCAAGTTTCTCTGGCTCGAGCATCAGCGTGTGAAAGTATCCACCCTGTATTAGTGGTAGGCTCTTGTCCATCTTTCCGAACCTTGTCGGTGAGTATAAAAGGTTTCTTACGCTTGATGCAGACAGGTACTTCTTGCCAAACTTTCCGTAGTAGTCTTCATCACTTTGCAGCCTTCTTAGTACTTCCTTTTTTTCCATTGCTTAACTGCTTTTTGATTTCTAAATTAACCTCCTCTGATAGGTTATATCCCTTGCTAATAGACCCAACGATCCATTCAAATCCCTTTGACTTGTTTGCCTCTATAAACCTTAGCATTGAGTCCCACTTGTGGTCTCCAACCTTGAGTGTGTACTTCTCCTTCGTCTTTACAGGAGCAGCCTTTGTCTCATTGTCCCATGACTTTGTTGTGTCCTCGTCTATCCATAGAGATAGTCCAAGTCCATGCAGCGCAATAGCCTTAGCCGTCGACCTCTGTATAGCCGTGTTCACGTTGAACGATGTAAGCTTTGTTAGTGGTATGGCTCTGTTTAAGTTATCTAAGACTGGCAGGTAGTCTATGTGTTCCATGCCGCCAACTACTATGCCTACCTTTACGTTGGCAAATTTTCCATCCGTAAAGTATGGCACACCTTCTGCATTCTCGTATACTATACGTTGTGCATCTGGGTAATTTTGTTTCAGCACGTGCCATGCCCATGCCCATGATAGGTACTCAAACCTACCCTTCTTTTTTACCTTGTCGGCAACTGATATCTTGCCGAGTGTCTCAAATGTGTTCTGTGATTTCATTGATTACTTTTTTGATTGATGAATACTTTTTTAATAAATTATCTCGCCTTGTCTTCATGTACTTGATGTGCTTGTCGTTCTTTCGGGTGTTCATCTCCCTCTTGATACGCTCCTCAACCAGACCAAGCTTGTATAGGCAGTTACTTAGGGAAAGGTGCTTAGCACCATCGACCCACCCATGCTCTTGGAATAACTGGTACTCGTCATGGTCGCACTCCTTGTAGTAGTCTCCGCCCTTACCCATGTTAAGAATCTGTATGTCTCCGCCAAACTTCTTTAGCTTCACGCCATGTCCTATGATTGACAGACCATTCCTTTGTTCTGTTATAAGGGAGTCACTCTCACTGAGTGCCTGTTGGTATAAGTTTTCTAGGCTATACATCTGATTTCTTTACTTCGTTAATAATAGAGGAGTAGTCCTCGTCCTTTAGGTTCTTTATAGCACGATTGTATCCATTGTATATGGTGCTATACCCCACATCGTATCCGTACTCGTTTAAGAACCTTACGATGGAAGAGATACGCATCGGTCTCTCCAGACATAGGAAGTATAGCATCTGCCTTGCGTCAACTATATCACGCTTCTTGGTCTTCTTGAATAACTCATTGAGGCTTAGATTAAAGTGACTAGCTACCGCCTCCGCATAGCTGTCAAAGATTTTCTTCTTCATGTTCTTCTTTTTTTAATTGTACTTTTAATAAAATTAAATACCCAATTAGGTCTTGCAGTGTGTCTTCAGACCTAACGTCATCGTACCCCTTTGTCTTTATGCGTGATAGCTTGTCGTCTATCCTTGCAAGTATGCCTTGCTTTGGGGATAATGTGCTGAATATTTTTGGTGGGTTTATAGCCGTGTCGCCATAGGCTTTATTCTTACTTATCAGCAAGTCATTTATCTCTTGACAGACCTCTCTGATGTAGTGTTCTGAATCCATATGTGTTCTATTGTTTGGTTACTCTATCTCGGAGTGACAATCCCTTGCGTAGTCGTATAGTTCATCGATTATATCCTTGTCAAGGTAGTCGTAGTAGAATCCCGTTAGGTCAACCCCGTTAATTAATACCTGCTCGACCTCTAAGTCTTCGTCTATCTCCTCCTTGAACTGACTAGCTTCAACCTCGTATGTGTACTCGATCTCTATTGTGTACTGCTCGTCCACGTTCTCAATAGTGTACCAGCCAGTATGTTTTCCTTGTCTCATAATTGTTTCTTTTTACAAATGTAATAAAGTTAATCTTAAAAAAAGAATTTATTCGAGTAAAGTTGACCACTCCTTAGGATTTATTCCATCGACCAGACAGATACCAGTCTCAATATCTTCCGTTAGTGTGGCATACCTTACGGTATTGGGACATACATACTCTCTCTCGTAGATGTAGATTTTGTTGTCCATCTCGTCAGTATCCCTAGATGTCTCTTGGAATCCATGCTTGGCTAGTGACTGACTAACTTGCTTGTACGTGTAGTTCATTGCTTCCTTGGTCTGTGCTTCCAAATCCTCCGTACTATCATTATATAGATTACACTGATCGCTACGAACTGAGGCTCTCTGCTGATTAATATTAGCAGAAAGTGACATAGTATTGTAACCACTATCGCTATAAATAATATGGATAATATTAGCTTTATGTTCTTCATCTCTTTTTGTTCTTTAATTGATCTTCTCTTATGATAGGTAATTTCTCATCGCCATGCTCTATTAGTAGCATATCGAACTCATCTTTTAGTAAGTTTAATTGCTCCTCTGTACCCTCGAATGTTAATTTCATCTCTGTTTAGTTATTTAGTTATTAAAAAAAATTAATGCCTTAGCAGTATACTTCTGGTGGCATATTACTTTCAAGATCGTCTATCTTTTTACAATGCTGAACGTATGTCCAACACTTAGATAGATTAGTTATTACCGAACTCCAATCGTTATCCTCCTCAGCCTCACATATATCGGCATACGCTCCTTGCCATTGCCAATACATAGTGTCATTGTAGTCCCCTCCGCTTTGAGATTGAAATGCATCGGCTATCTTATTATATAGGTACAAGCATTTATTCTTTTCTGATAGATTAATTTTCATCTGTATTTAGTTTTTTAAGTGTTGAGGAATAGCCCTCTACGACCAATGCCCCACATCATTTACGATGTGAGGTTAGTGGTCAATGTTAGGTAATTCTAATTATTGTGTAAATGCAGATAAATATGTTTGTAATACCTTCTGCACCTTAGTGTAGTGTACTAACGGATTAATATTCTCTGCACCATTATCTAACTCTACAATTCTTCTCTTTATCAATTCATTTATCTCAATAATTAATGTGGTACTTGCCATCATCCCTAAATCACGTACATCCTTATTCGCCTTCTTAATCATTTGATCATTATTCATTTGTTAGTGTTTTAATTTGTCGAGGAATAGCCCTCTACTACCAAATCCCCACTCCGTTTCTGGAGTGAGGTTGGTGTCTAGTGGATAGTTATATTAACTATACAATCTAAGGTCTTCCATTCGTATCATACGAGTGTCCTTATCGATCAGGTGTCCGTACTTCTTGTAAGCAGAATCATACGTCATCTCCTTGTTTGACTGCACTAGCTTGTGTATATGAATCTCTGTTGTCCGTACTCTGATATTGCTTTTGAATGCCATGCTTAATGTAATTTTTGGTTATATAAATTTATAATATTATTGTCTTCCAAGTCCATTACTTGAGGATACTTGTCTACGAGTAACTGAGTAATTAACTCCTTTATAATGTCTCGTGCATTGGACTTATGTTCATAGGATATTATCTTCTCAGATATCATCCCAATGGTACTCTCTTGTGCAATTCTTGATACTATACTGCTGCCAATTTTTACAACTATCTTTGGATGCTCCATACATTTAACCTTTCGTTAATTAATGTTTCATACTCATCGAACTTATCGTTGTAGTAGTCTTGCGCTTCTTCTGTAAATCTTATTACACCATCGCTTGACTCTGTGTAGGTGTCTGCACCAAATTTTATCTCGGTAATCTGTGTAGCCAACTCGTCTACATACTCAAGGAAATTACTATCGCATACTAGGTCTTTTACTTTCATTTTAATTGAATTTATTTGTAAACAAAATGACGACTATATCGTCTTGATTTAGTGTAAAAATAGTGATTACTTTTCAGACTACCAAATAATCTTTTCAATTATGTCTTGGTAGTATTGTTTCATGTCGAGCAATTCATCCTCAGAGGGTGGATGAGTTTTGCTGAAACTAATTATATCTTCAACGTCTATATACCTTCCGCTATAGACTATGTTAGATTTTTCGCTATAAAGCATTGTCACTTCCTCTTCGTCGTTGAAAATAATTGTGGTCAGAAATATGACATCACAATAATCGGTAGCTATCTCAATAGTCTCTGTGTATGGGTAGAAGCCGATATTCTTTTTCTCCTCACAGAATGCTAAGATACCTATGAATGATATGATACTGAGTACCAGTAGTACTTCATTTACTTGCTTTGTCATATCTTACTTAGTTTTTAATTGATTAATAAATTTTACTTATTTGAATCTCTTCTTAACGCCTTCTTAAAGCCATACGCCTCTCCGATTAGTTTTACTCCTCTGTATCTTTCAATTATTCTCATAGCTTCTTCAAAGTCGCCATTTAAGACTTCACTACACATATGATCCATAGTTATCGCATCGCAATATACCGTCTCAAATGATAATACTTCTCCATTGTATGCTATGTACTTTGGTGTAACTGCATCGGAATGAGAGCCATTATATACATCTTCTATATCCTCCCAATCAACTTCCTCCTCAAATGGTATATTCTTTACTACTCTAGAGACTAGCTCTAACCAGTTTTGAATCTCTGATCTTATGTCTTGTACGTTCATCTTACTTAGTTTTTAATTGATTAATAAATTCTTTCGCTTCCTTGTCTGATACGAATACTTTGCATTCATCACATCTTTGTATCTCTTGAATATTGCTACTCGTATTGTATGTATCTATCCATCCCTGATCATTACATTCTTCACAATTCAATTTATTTGAATTATACCATATAATAAAATCTACAACCGCTTGGTATGTCACATCCAATTCATTACTACTTAGGCATTCATCAAAGTACCCTACCTTACCTACGTTTTCAAAAAGGTAATCGTCTATCTTCTCGACTACTGGCTTTAACCATCTCTTCCAATCCTCGTGATAGGCAAGGTCTACTTCTGGTCTGTGGTTGTCTTCTGAGTACACATAATTAGTGTAACCAGACGCTTCATAGGATTTTACTCCCATAAATTCTGCGATTAATTTGTTTGATTTCATCTTACTTTAATCATTTGGTTAGTTAATAGACAAGCATCTAGCTTGTCGTAGTTTAGCTTAATAGCCTCCATTCTTCGGAGTTTTTCTTGCTCCAAGACTAATATCTTTTGATTCAGTCTCCTTATACTATCCATGTGTCGGATAGTGTCTTGCTCAATTCTCTGTCTGTCCATAATTCTATTTATTTAGTATTAAAGAATTATATGTAATACCTTCATAATCTTGATATACGTTTTCATCAATAGAATAGTTTTCAGATAGATACTTTGAATGATCGTTAAATGTTTTATTAAAAACATCTGATCCCAATTTAACATAATAGTCAACTAGATAGCTATCGGTACTTTCTAATTTGCCGTATGTATATATACTATCCATCATACTTTTCATACATTTTATCTCTTCTTCTTCAGCTAACTTACTTAGTATGTTATGAGATAAGTAATCTGTAATACAATCGTATTCTGATCTTGTATCTACGTTGAAATTTGAAGAACTAAATTCATCTAAATGCATCAAAACTTCTCCGTAAATTGTATCGTAGCTAAGGTCTTTATATCGTGTTTCGTTGGTCTCAATGTGATTCATGAATAATTGAGAAAATAGAAAATGCTGATAATTCATAATTTGTTTGTTGTTTAGTTGAATAATAATAATTGTAGGTAGAGATGAGTCGAACATCTCTATGTACCATACTACCTATGCACCCATGTTGATAAGCCACCAGAGGGCTAATATGACTACCAGTTGTAATTTTAGTAGGTCGGAAAACTTGATCTTGTTGTTCATAATTGTTGTGTTTTAGTGAATAAATTTACCCCCGCTCTGAGGGTTGTTAATTAGTAGATTGTCAGCTAGGTTCTTGCGCCATTTCTTTGACGATGATAGCTTTCTATATGGATATGACTTGTACGATCCATCTGGCTTGATTATATTCAACGCAGTAGTGCCTTTTGGCATCTGGTACTCGACCAGTATGTCCTCGTCAACATAGGACACGATGATCCCCTCTCTATCGGCTTGGTTGCGGTATATATCAACTTGTTCTCCTACCCTATCATCATTTTCAGCAAACCTTTCCTTATGATCCTTAATTATCTCGAAGACCTCGTCAATAAACCCTTGTGTATTAAAGCCGCTTGTATTCTTAATAATACCGAATAATGATGATATGGATTTCTGACGTGATAGGTAGTCCCTCAGCGAGTCTGGGTCTCTTACGGTAGATGTATAGTTACTATCTATGACTACCTCTATGTATTGCTTCATGTTTACCAGACGCTCTTCTGCTCTGGACAGATCGTCCTCATCGACTACGTAGTATGTGCAGTCTGTAAAATCAGCAAAATTAGGGTAGTCCTTGTGATCCTTGTCTTCGTACCAACTACCAAAGTCAAGGGGGTACATATCTTCTTCATACCAATCCAATCTGTCTTTAAGATAAATGTCATTCTGCATGGACTCTAGTAGCTGCAGCCCATTGTCGTGTCTCTGGTGTTCTCTGGAGGTCATTGACCACCTCCTAAATAATAATTTCATTTGTTAGTTATTTTAAGTATCTGGAGGAACATCCCTCTACCACCAAATCCCCACATCATTTACGATGTGAGGTTGGTGGTTGGTTAACTTTCGATTTATTTCAAATATCTATCACATGCCTTCCATACTTCATCTTCAGTCATATCTACAATTGTTGGAGACATCAACTTGCAGTTATCATCGTGATCTATTGCTTTAACCGAATGACATATCTCATGTGCTACTAATGGCAGTAATTTTGCCCTACTTTTTGCTGCCCAATCTCCTCGTATATGTACATAGTTTTCTCCCATACCTGCATAGCCAATTACATTGTGCCATCCTTCGTGTGTTTCTGTACCTACTTCCCTATCTACGATTCTGATTGTTTGTCTTGGGATATTATATCTATTCTTAAATTCATAGATGATTGTCATTACTGATCTTCTTAGCTTGTAGGTATCATCATTCATATCTCTGTTATTGAATCCCTTTGTAGCCCTGTTTCCATTTCTCATAATCTCTAAAGTTTAGTTGATTAGTTAATATTCATCGTTATCGGGAAAGAATGATTCAGTAAGACCATCAGCATTTCCCCATATACCTTG
>Ga0181410_1001023_pt1 | contig 12016 bp, 14 predicted proteins | sample 33SPOviralmetaG_FD_130112 | JGI IMG/M metagenome (GOLD analysis project Ga0181410, IMG submission 130112) | Marine viral communities from the oligotrophic San Pedro Time Series (SPOT) site, San Pedro Channel, CA, USA - 33 SPOT_SRF_2012-06-20 | ecosystem: Environmental > Aquatic > Marine > Strait...
AAAAAATCTCCTGAAAATATACAAAATGTAAAACAATCAGAACCTGTTTTGCCTTCTCCATCTTTATCTACTGCTCCTACTTCATTAAATCAACCTGACACAAGAACACCATGTAACACGGTGCAAAAAGTTAAGAAGGTTTTAAAACGAAGAATTCGTTAATTAAACTTTTCTTAATACCTGATATTTATTGTGATATTGACCAAAATCATTTTTATCAATATCTCCATCATTTTCCCAAGTTTCAACGACTTCGAAACCACACTCCTGTGCTAAATCTATCCAACTTGCTTTTGTGTAACAAGTCATATCTGAAAAATTTGTAGCGTCTTTATCTTTTTGATAAATCAACGCCTGAATGTGAGCAGATCCTCCTATTTTAAGATGCTCGTAAATATATTGTAAAGCAGTTCGTGCTTGTTCTTGTCTTAAGTGAATAAATACAGTAAGCGAATATACTTTGCTTACCTTTTTATCAAAATCCTCTAATAAATAAGCAGAGCAATCGTGTTTTTCTACTGACTCATTAACAAAGGCAGGAACAATATCCACACCGTAAGCGTCATAATCGTTTAAATGACGCAAAATACGACCATTCCCGCAACCATATTCGAGGACGCTTTCATCTTGTTTTAATCCAATCTCATCAATTGTATAATTCGCATCACGCAATCCTGTATTATACCATTCTAAATTTCCCTCTAATCCTGCAGGGTGAATCACATAGTCGATAATTTCTTTTTGAAGAATTTGTCCCTCGGCATCATGCCATTCTTTCCACGAATCATATTTTCTAGCCATTATAATTTAAAATGAGAAAAAAAAGTTAAGAAAAAAACTAATTATATTTTTCATAATAGATCTTTTTAAAAAGTTTATAAGTTTTATAATATTCTTTTTCAGAACTTAAATTTGCATTTTTTATTTCTATTTCTCTCCCAAAAATATCAGATAATATTTGATTCCATTTTGATATTTTATCAAATTTTAATTTAATAAATGTAAAGTTGTCTCTTTTCTTAATCCAGTAATCTCCTTTGTATTCCATCGCATCATTAACTTGATAATGTTTCATTATTTCACTCATACTCTCATAATCTTCAATATTATGAAATATATGCATTTGAAAGAAATCAACTTCTTCATCAATTGTTAAATTATCAGGAACTTCAAATTCTTTTCTGTTATGTTCTAAATTCTGAAAATAACTTGATATTTTTCTATCAATAGGATTTCTATAAACATCAATAAAATATGCTTCTTCTTTTATTAAATCAAAAATAGATTTGGGACGATCTGTTTGTTTGAATGGTTTATTTCCTATTAATTGAGCGTCTTTAAAAAACTTATTTTGGTGTAGATGAATCGGGTGACAAATTTCCCAATCATGTAAAAATGTATTATGGAGAGTGCTTCCGCCTGTTTTTCCCCCAGCATAAATAATTATATCATACGGAGGATTTATTATTTCCGACATATTTAATTATGAGATTTTTTTCTCAACTTTTTTTCTAAATATACTTTAATGAATATTTTGGTAATTGTTGAATTATATTTTCATAAAAACAAATCAGGAGGCGAGGGATATTTGCATTATTTTCTAAAAAAAATAAAAAATTATACAGACGCTAAAATAGAAGTATTATTACCCAGTAGTAAGGAAGATAAAAGATATGAGTTTGAAAATATTTTAATTAATGAAACAATTGAAAGTATAGAAGATTGTAAAGGTTATATCGAAAATTCAGATTTAGTAATTACTCAATTAATGCTTTCGCCTGAAGTAATTAAAATGTCTTTAGATCTTGAGAAAAATGTAATATGGATATTACATGGTTATTTTGAAGGATTTAATAAATTAATGAAAGATGACAGAATTATAAAAATATTTAATTCAAAAAATGTATTAAATGATTTTTCAAACAAGAGTCAGTATAGAATTGAAAATTATCATATTATTTATCCATTTACAGATTTCCCAACCTTATCAAAAAATAAAGATGTTGAAAAAGAAAGACGAGAATATATTTCTTTTATTAATCCGATACGAAACAAAGGAGCAGAATTAATTTTAAAACTTGCACGAAAAAATCCGAGTAGAAAATTTTTAATTGTCGAAGGCGGATATGCAAAAATGGAACAAAAGGGATATTTAGAACAATTCAGACAATTGACTAATACTCACATTATCAAAAATACAAATGATATTGTGAATGATATATTTTTAAAAAGTAGAATTGTTATTATGGCTTCTAAATATGAGAGCTATGGTATGTGTGCGAGTGAGGCTACTTGTTTTGAAATACCTGTAATAATAAATAAAAATACAAAAGGATTAGTTGAAAATCTTGGTAATTTGTCTCTCGGAGGAAAAGATGAAAACCTTGAATCATATCAAAGAATTATAGAATCATTAGACATCGAAGAGAATTATTATATATGGAGTAAATATTATTACGAACACGCAGAAGAAAGATATAACGAAATTGAGTATCAGTATGAGAAATTTTTAAATCAACACTTTAAACAACAAGATGAAGATTAGTTGAAACATTACTATAAAATTCAACGCCCACGCTTTCAACTAATATTTTAGTTCCACTCGGAGCAGTTGATTGACTTTGGATAGAAATCGCAAGTATCTCTTCATCTGAAGCACAGTCACCTGTCGAAATAATATTATTAAAATTTACTTGTCTGTTATGTTCGATAGTATGGGGTTTAAATCCGCCCCATATTTCAATCCTCTCACCGACATGTATTTCCTGTAATTGTTTCCACGAATACTCTTTCCTCGAATGAAACCACGCCCCAGCATCATTAACTCCAGTAGGTTTAGTATATACAATAAAAAAAGGAAGACTGAAAAAAGATTGATAATTATCAATCGTGACAACTGCTTTTAAACTGCGAATGCTCTGTAATGTTTTCGGTTTAGATCCTTCCCCCCAAAAATAATAATTAAATTTGTCTGAACCTTCCAGTTCTTTTTTATATAACCACCCTAATCTATCGTCCTCATCAGCTGTCGGCGGAGGCATACTATCTGCAAATACCGAAATTGATCCTGAAGAAGATAATTTAACTTTTCCTGTATGAGGATTTTTTTGAGCATCTTCATCTGCCACCTTCAAACAACCATCAACCGAATGAACCGAACTCAATTTATTTTCCGTTTTATTAAACGCATACATTATATATATACTTGATTATTTATTTTTTTATCATAATTTTTAATATGTGTAACTTGTTGAAAATATAATTGAACCCGATCCGTGAGTGTTTGATACACTTAATCTAAAATATTTTGATTTAAAACCAGCGAGAACAATCTGTTTAGAAAGTCCTGAGGTGTGTTCTGTTATATAATGACCGTCCAAAGTATAATAATTTGAATTATCATTTGAAACTTCCACATCAATATTTAATGAATTTATATGTATGTCCGCTTCTGCTAAAATACTTATATCTCGATTTGCTTCTAATTCCTGTATGTGTGATACTGTAACATATCCTGCGGGTAATTCGTGATCTGTCGTTACAACTTTTGTTTGCAAAGATTGTAAATTATCTCTTACAATCAATTCATCATCATCGGTAATTTTCAATGACCGTAATCTTTTATCTTCGGTATGATGAGCGTATAAAGAAACGCATTGTAATTCAGTAAATTGGGAACTTTTCGACCTTGTAACTTTTGAATTTAACTGTTGCATCGGATCTGACATTTATATATAAATTATATTATTTTTTTTTGTTCTTTTTATTCTTTAATTTCATATAAAACATTTCCTTTTGACTTTTCTTTTTTTCTTTTTTTTTTGTCTCTTCCTCTTCTAAAGAATTACCATATTGTTCTCCGCCATTCTTTAACAGACACTCAACCTCTTGACAATAATTTAAATCCATTATATATTAAACATTTAAAAAAAGTATAGAATATTTTTTATATTTGTTTAATATAAATGAAATTAATCCGCCTTGTAACAGAAGATTCAACAGGACTTTTTAATAACACCTTCAACGAAGATTTATTAGTGAAACCAAATTCTAAACTCGCTTTGCAGTCTTTATCAATAGAAACGCTAAATAATGTTATTGATATTGATTCATCGAACGATGAAATTCAGTTTCAAGTATCAAACGGATTTTTAAAAACCGCAAGATTAAGTCATGCTTCATATAATAGAAATAATTATAATGATTTGTTAATAGATATTCAAAATGCATTAAATAATGAAACAGGATATTTAGATCCGACAGATGTCATAAGGCGTAATTTTGGATTAGAATGGAAGTCAGAAATAGATACAAATAAAAAAGTTTCAGTTGCTTACGAGATTGGTGTTAATGGAGATTATGAAGATAAATTTAATATACCGGCTGATAAACTGGAATTTGTTACTAGTTTGGGGAGAAGAGTTCTTCGCCCCCAAGCAGGGCAGCCGAACAATACAGATAATGACAGATCTGCTTTATTTGATACATTTATCTCTCGAGGTTGCTCTTTTATTAGAGGAAGAACTCATAAATATGGTAATACGCTGGGATTAGGGCAAAGATCAAATGGGTATATTGTTGGACTTTCAAAAACTAATATAACCGCATTACAACCGAACGAAATTACAGACGCTATGATTAACTATGCTATTCATGTTACTTGCACTAATGCTAATGTTAGAAGATATTATTATATTATTGATGGAGTTTCTACAATATCAGGCACTTTGCCTAATTTTAATGGCGATGGAGATGTAAATAATGATTATCAAGAAGTCATGATTAATTTTAATAAAGTGACTGCTAATGTTTATCAAAATGGAGATCCTATCCCTATTCCTATTTTTGAAGCCGCATATACCGCAGGAGAAAAACTTTATCCATTTATCATTTTTAGAGGAACAAATTGCGAAATCAATTCAATCCGAACAATTCCATCACCTTATGGGGCAGTTACGCAGGGTTCTGAAATAAGTGAATTAGCAGCCCCCCCTCAACCGCAAAGAAATGCAGGAGATAATTTTATCGAGTTCTCACAGTCATTAGGAGAATTTTTAGGATTCCAAAATCCAAGAAGACCGCAAAACGGATTTATAAATGCGGTCGAGGTTAATTATACTGCTGGGACATTATTTGAAGCGACAGACATAGCCGATGCCTTCGTTATTGAATTACTTAATTTACGATGTGAATCTTATGATGGTTTAAAACAACAAAGAAAAAATATTCTCGCAGTTGTTCCGAAATCAAATCAAGGAGGTGAATTAATTTATGAAACAAATACGCCATTCTTTATTGATTTAAATAATGCAAAAGAGATATTATTAAGAAACATTAAAATTAGAGTTGTTCGTCCTGATTATAGCGAGATACGATTATTAGGAACAGCAACGATGGTTTTGCTTTTAGATGATAAATAATTTTATAAGAGACAACGATAATAATTCTGATTTTCACATATTAAAAAAGATAATTTATTACAATTATTTTTTTTATTTTTATTTCTTTTTGTATTTGTCTCTTGTTCTTCATCTATTAAGATAAATACAATTTTAAATGTTATAGTATCGCATATATCCCTCATGTATGATTGATGAACTTGCTTATATATTTTATCAACGAGCTCGACAGGAAGGAAGCGATCTAAATAATTAACAACCATCTGCTATATTATTCATAAAGATAATAAAAAATTATGGTATTTTGTAATTTCTTAAAAATCCGATTGTGACACTTTGGGACACTTTGACACATAAAAGGGGGTTTTAAATCCACATAATAGAAAAAGATATATATTCTCCCATTCTATACTTTATATATTTATATGTCACAAGTGTCACAAAGACCATAATAAAATAGTTAGTAAAAATAATAAGACTAACTATAGTGTAAATTATCTGTGACACATTTTGTGACACTTCAAAATATTAGGTGTCACAAGTGACACTTTCTCCGAAATTAATCTTCAACGGATTTTAAATAATTATTGACCTCTTCCTGTAAAAGTTTATTATTAATTTTAAATCCCCTAAACTGTTTTCCGTCATCTCCTCTATAACGATTATAACAAACCGCCGTCCCACCTATTATCAACATTTTGGATTTTAAATTTCTCGCATTTACATGTTCTGTTGAGTGTCCGTTCGTATTACAATAATGTTTATATTTAATGATTAAATCCTGACCTGATATTGTCATATCTTCATCGATACAATCTTGAATAAAATAATATATCGGATCTACACTATTTTGCATTAAAGCCTTCATTCTATTTGTGACAGGGAAAATTCTCGGATTAAATTCTTCAATATCTCTTTTCATACAATAACTATATATGCTATTTAATATTTTTTTGTCTTTTAACATTTGTCTCATTCTCGTATAATAAGAAATATCTTTCTTTTGTTTTGGTGTTTCTATCACAAAGTATCGTCTATTATCAAGCGTTAATTTTAAAGGATTATCAGAATTAGAACACATAAAAAGTCTAATATAATTTTCAATCGTGTAAGGTTTAACCATCTTTTCGTTAATAAGTGTTGTATCGGCGGTGATAAGATTTTTAAGTGCCTGTTCGTGCTTGTATCCATTTTTTCCATCTAATTCATTTATTTGCAATACAAGTTTATTTTTAAGAGAACTATTAAAATTACCGAAGACTGTTTCTAAATCTTGAACTCGTGAGACATATTTATCGCCGAGTATATTTTCGATAAATGAAATAATTATATCTTTCCCTGTTCCTTTTGCCCCATTTAAAAGAATAGCAACATCAGGTCTATCCGCAGGTTTTTGAAATATGTGACAAATATAATTTAATAAGTATTCAAATGATGCCTCATCGTCAGAACACATGTAATTTAAATGTGAAATAAATTCATCAACTCCCTCCCATTCATTTTTTGGTAAAATATTATCAAATTCAAAACCTGTATATAAATTCCAGTATTTATCATTATTTAAAACAGGGTCAAAAACAATTTTTTGATATTTTCTTTTATTTTTATCTTTTAACCATTCATAAAAGAACGCAACATCTTGGCCATCAACTGTTATTCTTATATGTTCTGTAATACATGAAAAAGATGATTTGCAATATTCGCCGTAACTATTATCATCAAATTGTTTAATAAATAAAAGGGGACTTTCAATCATTAAATGATTTTCTTCAAACTCTTTTTTTTGAATTGTGTAGTCGTCTTCATATTCAGGGAGATCCAAAGAATTGTCAATTTTAATTTTATCTGAGTGTTCTTTCATATCCCATTTAATACCATATTCTGTCATTTGGTTATTAAGTTTATCTATTACTTCTGACGGTTCTAATTCTGAATTTAAAAAAAATCCATCAAACATCGCAGAGCCTATATCTTTGCTATTAAATAATTCCATCGCTTCTTTTAAAATTTCATTTTCAAAAACACATAATACTCGATTAAGAAAACAACCTTTTTTATTTTCTTTTTTTAATCCTGTTTTTGGAACTTCAATAAATTTATCATGAGTTGAATTAAAAATTAAATTTTGCATCTGTTTAAATTCTCTATCAATCCCAAGTAAAAAATTATTATCTGATTTAATTGTTTGTCCCATATTCATAGCAATAAGAATCTGTTTTTTTGTAATATTCCATTTTTTTAAAATATCTTCCCTGTCTTTAATATACTTTTCTAAAAATGGTAATTTCTGATTTTTAAAATATTTGTCTCTTACATATAATAAGATAGTAGGGTGAGCGTTTATAATATCATAATCATTAAATAACTCACCGCATAAAAAACCTCTAATGTCTTTTTGCATAGATTGAATACCGAATTTTTTAACATATTGACGGCCTTGAGATTTCATACCTTTACTGTATTTATATGTTTGATTGTAATTACCTTTTTTTAAGACGACAGAAGAAAGATGATTTTTTAATTGAGTAATATATTTTTCCATATCCCATTTATCGCCATTTTCATTTGTTTCTTCCGCATCATAAATGGTGTCAATTATTATCTCGTTCGGTAATTTTAAGATGTAATCGCATCTTTCTAAAACATATTTTTCGGTATGATTAAAAGTTTTCATTATATATATATTAGGAAAAGATTTTTTTAAATAGATTTAAAAAGAAATATATACAATATATATATATAATGCCTCGCCACCAATCCTCAATTAATATGACTAATTACCATTACCGAGTTGATATTTTAGACACCATAAATGATAATAAATTAATAGGTTCTAAATATTATTTCACACGAAAGGAAATGTGTGATGAGTATAGTATCTCGGCACAAACCATGTATAAGATGATGAAAAATCCAAACCGTAATACACGCAATCCAAATTTAAAAGGCGTTCGCTTTTATCGTGACACGCAACCTGCTCTTATTAGATGTTATAAAAAAAATGAAGATATTTACGGAACACTCGACGAAGTAGATCAATAATTTTTTAGTCTTTCTTGTTTTAATACACGGTTCTTATGCATCTGTGTTTTAATATGCCTTTCGTAATCATTCCATTTATACGATTTACCACAAACTTCGCATTCTTTTCTCGGTGTGTTTTTCTGATAAGATTCAAACTTTTCTTTATTTTCAATGTAATAAATTTTGTAATATTCTTTCGTATCCATTATAAGTATTTGAAATATGTTTATAAATCAATTATGATATAAAGAAAATAGGGGGAAATTATAACTTACTATCGTATCTACAATTATAAATTAACTCAATAAATTAAAAAAACTGATTTTTACTACAAATTCGGAGGCGATTTTTAGTTTTGTTCCATACATACACATAAAACTATAGTTTTATTATACTTATTAGCAGAAAAGGAAAGAAAAACGAGAACAAAACTAAAAAATCGCCATCTGTATTTGAATTTGGAATAAAAATATAACTAAAAATGTAATTTATAATATTATATATTACATTTTTATCTAAATTTGTATATTATAATTTTTCTGTATGATAAACTTTTCTATCATATTCAATAATCCCTTTTTTACCTTTTTCAAAAACAACAATTGCACTCATTCCATACCAATCAAAAACTTTCATCATTTTAATCCTACTTAATCCATATCCTGCTTTCTCTAATTTTTCTGTTCTTTTTGCTGTTAAATTATGAACGCCAATTAAGAAAGATATGATTCTTGGGTTTAATTCAATACATCTATCTAACCAAACATCAATTATAGAATAAGGTAAATTACAACAAATAATAGTAGGTTTATCATTACATTCATCTTTTAAGAAATCCTTACCTTCTTGAATTTCAAACCAACATTTTTTACATTCTGAAGGAAATTGTGAATAATATGATCCCAATTCATTAAATCTACAGGGATCTAACCAAATATCATTTTTGGTATATTCAATCATATTTACATGTGCTTTAGCTAAATCTCTTGGCGTAATAAATACATCTTTCGCTACTTTTCTATTCTTGATTTTATGACTAACTTGAGAACTCATCTTTTATTATTATTAAAGATTATATTAAAGACAATCCGCCCCCTTTTATTCAAAATGAATTGTAAAATTTCCATACTCTTTTTTTATTATTCTTTCTGCACTCGTTAATTTCTTTTTCCGATTATGTTTATTTTCTTTAATCGGTTTTTCCTGAACCTCGTCAAAATCTATCTCGCCCTGTTCCCATTTACAAAACTTATAATACCATTTGGAATAAGATAAAAGATATTCACGATTTTTATTATAATATGATTTTCTATATTTTTTCATGTCTTTTGTAATCATTTATATTTATTAAGATTTTATTTTGTCTCTTATATCGCTTCCTCTTTCTTTTGTTTAATTACCTGAATATGTATCGTATTATCATCACCTATAAAATCAGGAACGGTCTTATCCGATTGAAGAACTCTACATCTGAAAGACTGAAGCAACATAGGGTCGCCTGAATGTTGATATATAACCTGACCGCCTTCGCCTGATGTATAACTATTAATTTCATAATAACGAGAGACAATCTGTGAAATAGATCTGAAATTATTATCAGGCGTTAAGAAATCATTTCTAAATTGTGAATTTACTTCAATTAAATAATATCCAAATGTATCAATACTATCAATCGCAGTATCTCCAATTATACCGTCTGTTGTAGTTGTTGAAATACTTGAATAAAATCCTGCTTCAACTTCATCAACTGACGGAACTGCATAACCGACAGTTGAGTAAGGTTGGCCAGGGGGTGTCGGTATAGTTTTATCCACAGCCGCATCGGCAGTTACTAAACCTCCTGTAATTCCTTTTCCATTTACAAAATTATCTGTTTGAGGCATTAAATAATTTGCTGGCCCTGCTCCTGTAAATGATACATAATCAAATTTAGTTATTATTTTTTCTGTATCAAATCCTAATGTAGCATTCCAAAAATCAACAGGAACGCCTGACGAATTTGTAGCAAATAATCTATCAAACCATACTCCGCCTGTCTGTGTCACCCATGTAAATGTCTGATCTGCGTTGTCGTCTAATATATATCCTACAACAGGAACTCCATTACTTCCGTATAATGGAGTATGAGCGTAATCAATACTATATCTTTTTGTTGCCTGTGAAAAAGATAATTCAAATTGTGAAGCTCCAAAAAACATATCGTTCTCATCAGCTGCGATTGTAGGATAATTATGCATAGTTTTTATTTTAAACGGCTCATCTGTTCCAACGACCTGAACCATTCCAAATGTTCGAGTATTAGCTGCCCCAGTATGATAAAGAGATTGAATCTGTCTTGCTTGTTGTAATAATATATTTGATTTTGTTATAAAAGTTGATACAGTAGCATTATTTCTACTTACTTCAGTATTGAGATATTCTACTAATTCATCAGGGTCATAATTACCAGCAGGGAGAGTCACATCTAATTGTTGAAGATATGGAAGCATAACTTTCAATCCTGCGACTCCTGTTGTATTAAATGTTTTTACTGCTAATCCCAAACCTTTTAACTCTTTGTCTGTTTGAATACCGAAAGGTTCTTTAATTAAAAGATTTCTTAATTGTGTAACTTTATAAACGGTATTTGGTAATAAAGCAGGAATTCTTAAAGTTATATTCTGCGGATCTGAATTATAATCTTCGGTTAAAAAAGTTATTACAACTTCTTCAGATCCTTCCTTTGCATCTGATACTAACCAATACTCCTGAACTATAACATCATCAGCTTGGAGATTATCTACTTCATAAGTTAAAACTCTTTGTTTCATATTCTGATTTGTTAATATAGGAGCATTCGTAGCATAATCTAAATACCAGTCTGTAACATTATTCGGTTGATAAAATCCATAGTTCATGGAAATTGTTAAATCTTCTTTAATAAGTATTTTAGATGTTGATGACTGTTGCGTGTCAATAAATGAATCTTTAATAATAATTTGGTCGCCTTGTTCAATAAGGATATTTTCAGGCAGAGTTGTAGTCCAGTCACCGTTTTTAAATGCGTTACTTGCTTCTTTGTTTCTACATTCAACAATAATATTTGACATTAATATAATATTATTAAAGAAAAAAAGTTGAGATTAAATTTATATTATTTAAAGATACTGAACCACATATCCTTTCGATGATTTATCCACACTTACTGCTTTATTCACTTCGGCGAAAAGATTGAGGCGGAGTGACTGCGTAAGACCAGCATTCCCAGCGACACCAGTTCTTGAATACTGAACCACGAGTTCTGTAACACTCTCACGAAGTTCGCAACAGGTGTAATCGAACTGTCCCATCAAACCTTGAATATTTTGACTATCATTCACAGTCCCAGCTGAACCATCGCTTAATATAGGCTCGACGCTTGGAACATAGACAAAATTAGATGTAGGGACGAGAGTGCATTCGCCATAAGAGTCAGTTAAACCAGCAAGTCTTTGATTTTTGCGAGTGTATCCATCACGAGGCAATTTGTTAGATCCATTCACTCTAAACTGAAAGGTAGAAAGTCGTTGAGCAGTTGATGCCTGATTACCTGCTCCTAATAACTCCCCAGCTGC
>Ga0181410_1001027_pt1 | contig 11997 bp, 19 predicted proteins | sample 33SPOviralmetaG_FD_130112 | JGI IMG/M metagenome (GOLD analysis project Ga0181410, IMG submission 130112) | Marine viral communities from the oligotrophic San Pedro Time Series (SPOT) site, San Pedro Channel, CA, USA - 33 SPOT_SRF_2012-06-20 | ecosystem: Environmental > Aquatic > Marine > Strait...
CAATTTAGATGGTGGAGAATGTATGAAAGCAAAAATAAACCACTAAAGGGTAAAGCCTCATTTCGTGATCGTATATTAAATGGAGATTATGAAGTTTCTTGTTATTTAGATCAAGCTCGTTGGTGCGAACATGAAATAAATGATCTTTATGAAAGATATAAAAACGATGATGTTCAATTAAGTGAGAATACTAAAATGTGGAAAGCTCGTCGTTCTAGATTAATTGAAGATTATGATAGAGAAGAATTAGAAAAACTAACTGCAATAACAAATGGATTTCATCAAAATTTCCAAATAACAAAAGATGAAGTTAAAAAAGAAATGGTAAATTGTCGTGGTTCCCTAATAGATCTTTATTACATTATAGAGGAAAAGTACAAAATCAAATATATAATACATGAAAAAAGAGGTAGACCTAAAAAAAATCCCTGATCCACAAAAACATTTAATAGCATCTTTAATAAAATCTGTTGTTAGAATAATGGGCTATTTTGCTCTTTTTTTTGATATTGGGTTAGCTGCTGCTTTATTAATTGTATCTGAAGCAGTAGGTATAGGAGAAGAATTAGTTTAATTAAATTACAAATGGATAAAGATAAATTGTTAAAGGAAGCTTTTGAGGAATATAAAAAAATATATCCGAATGCTAAAGTAGAATATTTTGATTTTAAAGACGCAGGCATGCCTAAACATTTTAAAGATACTATCATGTTAAGTTGGAAATTTGGAAGTTATGCTATAGTTGGAATTACCGATATGGGAAGAAGAAAAATTATATTTAAACATGATAAAGGTTTAGATCTATTACCAACACTTAGATTATTAAACCATTTTAATGAACAAGATGTAAATTATACAAATTATGTTGAAAGAGATATAACTAGTAAAGTTGAAAATCTTGAGGATGGAGAATCAATATTAACCCTTAGAAAAGAAAAATAAAATTCATGAAAAAAATACTTTATTTTACAGCAGCATGGTGCGCACCATGTAAAACTTTAGGTCCAATAATAGAATCATTAAGTGGCCAAATTAATTATCAAAAAATTGATGTAGACAGTAATCAAGATATGTCTATAAAATATGGAGTTAGAAATGTTCCTTCTTTAATTTTAGTAGATGAAAAGGGAGAAACATTAAATAAACTAGTAGGTGTAAGTACAAAAGAACAAATTTTAAAATTATATAATGGGTAAATTTCAATCAACAAAAATATTTGACGGATTTAGTACAGTGTTCCGTCAGTGGAAAGCAGAAGAAACACACTGTAAATATCTCCATGGTTATGGAGTTTCTTTTAAAGTATGGTTTGAAGGTGAATTAGATGAAAAAAATTGGGTATGGGATTTTGGAGGCATGAAACGTGCTAAAACTAAAATCGATGATATGTCTCCTAAAGAATGGATGGATCACATGTTTGATCATACTGTCATAGTAGCTGAAGATGATCCATTTGTAGAATCATTCCAATCAATGGGAGTGCATGGTGCTGCTCAGGTAAGAGTTATACCAGCTGTTGGAGCTGAAAAGTTTGCTGAATTTGTATTTAATAAACTAAATGATTTTGTTAAAATAGAAACTGACAATAGAGTTAAAGTGTTAAGAGTAGAATTCATGGAACACGGTAAAAATAGTGCTATATATGAAGGTTAGTCATGAAGTTCCACGTTGTTTATTAAATAACAGTCGTGATTTTAATGATTATGATTATTGCCTTCCTCACTTATTAGACCAAGATGAGCATTATAGAGATTTCTTTTATGAATCTAGAAAGTTAGGTCGCCATATTATAATGGATAATTCACTTCATGAATTAGGGACAGCTTATGATCATAAAAGGTTACACCATTGGATTAAAGAATTAGAACCAGATGAATTTATAGTACCTGATGTTTGGATGAAATATGCCCAAACAGTAGCAATGGCCAAATACTGGAAACAATTTAAATATCCAAAGAGAACTAAGTTAATGGCTGTAATTCAAGGTGAAGATAAAAACTCAGCTTATTTATGTGCTGGTTTATTAAATGGTTTAGGTTATGAAAAATTATGTGTCTCATATGGTGCTGCCTGGTATAACGATTTTTTTCCTCATACAAATGAAACTTTAGGAAAATCATTAGGTAGAATAAGGTTTGTAAATGGCTTATTAAAATTAAAAGAATATAAAAATACTAAACTTCATTTATTAGGGTGTTCAGTACCTCAAGAATTTGGTTGGTATGATAATCACCCACAAATAGAATCAATAGATACTTCAAATCCTATATTTGCAGCTTTAGAGAGGAATATTTATAGTAGTACAGGTTTAAAAGTAAAACCAAAATTAAATATGAATACTTCTTTTAATATTGATGGGAAAGCAGTTAATTATAATTTAGTATTAAAAAATGTTAAAAAGTTTAGAAAAATTAATGGATTAAAAAATTATGGCAGAAATACTTAGACATATTAGTGGGATGTGTGGTGAACATTTTCATCCAAACATTTGGCATCTTTTATTAGGTGGAGTTGGAATAACAACTATTTTATCGTATATTAGTTTATACATAAAATGTAAATTTAAAGCGTTTGCCTATACGCTTAGTAATACCTGGCAAAAATTCAATAATTAATTAACATGAAAAAAAATGTTGTAGTATCCTTATCTGGAGGGATGGATTCCTCTACTTTACTACTTAGATGTTTATCTGAGTATGATAATATTACCGCTTTATCTTTTGATTATGGTCAAAAACATAAGGTAGAACTTGAAAGAGCCCAACAATTAGTGGGTTATTTACTTCAAAATGGTTTAAATGTAAAGTATCAAGTTATTAAACTTGATGGTTTATCAACCCTTTTAAACTCGGCTTTAGTAACTGGAGGAGCAGAAGTTCCTGAAGGTCATTATGAGCAAGATAATATGAAAGAAACTGTTGTTCCTAATAGAAATAAAATATTTGCTTCTATTGTTCAAGCAGTTGCTTTATCAGAAGCTAATGCAAATGGAAATGATACCGATATTGCTTTAGGTATTCATGCAGGTGATCATGCTATTTATCCTGATTGTAGACAAGAATTTAGAGATGCGGATGATGCTGCATTTAGAATAGGAAATTGGGAAGCAGACCGCGTTGGATATTTTACACCATATTTAGATACAGATAAATTAGGAATACTAAAAGATGGAGAAAAACTCATCAAAACACTGGAATTGGATTTTGACGAAGTATACAGAAGAACAAATACCTCATACAAACCATACCCATCGGGGAATAGTGATTACAAAAGTGCTTCATCTGTTGAAAGGATTGAAGCGTTTATTGCTTTGGGTCGTAAAGATCCCGTACAATATGAGGATGAAAGTGGACAAGTTGAATATGATATTGCGAAAACATATGTAGAAGATCTTCTATCAAACCATGCCGCAGTATTAGGTGATGCTTAATAATTAATTTAACTTTTTAAAAAATGGGGCCGCTTAAGCGGCCTCTTTTATATATTTATTATTGTACAAAAAAACAGCTGTAAATGTCTACATTCACTAATAGGACGATCAAGTCTACCTATGATCAGTTATTACACATAGAAAATGAGAGAATCCAAAATGGATTAGGATACACTCGTTTAACCGCTTCTTTAGATTTATCAGGTTCAACTGCACTTACAGGATCATTATTTGTAAGTGGAACAACTGCTTTTACAGGAGCTGTAAGTTTATCTGGAGATTTAATTATAGATGGTACTGCCTCTATTGCCTATTTAGTAACTACTTATGAATCTGCTTCTATTATATATGCTAGTGGTTCTACTAAGTTTGGAGATTCAACAGATGATACTCATGAATTTACAGGTAGTGTAACTATATCAGGTTCTTTAAATAGTCCTTATATTAGTGGTTCATTTAGTGGTTCATATCAAGGTGATGGATCAGGTTTAACAGGAACTATTACTTCATCACATGCAGTAACAGCAAGCCATGCAATTTCAGCTAGTTATGCTGTATCGGCAAGTGAAGCATCTTTAGCTACAAATGTATTTGTTCATCCTGATAATGCAGATGCAAGTACAAATTTTGTTACATTTGGTCAAAGTGCATCTGGTAGTGCTAGAATTAATACTGATGATAGTTTTACTTATGTTCCTTCTACTAATACATTAACAGTTACAAAAGTTATAGGGGCATTAGAAGGAAATGCAACATCAGCAGATACAGCCTCTGTAGTATTAGGTACGATTACTTCAGCCTCTTTTGCTGTTACAGCTTCATATGCTCAAAGTCAATCAGTAATAAACATAACATCAGGTTCTTTTGCATCAAGTGGTGATGGTCCCTTTACTGGTTCATTCTCTAGTAGTAGAGTTTCTATGTTATCTGGATCATTTACTGGTTCATCTACAGGTTCATTTACTGGATCATTTTTAGGTAATGGAGCAGGAATTACAGGTGTTATTTCATCATCATTTTCAGAAACAGCTTCATTTGCTTTAAATGCAGGTGGTGGTGCCGGAGCTGGATTTCCATTTAGTGGATCAGCAGATATAACTGGTGCTTTAGCAGTTACAGGTGCTTTATTTGCTACTAGCATAACAGAAACATCAGCATTAAGATATAAAGAAAACGTATCTAATTTAAATTCTATAGATAGTTTATATAAATTACGTCCTGTTACATTTGACTGGAAAGGTACTGGAGTTAAAGATATTGGATTAATTGCAGAAGAAGTAAAAGAACATGTTCCTGAATTAGTACATCTTGATGAAGAAGGAGGAGCTGAGGGTATAAAATATTCTAAATTAACATCTTTACTAATTAAAGCGGTACAAGATCAACAAACAGAAATAATTAATTTAAAATCTCGTTTAGATAATTTGGATAGTTAAAATAGTTATATTATATTGCGACCAATAAATGGTCAAGTGAAAGAAAAACCACTTAAAAAAATTAACATATGCTTAAAAGATTAGAAGACTATAATAAGGTCTTACCAATTCTCGAATTATATACCGCAGTACAAAGTGAAGGGAGCCGAGCTGGTTACCCTACTATTGTTGTTAGAACATCAGGTTGTACTCATAGATGCTATTTTGGTGAAGGTGGATGGTGTGATTCTTGGTATACCTCAATTCATCCAGAAAAGGGTAAATATACTTTTCAAAATATTATTGATTTTTATGATCAACATCCTCATATTAGTGAGATGATGCTTACAGGGGGTTCTCCTACTATGCACCCTACTATAGTAAATGAATTAACACACTTAGCAAATGAAAGAGATATTTTTATTACTATCGAAACTGAAGGAAGTCATTTTTTACAAACTGATTATCCAATTAATTTGCTTAGTATCAGTCCTAAGTTTTCCAATAGTATTCCTGTATTGGGAGTGGAGACGCCTCAAGGTGCTATTACAGATGAGAAAATGGTCAAAAGACATAACAAATTTAGATTAAATAAAGATGCAATTAAAAAAAGTATTGATTATCATTCTGATTACCATATCAAGCCTGTCCTTGACAAAGAGCTTTCGATGGTTGAAGAAGTTGAAGAATTCATTAATGACTTAGATATTCCTAAAAATAAAGTATGGGCAATGCCTGCAGGTGATACTCGTATTTCTTTAATGGAAAGTTATCCTATAGTAATGGATTTTGTAAGAGATAGAGGGTGGAGATTTACTGGCCGTTCTCATATAATGGCTTTTGATACTCAACGTGAAGTATAATGAAAAAAGGATGGAGATTATGGGCTAGAGCTTTAGGAGAAAAAGTAGGAACCTCCAGAGAAGCAGATAGAATAGCAATAATAAGAACTTTTATTGTAGCCCAAGCTGTAGTTTGTAATGCTTTTATAGTTTGGAATATCATAAAACGTTGGGATGACTAAAGAAGAAGCAATAGAGGTTTTAGAAACAATTAAAGAAAATGTAAATACCTGTTGTGCTATTACTATGGATCCCGATGATGTGTTAGAATTAATTGAAAAATTAGAAGAATATTTACAAGAACTTTGAAATTAAACAAAAAATTATTATATTAAGTTATATATATGAGTAAGAATAGAAAACAACAACATGCAGATTTAGAATCTGTACCAGTAGGTTATGCAAATGGTGTAGCACCTGGGTTTCCTTTAACAGATAAGGAAAAAGCAAAAATGATAGAACGTGCTACAAAAGCATATGGCAAATTTTTAACTGAATTAAAATGTGATTGGGAAAATGATCCTAATTCTGCAGACACACCTAGACGTGTAGCTAAAGCCTATGTAAATGATTTATGGGAAGGTAGGTATACCGCTATGAGTGAAATAACATCTTTTCCAAGTGATGGGTATGATGGTATAGTAATTGAAAGAAATATACCAATTATATCAATGTGTTCCCACCATCACCAAACTATAACTGGTTTAGTACATATAGGTTATATAGTAAATGAAGATGGTAGAGTAGTTGGGTTATCTAAATTAAATAGAATATGTGAATTATTCTCTAGAAGAGGAGCAATTCAAGAACAACTAACATCGGGTATTCATAATGCTGTAAATAAAATTTGTTTAAATAATAAAGGAGTTATTGTTACAGTAGTAGCAACTCATAATTGTGTTAGTTCTAGAGGTGTAAAACATCATGGAGCTTCAATGGTTACAACAAAAGCATCTGGAGTGTTTATGGATAATAATAATTTAGCTAGAAAAGAATTTTTTGATAGTATAAAAATAAATAATGGAAACCACCCAGTATGATAGAAGTAGGTAAAAAAGAACATTATTATTGGTCAGATATAGATAAAGCAACTGATAATTTAGCTCAACAAATATTAGAATTATATGTTAAACCACTTTATATATGTGGTATACCTAGAGGGGGTTTAATTCCTGCTGTATTATTATCTCATAAAACAGGAATACCTTATCAACAAATTTCTACGGCAAATACATCCCCTGAAGCAGATTTATCCCATGTATTATTTGTAGATGACATTTGCGATTCAGGTAAAACATTAGAAAAAATAAGAAAAACATATAATAAATGTCGTATACTAACTCTTCTCAATAAAACATCAGCATCTGATCAACCAGATATTTATTGGAAAACCACTGAGTGTGATTGGGCTGTATTTCCCTGGGAAGCACATGGTGCGTTAGAAGAAAAAGATAATACAAATATAAAATAACTATGGGTTCAAGAAAACCAAAAGGCAAGTCAAAGGGGTTTGGAGACACAATTGCTAAAATAACTCACGCTACTGGATTAAATAAAGTAGCTGAAGCAGTAGCTAAAGCTGCCGGTCACGAAGATTGTGGTTGTGGTAGAAGACAGGATAAATTAAATGAATTATTTCCTTATAAAGTAGAAGAAAAACCTCAACCTAAAGCTCCTATAGCTCCATTAGATGAGTTAGAAGGAAACTATGAAGTTTTAGAACCTATTAGATTTACATTAGCAGATGGAAATGCTACAACTTTAACAGTTGGTTCAATGTTACCTATTGATAAAGATCATCCATTATATAAAGATGTAGAATACTATCATAATAATAGAATAATAAAAAAAATATAAAATGAGTAAAGAACAAGATTTGTTTGGTTTTAATAATGTTTCACAAGTACCGTTTGTAGATGAAGTAGAAATTTTTAATAGAACCTTTGGAAAACCCAATAACTATGAACCTACAATCCCAGAAAAAAAAGAATGGCAGTTTGTCTATGATTTTATTCTTGAAGAACTTGAAGAATATAAAGAAGCTTGCGAAACAGGAAATATCGTGGAAATTTTGGATGCTTTGTGTGATATTGCTTATGTTTCCATTGGGAACGGTACTATGTTACATGGTCTTAAGGATAAGATATGGCCCGCGTATCAAGAAGTACAAGCGTCTAATATGTCTAAAGCTTGTACCACTGAAGAAGAAGCGATGGAAACTATCGCCGTTAGAAGTAAAGAACAAAATGAAGATTGCCATTGGGAAAAAGTAGACGATATGTATATCGTGTACAGAACTCGGGATCGTAAAGTAATGAAATCACTTAATTATTTTAAACCCGACTTAACTAAATTTTTCACAGATGAAGAACTTTCTAAACAACATTAAGAAAGGTTTTTTTCCATTTATAATAACGTTCTCAGCCCTATCAGTTTCAGCTTCAGCTGCATTTTATTCTGTTAGTGGTTTATCAAAGTTATTTGCTGGAGCTTCTTTTGAAGTAATTATTATGGCTGGTTCTTTAGAAGTAGCTAAATTAATAGTAGCTTCTTTATTATATCAATACTGGGATACAATTAATAAACTTCTTAGAATTTATTTAACAGTTGCTACTGTAATATTAGTAGTAATAACTAGTATGGGTATTTATGGATTTTTAAGTGCCGCTTATCAAGACACTTATCGTCAGCTTACTATTAAAGATAATCAAATAGGATTTTTAGATCAAAAAAGAGAATTTTATGAAAAAGATGTGGAAAGATATGATTTGGAACTTGAAAGAATCTCTAATAACATTGCTACTTTATCTAATGCGAAAGCGTCCTCGATTCAAGTACGAGACACGGCATCATCTACAGGCTTTAGACAAACAATTAGTACTACCGAACTTAGATTGTCGCAGCAACGTATTAATGTGGAAGAAGAAAATAGGCAAAGTGTTCAAGCTAAAAGAGAACAAGTAGCAGATTCATTACAAAAATATCAATTAGAAATTTTAGAATTAGAAAATAATTCTGAAGTAGCAGGTGAACTAGGACCTTTACAATACCTATCAGAATTAACTGGGGTGCCAATGAATAAAATAATTAATTACTTATTATTAGTAATTATATTTGTTTTTGATCCTTTAGCAATCTCTCTTGTTGTTGCTGCTAATTTTGCTTTTAATCAAGCTTACCCACCTAAAAGAGAAGAAGATGTTCTTTCTATTTTTGATAATGATGAAGAAGATAAAAATTTTAGTTTAGAAGATTGGGATGAGGATGAAGCTGAAAAAAGAATGGATATAATTGGTAGAAATGGTAATGATGGAGAACATTATGAAGAACTATCTAATAAATACGAGGATACATCAGAAAAAGTTCGTACATTAGAGGATAAAATTTCAAGTATAGATAAATATCTTGATAAGAATGCTCCTTATTATGGAGAAAAAGCAGCTGCTACTAAATCTGTTGAAGATTTTTATGGTGAAGAAAAACCATTACCTGAAGAACCTAAAAAACAGATAACTAAAATTTACGATTGGAATAAAACAGAGAGATCTGCTCCAATAGACAAAGGATATGATATATCAAGTGATCCTGATTGGCCTCCTAAATCCGATGATTTGGACGAGGCAAAAACATATTAAAAAATGGTAATAAGTTATGTACAAAAAAATCTATGAACAAGGAAAAGGTGAAAATAGACACCTTATACACTTGTGGACAGATGAAGGTTATAAACAAATCCAATGGGATAATTATGCCTATAGAGAATGTAGAAAAGAAGATGCAGAATTTACTGGTTTAAAAGGTGAACCATTATTAAAAACCCATAACTGGGATAGAAACACTCAGGGATTACATTTCGCAGACATTTCGGCTCACCAAAAATTCCTTATAGAAAAATATGGTACTAATGATGAACCTTCTACTTCACATAAAGAGGTTTTCTTTGATATTGAGTGTGAAATGGGTGGTGCATTAACTGAAGAATATATTTCTAATGCTCCTAAACCTATTACTTCTATTGCTTGGTATGATAAACAAGCAGACTGGTGGTCAATTGTTATTTTAGATAAAAAAGGTCAATTAAAACGTACTAAAACAAAAAATAAAGAAATTATCCCCCTAAGATATGAGGCTGATTTATTAGACACATTTTTAAGTAAAATGGAAGAAATTCAACCTGATATTTTAGTAGGATATAATAGTGATTATTTTGATATTCCTTATTTATTTTATAGAATGTGTAGTGTTCTAGGAGAAAAAGATGCAAAACGATTATCTCCTATTGGTGTAGTAAAATATAAAAAAAATAATCAATATTGGTATAAAAAAGATCAATTTGTAGATATAGCAGGTGTTGAATCACTTGATTATATGAGGTTACATAAAAAATATAGTTGGGAAGATGAACCTTCTTGGAAATTAGATTCTATAGGTGAAAAATATGTTGGTATAAATAAAATTGAATATGATGGTTCTTTAGATAGATTATTTGAAGAAGATATACATACATTTATTCAATATAATTTTGTTGATGTTGAAATATTAGTTGAATTAGATAAAAAACTACAATACATTGCATTAACTAAAAATTTAGCTCATAAAGGTAAAATTCGTTATAGTGAAGTATATGCTTCTTCTAAAATACATGATGGAGCCATTTCCGCTTATTTACTATCCCAAAACATAATACCTCCAGGAAGACCTCGAGGTGAGAAAAAATTAAATTATGCCGGTGGTTATTTATTTTGTCCTAAAGCCGGTTTATACAAATATATGTTTGATGAAGATTTAACTTCACTATATCCATCAATTATAATGACTTTAAACATTGGTAGAGAAACTATTATAGGTAAAATTGTAGATCCTGATGATCGTAATAATAGATTAGGTTTAAATGATTTAAAAGAAAAAGATATAGACGAAGAAATTATTATTATGGACCCTAATAGAAAATCGGATAATACTAGAAGAACAACTATTGGTAAATTAATTCAAATGATTGAAAAAAATAACTGGTCTGTAGCAGCTAATGGAACATTTTTTAGAACCGATAAAGAATCAGTATTATCTACTATTTTAGATAAATGGTTTAATGAAAGAGTTATATATAAAAATGAAATGAAAAAATGCTATAAAGCAGGTGATAACGAAGGTGGAGCTAAAAACCATTTGCTACAATATACAATGAAAATTTTATTAAACTCTTTATATGGAGCAACAGCATTAAATTCATTTAGATATGGAATGCCTATGTCTATATTAAGTGAAGCAATTACATTATCAGGATGGCGTATAATTCAAGAATCAGCATTGGTTGCTAATCGCCATATAAATAAAGTTATGAGAAACGAAATTAAATTAGAAGTATGAAATACGAGATGGAAAGTAGACCATGGGGTATGTATGAGGTTTTATTAGATTCAGATGAATGTAAAGTAAAAAGAATTACAGTAGCACCTGGTCAAAAATTATCTTATCAATATCATCATAAAAGACAAGAACAATGGACTGTAATTAAAGGTAATTTGACTATTGTTTTAGATGATGAAAAAATATTCAGATCATCTGGAGAATCAGTTAAAATCCCTTTAGGAGCTAGACATAGAGCTTGGAATGAAACTGATGAATTAGTACAATTTATTGAAGTCCAAACTGGAACTTATTTTGGTGAAGACGATATAGTAAGAATAGAAGACGATTATAATAGAAAATAATATGGCATTAACAAAACAAGCATTAAGACAAGGAGTACACGTTCTAATAAATGATGTACACACAACTAAAGAAGAACTTATAAAAATGAGTGAATCTTGGAGTGAAAAAAGAGAAAATTTTTTTCGCAAAATGCTTCAACAAGGGGGCAGGTTTAGATTTGATGGAAAAGACTTTGAAGTTAAATTAAGAGAACGTATATTAAATAGTGATGGGGAGAAAGATGGAGGAGTAATTAAAATCCCCGGTGATAGTAGGTTTTAATGAAACATTTAGAAGAAACACCTTGGTATATTTGTGATGAAAATGATACGAATTATTGCGCTTATGTGGACACGGATTCGAATTACTTTAATGCTGAGCCATTACTTAATTATCTCTATCCTAAGTTATCTGAAATGGATGATAATGAAAGAGATAATAAACTTGAAAAAGTGGCTCTTGCATATCAAGATATAATTACAGATCATTACGATATTTTAGCTACAGAATGTTTTAATACTCCAAAACATAGACTAGAAATGAAAACTGAAGCAGTAATTCGTTCTGCTTATTTTAGGGCTCCTAGACGTTATGCTCAGTGGATTACAAAACAGGAGGG
>Ga0181410_1001029_pt1 | contig 11971 bp, 17 predicted proteins | sample 33SPOviralmetaG_FD_130112 | JGI IMG/M metagenome (GOLD analysis project Ga0181410, IMG submission 130112) | Marine viral communities from the oligotrophic San Pedro Time Series (SPOT) site, San Pedro Channel, CA, USA - 33 SPOT_SRF_2012-06-20 | ecosystem: Environmental > Aquatic > Marine > Strait...
AGCTGTTGCAGACGGAAGTGGCGGCGGCAGTGGAGGCAGTTATCCATCTAATTCAACATTTACAAGTATAACAACAAATAGTCTTACAGTCACAGGTACAGGTAATATAGTATTTGATAGTGGTAATAACTTATCTCTAACTGCAACACAACGAGTAGAAGTAACAGGAAAAGTACCAATGAAACTTGCAACAATGACAACAGCTGAGCGAGATCAAATTGCGTCACCAGAAGATGGTGATATGATTCTTAACACTGATACTAATAAGTTTCAGGGTTATGTAAATAATGCCTGGAGAGATTTTCATTGATAGAGCGTGAGTATATTGTTACATTAAAAAAAGACGTTGACTATGAAAAGTTCAACGAAGAAATGGTACAATCAACAGGTGAAGGTGCTATTCCAGATAGAACAGTTGATGTAGCAGATGCAAGACCTGGTAGTAAAAGAAATACACACTATGCTTTAAATGAACAAGAAGTAATTGAACTAAGAAAAGATTCAAGAGTAGACGCAGTAGAAATCCCACCAGAACATGATGATAACATAATTATTGAACCTCTTGCCGCACAATCAGGAAATTTTACAAAAACAACATCGCAGAGTGGTAATTTTATGAATTGGGGCATGCGCAGATGTATAGAGAATGCAAATCCATACGGTACAGCTTTAACAGATCCAGGCGGAGATTATACATATAATTTAGATGGTACAGGAGTTGATGTTGTAATACAAGACACTGGTATACAAATAGGTCATCCAGAGTTTAATGATGCAAATGGTGTTAGCAGAATACAACAAATTGATTGGTATACAGAAAGTGGGCTAACCGGCACAATGCCTTCGGGGCATTATTCAGACTGGAATGGACATGGAAGTCATGTTGCAGGAACAGCGGCTGGATTAAATTATGGATGGGCTAAAAATGCACACATCTATAGTGTAAGAGTAAATCTTTCAGGCGACAGTTCTGGCTTTCCAGTTTCGCAAGCATTTGATATTATCAAATTATGGCATAGAAATAAACCAGTAACAAGCACAGGATACAAAAGACCAACCATAGTAAATATGAGTTGGGGCTCCGGCAGAAATTTTAGTGGCATTACAGGTGGTAATTATAGAGGAACTGCATGGACAGGTACTAGCAAGAGAACAGAGTTTGGAATGGTTGGCAGTGGATTTTTTAGTAGACATCCTGTAAGAGTGTTTAGTACAGATGCTGATGTAGAAGAATTAGGCGAAGAAGGAATACATGTATGTATAGCCGCAGGCAACAGTAGTCAAAAAATTGATATACCAGGTGGTATAGATTATAACAATTATTATACCACTACTTTTGGTTCTACATATTATCATAGAGGCGGATCACCTTTTGGAATGGACGCAATGATGATTGGTAACTTAGATAAAGCTACACATAGTAGCGGATTAGAACAAAAAGCAAGCTCAAGTGAGTGCGGTCCAGGAATTACAGTATATGCACCTGGAACAAATATAATGAGTGCATGGACTAATGAAGCAAGTGGAAGTCCATATCACTTAGACAGTAATTTTCAGCAAAGAAATATTACTGGTACAAGCATGGCAAGTCCACAAGTATGTGGATTAGGTGCTTGTCTACTACAACTAGAACCTTATCACACTCCATTGTCGTTGGAGCAAAAAATTAAAAAATTAGCTAGTGAAAATGGCATTTATTCGTCTGGATTAGATGATGATTATACTAACAGTAGATCAATATTAGATTCAGAAAATAAAATATTACACACACCTTTTACTAGTAGGTTCCCGATAAAAACTAGTTAGATATTAGTAAAATCAAAAAGGTAAATACTAGTATGGAAAATACAACAAAACTTTTAATTAATCATGCCTTGTGTCATGTATTGCTTATTCCAGCATTTATATATGGAACATGGTGGATGTTTTTAGCATCATTTCTATGGTGGTATGTAATTGCTATTGTAGCAATCAGTGGCGGTTATCACAGGTATTACAGTCATAAAGCATTTAAAGCAGGAAAGTTTTATGAGATTATGGTAAATGTACTTGGTATCTTTAGTGGTGCAGGCCCTGCTATGACATGGGCTGGTACGCATGTACAGCATCATGCGTATAGTGATACAGAAAGAGATCCACACAGTCATGCTTCAAAAGGCAAATGGGCTGTATATGTAAACACATGGGGTTATGGATTTAAAATAAGAAGAAGATTCATTACAAGATTTATGCGTAGTAAAATTCTTATGTGGTTTTATAAACATTACTTTCATGTAAACATTGCTATTGTTGTTGTTCTTACTGCAATTGATCCACTATTAATGATATTTGGTTATGCTTTACCTGTAGTATGGGCATTCCATGGGTATGGTATATTAAATATACTAGGACATAAGAATGCACAACCAACTAATAGCTGGATAGCAAACATACTTACAGCAGGAGAAGGTTGGCATGCAAATCATCATAAGAGTGCAGCAAACTATAGAATTGGCAAGGAATGGTGGCAATTCGATCCAACAGCGTGGTACATTAAAGCATTTCATAAAGTAACAGTAAAACGTACTACTTAACGAGGCAACAATGAATTTAAAAAGTCTTGATGAGTATGAAGACAAATTCTTATACTATATCAATAAATGGAACAACGAACTAACTAGGTATGAAGATACAAAGTGGTTTGATACAGACACAGACTGGTGTCTACAAAACAGATACAAACAGTATAAGGATTGGACCTTCCTTGTTACAGATGATGCAGACGAAGAATTAGTAGCAATGGCTGCAATACAAGATTTTGGCAATCAAGTATATAGAATACAAACAAGAGTATATGTCAATCCAAAATTTAGACGAAGACATCTAGCATATGATAAAGAATTAGTGAATCCTGCTAATATAATTGCAAAACATCAAGTTGAGCAAGTTTTTATATATTATGATACAAAACATATCTTCTTTTCCGTAGAATATTTGCGTAGACGTAGAAATGCAATAGCATTATGTGAAAAGATGAATAATTTTTATGATCATAACTGGCATGTGCCAGATAAATTATACAAGACGTATGATAAAGACGAAAAAGGTGCCTGGCAAACGGTAGGTTTATACAGCTTAGTTAATGAACCTTTTCCTTTAGACAGCATAACAATCAGTGAATGGGAGAAAAAATATGAATAAAACACCTTTAAATAATATTGGATACGAATATCACATAGATTTTAATAAAATGTCAACAGATGAAGTACATGAGTTTGGTAGAGCAATACCACAAGACAATGTAATCGTAATTCGTAATCAAGATTTAACAGAAAAAAAATTGCTAGAAGTACTAGAAACTATTGGCAATGTTCTCAAACCAGATCAGTTTTTTATGCATCCTGATTATCCTGGATTATTTAGAGTTACCAATGAACGTAAAGACGGTGAAAAGATTGGTATATTTGCAGATAAAGAACTAGATTGGCACAGTAATGGTAATGGTAGAAGAAGTGGTAAAGAATCATGTGTTTCATTATATTGTGTAAGACCTGGAGAAAATAGTGTAACTAGTTTTTGTGATACTAGACAAGCATTTAGAGATTTGAGTCAAGAAGACAAAGAATTTTATAGTCAAATAGATTGTACATTTAAATTTGAGAATGGAACATTTTATGACCTAGAAGAAGACGACAAAGAGTTAGATATGTTTAAAGGCGGTGCTAGAGAGTATAAGTATGGTGTTACTAAGCCGTTAGTGTACACACATCCGTATGATGGCGATGAAGGATTATACTTTACATTCCATTATATTAGAGATATGTGGATAAGAGGAAACAAACAAGAGAAGTTGGATAAAGAACCTATCTTTGAAAAACTAATGGCACATATTTTCCAAGAAAAGTACATGTATCATCATGATAACTGGCAACCAGGAGACTTTATCTTTATGGATCAGTTTCATAGCATACACAAGCGTAATGCAGTAGAAGGCGATAGATATTTGTATAGATCAAGTTTTGATTATGATCATAGCTTTAACGCTATCAAGATGCACGTATAAGTTTATGTCAAAACTTAGATATAGGTACGAAAACTATTTTGCAGAAACTATGGGGTACGAAGATTTCTCTGCCAACAAAGAAGAACTTAATCATTTTTTTGAGACTAAAGTAAAAGATAATTTAGGAGATCATGCTACTGTTGGTATTGATCGATCTAAACAACATATATATAATGTATGTTACGACTGTAATATAAAGTTATGGAATGAAATATACAAGCGTGTAACTAATATAGCACTAAACACTGGAGTAAAACTAAATTGGGACGAGATCAAACATTGTATGCGTTTTACATTCATTTGGATGCCACCAGGAGGAGATCTTACTCCACACACTGCTCATCACTTTAGAGCATTGAGTGCGTTCAATATACCATTACGTGGAAAAACAGAAATAAGTTTTTATGAACATATTCATCAAGAAGACGGCACACATAAAGTGGGCAAACAATTAGCAACACATCAATACTTTAATCCAAACTTTTTAAACGTAAATCAGTATCATGGTGTTGTAAATGATACTGATCAAGAACGTATGATACTTAAATCTCATTTACTTATTGTACCTTGGAAAAAATTGGTTCAATCCTACGAAGGAGATAATTTTATTAACATGTTTGAAGACACAGTACCGTGGCAACAAAGAGAAATAAGAGACCAACAAAAAATAACTTGAATAGGAAATACCAATGACTTCAGACAAAGAATGCTTAATAAAAGCAACAAAAAGACAGAGAGTAGGCGGAGAAGGACCCGGACGTAATGATTTTGTAACTTTTGCCAAGATTGGTGAAGTTGACCCAAGTTTAGTAGAAAAACTCAATGAGATTGCCGATAGACGAGACGGTAATGACCTGGGTGGCGACAACTACAACCTAAGCCAAATCTGTGAAATTGAAGAAGCATTCAATGCTGCAGGACAATATAGACAAATTATTCTACAAGAAAAAACAGTGGATTATGAATCTGTTGACGAACATACATATACAAGGTACAATGAAGATGTTACTGTACCTTTCTTTAAGCAAATCTATCGTTTACGTATTAGTGAAATGCCAGCAGGTCACGAACTTAACTGGCATATTGACAGTGATACTAGTGTAATGTGTAGAGCTCAGATTTGCTTAACAGAAAATGATAGCGTATTTGAATTTAAACGCAAAGGTGTTGTTGAATCGTTTATAATGAAGCCTGGAGAAATGTGGTTTGTTAATACAGGGTGGCTTCATAGAGTAGTAGCAGGCAAAACTAGTAGACGTGTAGCAATATTTGGTTTTGATTATAAAGATTACACAGATGAACAAAAATTACTTGTAAAATAGAAAAAAGATAACAAAAACAAACATTTATGGTTGACAGTAATGTATCTTGCCTATATATTAAGTATATTGGTAAACAACAATCAACTATGGTAGAAACAATGAGAGCGACAATTTATGATGATGGAGTAAAGCGCATTAAAGCTAAAATCGAAGTACCTATGGATATTGAAGATGTTAGTAATTTTGTGTTACATGCTTTATCAAACAAGGTAGTAGACCTTGGAAGTGTACAGACACTAAATAAAAGAGAACTATTGCAACTTGCAAAAGACGAAGTAAAAAACAATGGTGTTAATGTTAACGCCAGTGTTGACAATGATACGACAGTTATTGTAAAAAACTACGTCAAGCAAATGTTCCCTGAACTGGACTAAATGGTTTATGATGAACGGATATGGTAAAAAAATTTATACTGATGATACAGACGAAGATGTCTGGTTAATAGATCCTACACATGATATGTCCGGGCTAGGAATCCCCTTAGATGAATCTAATAAAATTGATGTTAATATGATACAAATAGGAAAAGACCTAGGACCGGATATATTACAGAAGGTAAATAGAACGGCTGAAGAAATGGGGTCACAAATGATTGAAGAACACCCATTAGATAAAGTTAAGTACTAACCTATTGATAAATATAACTGTAGTTAATGAATACTAAAAATAGATCAAAAAAGATATAGACAACCAAGTTTTTTTAGTATATATTAGTTACAATGGTATTTTGAATAAAGCTGGTGTAGCTCAGTTGGTAGAGCAGTTGATTTGTAATCATCAGGTCGGGAGTTCGAGCCTCTCCTCCAGCACCATTAAGGAAAACGGATATGGAAATTATTTGGCACATATTATTAACAGTTTGTTTAGGATCTACATGTTTAGATCAAGATGTTCAATGGTTTGAAACTAAAGCAGAGTGTGATGAAATGTTGGTAGTATATTCAGAAATGCCAAGTGATGGAGATTGGGATACAGTAGAATATATTTGTAAACCAGTTGGTTCGTTAAATATATAAGCGCCTGTGGTGAAATTGGTAGACACGCAGGTTTTAGGTACCTGTGCTTTACGGCGTGGGGGTTCAAGTCCCTCCAGGCGCACCAAACATAGATAAGAACATATAGGAGTAACCCTGCACTTTTAAACAGGTGGATCAAACAGACAAGGACAGCGTCAGGGCGCACACGATAGGAAATACAAACACAAGTAAATTTATAGTAAAAGAAAGTAATAATGAGGAGTACAATGAAAGCAGGAGACGCAATTATGCAGGCTGCACGTAAGCAAGCCGAAGGAGAAATCGCAGTTCACATTGCAAATATCAAGGTGTATCAAACGATGCCAGCTGGTATTGGTGAACATTCAGATGTAACAGAAGCAGTTATAGCAGAACTACAAAAATTAGCAGAAGCAGACGATCGTCTGGAAATGCTGAACAAGTACTTTAATAACGAATCGGGGCTATAGCTCAGCCGGGAGAGCACCTGCTTTGCAAGCAGGGGGTCAGGAGTTCGATCCTCCTTAGCTCCACCAATACACCGTCATAGGGACTGACGTAAACTGTTCCTATTTTATTTTGTAAGCTATGATTAATTATTTTGACAAAAAAGTAAAATTTCTACGAGACAATGGATTAAAAGATATTTTGATGAAAGAAATCTTTCATGATGATATTTTTTATCACAAGTTTTATATGAGAGATGAACTAAAAAATGGATACAAAGAATTAAATTTTGATAAACTTATTTCTGGTATAAACGAATTTTCTAATGGTATAATTTTATCAAACAAACAATGGCCAGAAAATGGTGCAATATATTTTAAATGTATTAAGGCAAATTATGCATATAAAATAAACAAACAAAAACTAATCAATAGGTTTGAAGATATAGAAACTTATTATATTTGGTTGTGTGATAATTTTATAAGATTGCAAAATTTAACATACCCTAGTCAAAATGATGATCTGTGCTATGGAAATGTTGCAGTACAAGAAGATTTAAGTTGGAAGTTAGTCGACTTTGATATTATGTTTGAACAATCATGTCAAATGGAATACAAAGAGTATGCACTACGAGTTGCTCTAAAATTTGCAAGTGCTAATTTGCCAAAAAAGTACGATAGAGATCATGCATACGATTTTATAAGCAAATATTTGCTTGCTAACAAACCAGATGTGTATAAATAAATTTACGGAGGGGTGGCAGAGCGGTTGAATGCACCGGTCTTGAAAACCGGCAAAGGTGAAAGTCTTTCGAGGGTTCGAATCCCTCCTCCTCCGCCATAGGAATAGATTATGAATAAAATATTATATTTAGGCACAAGCCATACACAATGTGAATGCCAAAGAGGTGAAGACAGATTTTTAAAAATTGAAGATACTTGGGTACATCATTTATCTAACATGCTAGGTAAAGATTTTACACGTTTATCTAGAGGTGGTATTGATAACTATGAATTAGGCGTTGTGTTTAATAGTTTTAGGAATAATAAACCAGAGCTGTTTGCAGAACACAAAACAATAATTGCTGAAGTAAGATGGGGAACAGAATGGATTCCTTTTCCAGCAGAAGTATTTGATATTGAACATTGGGCAAACCCAGAAGGACTTGCATACGAATTAGCTGAAGATTTTGGAGGCAAAGAAAGTCATATCAACTTAGTACAATATCCGTGGAATACTTGTCAAGACCAGTTACTTGATCGTGTAAAGGATAAAGATGACAAATTAATTTTAGAGTCTATGTTTCCTACTATGGAACTGTATATGAGAAGTGCAGCAGTATTAGCTAGAAATATATATCATACATCAATGCTATATGAATTAGCAAAATTATTAGACATGGAATTTTATTGGTTTTCAGTTTCAAAGAATCAATTTGGTAAAGATCGATGGGGCAATATAAGTTATAGTTTAGAAGATAAAAATTATACTGTATTGCTAGAAAGTTTACAAAACGAATACAAAGATCTTTTCAGTCTTAATCTTTGTCCAGACGGTATAAATGATACATTAAATTATAGATTTGATCAAAATACTTGTGAATGTGGACATCACGATGAAACAAAACAAATGCCTATTGCAGAATTTTTATTTGATGCAATACAAAAACAAAGAAAAATGCGGGTGTAGCTCAGTGGTAGAGCATCTCGTTGCCAACGAGAATGTCGTGAGTTCGAATCTCATCACCCGCTCCATCAGCATAAATAGTGATATACTAAACAGTATATCACTTTTTTATTATGAAAACATATATAGATAATTGTATAAAATACAAAGAAAAGATCATCAAAAACTTTTCTCCAGCGCAAGTAGTTGAAAACTTTTTTACACCAAAAGAAGTTGAAATTCTTAGCGAATATCAGTTTGCAAACGGAGAACGTATTAAATGGACACCGACAAGTAATAACATTCAAAGTGTTATTGACATAGATACAATGTTTGGAAAACTACCGTGGCTTGATGAAAAGTTTTTAAGTATATTCGATAGTTATTATAATAATCATACAGGTAACTTTTACATAACTACACAGTTACATGACTGTCATGTTGATTTATTAACTGAAGATGAATTAAATGACTATGATTGGACACATAAAGTTATACCTTGGAAGAGTGTTGTTATACCGTTGATGCTTAGTCATAATGCAGAAACATACACAGCATTTTTTAAACAAAGACACATTGGTAATAGTATTACTATTGACAATGATTATGTAAGTGAACAAGGTGACAGTATGTATAAATTAGTTAGAGAGCATCCTACTTTCTATGATGCAGATGGAAACATAAGTAGAAATACAGATGAGTTTAGTAATAACAACTTTTTGTTTCCACATATAGGAAAAAATACACTTAAAGGATTACAAACTGAAAATGTATTTCAGTTTGTTCCAGGTAACATAATGGTTTTTGATGCATGCCAATTACATGCTAGTTGTGCATCAGTACAAAAGCCAAATATGAAATTTTTAAAAAGTGGAATAAATTTACAATTTTATAAGGAAATATGATGAACGACGAGATAGTATTAGAAGTAAAGCATTACACAGATGATTTGTTTTGGTTTAAAACTACCAAAGGACCTGAATGGGATAAGAAAAATTTTCAACCTGGAGAATTTACTATGATTGGTATGCCAGATGCAGATGTTACACGTGCATATTCAATTGCTAATAGCCCAGATGATAATTACTTAGAGTTTCTAAGCATTAAGGTTGAGGATGGCCCGCTTACTAGTAAACTACAGCATATCAAAGAAGGAGATATAGTAGAAGTCAGTCATAGATCTGTTGGTACATTACTGCTACGTAATTTAGATCCTGAGCCATGCATACAAGGTAATGGTCGACTTTGGCTGATAAGTACTGGTACAGGACTTGCACCATTTCTTAGTTTAGCAAGGCATCCAGAGGTATATGAATATTATGAAAAAGTTATTGTTACTCATACTTGTAGGGTTAATGATGAGCTTGTTTTTAGGGATGAATTGGAAAAGCAAGGATCTATTGTGTACCAAAGCGTTACTAGAGAGGTACCTGCGGCAGGTGTATTCAATGGAAGAATTACAGACAACATTCGTAACGGCAGCTTGTTCAAACAATTAGAATTGGATATGGATAATTTTGATAAGTCACGTGATAGAATTATGATATGTGGCGGCCCTAGTTTTAACAATGAAATACGAGAAATGCTAGAAGAGCAAGGTTGGATGCATGGAACTATGCGTTCTCCAGGAGACTTTATACAGGAACGTGCATTTGTAGAAACAATTGAATAATGTTTGATTACCTTTTAGATAAACTTCAAAAAGCAGATGTGCAAGTGTATCCATACAAATGGATATACATAGAAAATTTTTTAAAAGAAGAACATTATAAAAAACTTAAAAAAGAATTTAATAGGTTTGATTGGATTAAAAAAATTGCATACAACAAAATAAATTATTTTGATGAAAACGTTCCTAATGATGTGGCTAGAGATCACTGTTATAATACTGAATCAGATTATTTTGAACTAAATGATTTTTTTGGAAGCGCAATTTGGTATAATGCAATGTGCAATAAATTTGAAGTAGATTGTAGTCATACAGATGTTAAAAATACAGTGTACGAATTTTTACTAGATTTTCCCGAACATTATATACCAAGACATAACGATTTTCAAAAATCAAAGAAACCAGTATTTCAAGCAAGTATATACATGCCTGATCAAAGTTATTTTGAATTTGGTACTATTTTATATGACAAAGACAGTGATAATTATATAGAAACTGCAATGAAAGAAAATAGTATATTAATATATGGTACAGATTTTAACAATGCTGATCATGGAACTAAGCCCGGAGATAGAATAAGAAAAAGTATGCTGGTCAGATGGCGAACATAAATACTTTTACACAGTTAGGCAAATATGGCCCGGGTGAGATTCATTGTTTACATGTCAAACCTATAGGACAAAAGCCAGCGGACTTGCTAACCTGTTAAAGAGAGGTACCAATGAGTTTAATCGGACATAACAGCAAAGAAGAAGAAGATAAAAAGTTAATTATCGATATTACAGACATTTATGACCAGCGTGATCGTAAAAGAAAAGAACTTAAATTTTATACTGCTGAGTTAGAAAAATGTATGAAAAAGCTAGGATTAATTCAACATGAGATTGGTGTTAACGAAGCTATTATTAGAATGATAGAAAACGAACAAGTACTAGATCTGCAAGAAGCTATTAGAGAAAAAAGAAGACTAAAATGAATACATTATATCTAGTTTGCAGCCGAAGTTGTATGGCACAAATGGAAATCCCATACCTTTTAAACAATAGTCCAGAGTTACATGGCGATAGTAAAGCAGGAGACCATTATGCTACATATCAGTTAGATGGAAAACATATTGATCATGAACCAGGCATATTAGGCACTGTTAGATGTCATGATGATTATTGGAACTTATCTGACGAAGATACCAAATATTACAATTTTGAAATACGTAATGAACTTGAAATCAGAGAAGATCAATTAGACGAACTATTAAATATTATAAAAAATAAAAGTGTTGCTCTATTATTACATGCTAGGAATTATAAATTTATTTGGAAATGGAGCAGAAATAAGCCTGTTATTGTTATTAATACTATTTTTGGTAATTGGGACATGGATATTGAAAATTGGGCTATGCGAGAGTACAATGATATTATGGAAGATGATCGTAATGCAAATTATAGTGGAGTAGATCATGCTTGGCCAGGATATGAAGAAGTTGCACAACAGTTTATTACACAAAAAAATATAGATAAAGATATTTTAGAAATAGATTCAGATGTACTATTAGAGCAATCAGATTGGATGCAATCACCTAATATATATAACTTATGGGATAAAGTTAAAATAACTTCTCCAGATAAAGAATGGATAGATGCTTATTTAAAAGATATTAAGTCTAAACAAGAATATAACTTAAATATGCTTGATGAATTACGCATAAAATACGACAGTATTAGATAAATATCTATATGCGTATAGTAAAATTACGAAATGCAGTAACCGTATTTGAAATAGGTTTATTCCTATTTGCGGTTAGTATTGTCTTATTTTCATCATGTTTAGTTCA
>Ga0181410_1001032_pt1 | contig 11941 bp, 11 predicted proteins | sample 33SPOviralmetaG_FD_130112 | JGI IMG/M metagenome (GOLD analysis project Ga0181410, IMG submission 130112) | Marine viral communities from the oligotrophic San Pedro Time Series (SPOT) site, San Pedro Channel, CA, USA - 33 SPOT_SRF_2012-06-20 | ecosystem: Environmental > Aquatic > Marine > Strait...
AAAAGAAAAGATGGAAAACAAACTATATCGCCTTTCTTTCTTGGTATAAAAAAATCATTCTTATTATCAACGTCAATTTTTAGATCACCGCCATAATATTTATCATCATCTGTTAGTTGAATGATTGTAGTAATTTTTCTGTTTGGTCTTTTGGAGTTTAAGTTTTCCCAGTTAATATCCATGTGACTATCATATTTGCCACCTTTTTTATATGTCAAGAACTGTAGTGGCTCGGCAAAGCCTTTTATATCAAAGTTCCAATACTTATCATTAACAGTCTGCGTAAAACTAGAAACAATTTCAGCAACAAATTCTAATTCTTTATTGTTAGCTTCAAAGGCTTTTACATCAACACTTCTATAAGATTTATTATCGCCACCTGTTAGGCTTCCGTCTTGGGAGGGTATTTTTTTTATTTTCTCTAAGACAGTAAAAATTTGAGCGTCACTCAATGCTCGCTGCATATGGCAAACTTGTGGGATTTCCATTATTCAGATTTTGGTTCAGTCTCAATTAATATTTTAACTTTTTGGCTTTCTGGTACATTAGCATTAATACCAATGTTAGAACTAGCACAAGCTGTAACTAATCCTAATACAAAAACTGCCATAATAATATTTTTCATTTTATTACCTATAATTATAAAAAAAATTGTATCACGAGTTGAGTTTATTTACAAGATAATGTTGAACGCTGTCTGGAACAGGAGCTGTGCCTTTTATCATTCCGTTAATAGTTATCTTAGCAACGCCACATTGTTGCATCAATTCTGTCTTTGATGTTCCAGTTTTTACTATTAGTTTGCAAAATACCTTATGATCCATTTCTTTTCATCATTCTATTGCCAAACCAAAAAGCAATGATTGCTGAAAACATACTTTGTGTTTCAATATCCCATGCAGCTACTACACCTTCTAATGGGTCGTCACCTTGCTGTATGGCTATATAAACCTGTGTAACTTTAACAAAGGCAAACACAGAGAACAATAAATAAGTAATAACTGGGCGTACTGATGCTTGTAATGCACCGATAAATTTAGAGGAATTGTTTTTGGAAAGTTGCTCGGCATGAGCATAAATAGCTTTTGCTTCGGCTATGTCAGCTTCTGCGTCTAGCTCTTGTATTTTATACTTAGACATTTGTTCGGCATATTTTGCCTTTGCCTCAAGCATAAGTAAGTCTTGTTTAAATTTGGCTTTTTTTTCAAAGAAACCTAGAACGCTTGGCAAGAAAGAAGTACCAAAGCCTAGTAAACTACCTAATAAACTAATCATTTTTTCTTTTTCTTTTTTGGAAAACCCTTTTTCATATTTGCATAAGCCTTTGCAGATATAGTTGATTTTTTCTTAGTACGACTTGTTCCAGCTTTTTTTCTTGCATTAATATTACGATATAAACTCATGTATTACTCCTACCATTTAACTTTATTTGCCCAGTAAGCTGCAGACATTTTGCCTTTAGCTATGTTTTTACCATGTCTTGCTTTAAATGACTTTGCTCTTTTTGTCATAGTCCTGTCACCAGTTTTACCTTGCTGACCAAAACGAATTGTCTTTATTTTATCACCTTCTTTAGCAACAACAACATGGCTCTTTGTTTTATGTTTTGGAGTGCGTTTTGCTTTATTAAATCCGCTAACTCCAGCTCTTGCTAATCTTGGGTCTTTTGCCATAATTACTCCTACGAACAAGTACACATTCTTTTTAATGTATCAAAAACTTTAGAAAATGTCATCTGTTCGTTTTCTAAAGTCATCTGTTCTGAATATATTTTTTTTGTTGTGGAGAGGTTTTCAGGTAGCATAAAATGTATAGTACGTCTATCTAGGGCAACTAAGGCTAACATATCGCATTGTATTTTAGATATAGGCGTTTTTTGTCCACCATAATTTGTTTGGAAATTGTATCGTGCAACAGTTTTACCACGATCTGTATGGGCTTTTTGTGTAGCTTTTACTTGTACTCGTATTGGTTTTTGTTCTAACCACGCTAATAAATCATAACCATCTTTTCCAACAAGGTCATTATCAATTCCGTAGCCTTGCAAAACAGAACTAGCTAAAAGTTCTCCTTGCAAACCAATTTTTGTGGACATTTTAAGTAAACGCTATCTTTAACAATAAGCCGATAGATGATGCACTTGCACCAATCATAATGGCTTCTATTCTATATAATCGTCTATCAATAGCATCATATCTGTCGGCACAAGCACCAACATGGTCATCAATTTTTTGGTTTACAAGAGACGCTGTTGGTTTAGTAGCCATGATTATTCCTTATTAGATTTGTGTTACAGTATCGCCAGAGGTATAACTTGCAGCATCAGTTGATGCAGTTCCTCTAGTGCAGCCTGTAAGATTTGTTCCATCTACTCCAGTATAAGTAATCTTTTCATCACCTATTTGTACAGTACCAGATGTAGTAAATGGGTTTGAATTACCGACAGGAATAGTTGTTACAGAGTCATTAATGTCAGATGTAAGGCTATTAGCACCTTTAAAATCTGCATTAGTTGACCATGAAGAACCATCATGTTTGTATTTCCAACCCCAATAATCTGATTTAGCATCTACGCCTGTATGCAATGTTGCATCACTTGTAGTACAATCTGATATAATAAGTTCTGGCGTACCGCCTTCACTGATTGTGGTTTCTGTGGAAGTAATATCTACAGTTTTACTATCGGTTAGATAATAAAGACTTATATTAGTTCCGTTTCTTACTATTGTTTGCATTGTTTACTCCTTATTGAATTAATAGTTTTGTTGCAGATAATGCTTTACCGACTGCAACTGAGCCTAAGCTATCTGCACTAGTGCCAAGTGAACCATCACTTTGAGCATAGTATGTTTCAGCAGCCGTAAGACCACTTTGTTGAGCATCTATTTGCCCTGTTGTTGCTACTTCTACTTGTGCGTCATTAGCAACTGTTTTAGTAGCAATTCCAATAAAGCCTTTGCCGCTTGTTGGGAATGTTGTTGTTGTTGCTGAACCTGCAGGATGTATTCCATAGCCATTTATATCATTACCTGAATCTTCGTAAGTTGCTAACATTTTATAATTTTGAGCTGCACCTGCTTGAGCAATAGAGGTAAATGATGCAGAAGAAAGTGTTAATGCAACTTCTGTTCCTTTCGTAATTTTATAACCAATATTTTCACCACTAGCTTCTTCTAGTACATATTCATTATATTTTATGTCATTACTACCATTTCTGTATATTATAGGTACAGTTAATGTATCTATTTTTTTTGGTGAAGCTCCATTATTATAACCATACACTACATTAGTACTAGCAGAACCACTTGCTCCTGTTTCATAACCTTTTGTAATAGAATTATCAGAGGCAACTTTTAAAGCTAATAATATGTGAGGAGAACCACCTCCTTGATGATTATACCCTTGAACAAATAAATTTGCTGGTGAAACATAAGTTAGGTGGTCTTGATTGGCTGAAATATCTATATTATCATCTTCAAATTCAAACTTAGTTCCAAAACTTAATGTAGTACCTGAAAGGCTTGCTGCTATAGCTTGTCCATCACTTGTACTGCTGTCTTTATATGTAAACAAAAATTTATCACCGCCAAAACCTACATCATATACATTAGTTGCACCTTCGGATTGAACAACTTGTGCTGTACCAAAACTAGGCGTTGTTCCTGATATAGAACCTACATAAGCTGTTGGATAATTACTGTTAGACTGGTCACGAGTATAAACAACAAATTTACTATTTGTAGTATCGTAAGCAACATTTATATCTGATGCTGTACTATTAGAATCATCAATAACTACTTCACTTCCTGCCGAAATAGAACTTGCTCCTATTGTTAAAACTTTACATCTTAAATCATTAGAAGTTGCACCAGATTGATAAACATATAAAACTTTTTCATTAGTCACATCATATTCAACTCTTGCATTTTCGTGAGCATAAGCTGAAGTGTTAATTTCTTCTGTTGCTGTAACTGCAACAGCATTATTAGAACCTACACTTACTACTTTTACAGTAGGTCTATTACTGCTATCTGCATTTAAAAAAGCTACAACAAATCTATCTACATTTGCAGCATAAGTAGTAGATTGATTTTGACTAGAACTACCATTGAGTATTTCAGTATCAGAACCTATAGAATAAGTATATGTTGTTGTATTTGATGTTGGCATTAAAAAATCACCATCTGCTTCAACAAATATAGGTTTACCTGCTGTTACTGCACCTTCAGCTGTACCATATAGATAACCTTCGTTTTCTAATAATTGTATTTCTGTTGCTGATATAGCTTTACCTAAATATTGTTCTCCAAGAGTATTGCCTACTAATCCAATAGCACCTGCACCATTTGTAAAGTAGTGGTTGCCAATAGTAAGTGAAGAATGTCCTGTGCTTATTCCACCAATAACATTTATTTTACCTGTAGCAGTATCAGATATTGCTTCAGCAGCTATACCTAAATAGTTTCCGTTGTCTAGACTTGTGCTTGTGGTTGTAGCAGTAAAAGCTGAAACCCATTGTGAATAATCTGTACTTCCTCCGTATTGCCTACCTCCCAACAATGTACCATTTGCAGAATTATATACAGCACCATGACTATTCCAAATTATTTGGTCTGTTGAATTAGGTAAAGTTGCTAAAGTTCCCATGCTAAATGAAGACGCTCCAAGAGTAATTATGTTGTATTTCATAACACTATTTTCTCTAACCCAAATATAACCTTTATTAACACTAGAGTCGTAAGTTGAGGCAAAGGTTGAGGCATTACCACTTGAAGGTTGCCATACTACTGATTGAGCTGTCCAAGAAATACTATTTGTACTACCTCCTGTAACTGTTCCAATACAGCCCTTCCAATATTCCGTACCACTTTCATCTCTTAAAGAACTTACAAAAACCTTATTATTTTGTGTATCATAAATTGTGCTATTAGCACTTGTGCCAATAGAAGCCCATGTAACCGCAGAACCAACTGTAAGTGTTGGGCTTCCTGTACTTCCTGTTGATTGTATAACCCTAGATTTACCTTGTGTATCTTCATATATTAATACAGTTCTTGATGTATCAGAATCATAAGTTAAATTTGTTGTTAATGAATTAGCACCTTTAGACATAACCTCATATTGTGTTGAACCTACTGTTAATGCAGTTCCACTTGCAGTAAGTGGTCTAAGATATGTTTTAGTTCCACCATCATCATAAGAATAACAAGCAATTATATAATTTGTGCTTTCATCAAAACTAATAGCCGATTCTTTATGACTTGAACCACCTGAAGAAAAATCTACTGCTGAACCAAAAGTAAAGGTTGTACCACTTATTGTAGCAGCTCTTGCATACATTTTAGTGTAACCTGTTTGTTTATATAGAATATAAATTGCTCCATTACCTGCACATATAACAGAATTATTATCAGTAGCAGAACCTGCACTTGCAACAACAGTTGGAGTTCCCCATGTCATAGCTCCATTTGACCACACTCCTGCTACAACAGTATTATAACCTGAATTTCCAGTATCTTTGTAAGCGTAAACATGCCTGCCTGAAGTTGCCTCGTAAGCAATAGCACCTGTTGAAGTATTTGATGAGGTTGTAATGTTTCCTCTTGCAAAAGTAGGGTTTGCATCAGGTGTTGTTGTCTCAGCAACTTCTTTTGCCTTACCTGCTGCAGTAAGTACAACTGGTTTTCTAATAGCTATATCACCATCTGCAACCATGTTTACAGTGCCACCTGATGCTAAGCCTGTTAATGCTGAACCATCTACGGCAGGTAGTTTTGCAGAGCCATCTAATTGCACAGCATTATTTGCTGATGTACCTGCAGTCAATGTTGCAGCAGTTCCAAGACCAAGATTAGTTCTAGCTGTACTTGCACTTGCTAAATCTGATAAATTTGATGCTTTTGCAGCCGCATTATCGGCTTTTGTTCCTTGTGCTGAAGTAGCATAATCAGTAGCCGCTGTTGTAGCAGCAGTTCCTAATCCTAAATTTGTTCTTGATGTTCCAGCATTTGCAACATCTGATAAATTGTTAGCACCACTTAAAAATCCACTTGCTGTAAACGCAGCTTGTACCCATGCGTCACCTGATGTCCAAACAAATAATTGATTTGATGATGTATTAAAGTATAAAGCACCAGTAAGAAGTGCGTCACCATCATTGTCAACTGTAGGTGCTGAACCTTTTGCACCTAAATATCTATCATCAAAACTATCATAAGAAGAAGCCGCTGAAGTAGCACTTGAAGCTGCAGCCGTAGCAGAACTTGCACTAGCAGTAGCAGAAGTTGCTGATGCGGTAGCTGAAGTTGCAGCAGCAGAGGCTGATGTAGCGGCAGCTGTTGCTGAACCCAATATACCATCAACATAGCCTTTTGTTGTTGCGTCACCTGATGCAGTAGGTGTGTCCAATCCTGTAACTTTATTGCTACCCATAGCAAGGTTACCAGACAATGTACCACCACTTAAATTAAGTTTTAGTGCGTCAGCAGTATCTACATAAGTTTTTGTTGTAGCGTCATTTGATGCTGATGGTGCTTTTAGTCCACTAACAGTATTAGAATTAGCGTCTATATCGCCTGTCATAGTACCACCTGCAAGTGGTAATTTAGCGGCTATTGAATTTGTAATTGTAGTTGAGAAACTAGCGTCATCACCTAATGCTGCAGCTAATTCATTTAATGTGTTTAATGCTGCAGGTGCGGAGTCAACTAATCCTGATACTTCGGTGTCAACATAGCCTTTCGTAGCTGCATCTGTAGAACCAGAGGGCGAGGCAAGTCCTGTAATTGTTTGAGATGTTGTACTATCCATATCAAGTGTGCCATTTATGGTCACATTGTTAAATGTTGATGTACCACTTGTTGCTGTAACATTACCATCTATTGCACCGACAAACTTAGTATTGGCAGTTATTGTCGTTCCTGTAACTGCGGCAGGGGTTGTACCACCTACGACACCATCTACTGTGCCAGTTACATTACCTGTAAGATTGCCTGCAAAATTTGTATTAGCCGTAATAACTGTGCCTGTAATAGCTGCAGGAGTATTTGCACCTATAACGCCATCTATATTACCACCTGATATTGTTACACTACTGCCTAGCCCAACTGTTGAGCTTGCAGATAAAGTAGAGAAAGCTCCTGTGCTTGCACTAGAAGCACCAATAGGTGTTCCGTCTATTGTTCCACCATTAATGTCAACTTTAGCTACTACAACTGACCCTGTGCCGTTAGGAGTAAGGTTTAGGTCACCATTAGTATCTAAAGTAACAATAGTGTTACCATCTAGGTGTAAATTGTCTATTTTAAGGGTAGATAATACTTCATTGCCTAAATTAAGATCGGCAAGTTGTGACATAAGTTCACGAATAGCATTATTAATGTTAGATGGTGCTGTACCTTCAGCAATACTAATACTATTTAGGTCAGTATTATTTGCTGCAGTTGCATCAAACTGTGATATTTTCGTCTTTGCCATGTTTTACTCCTGATTATCCGTTATTGCTTGTGCTGTTGGTACTGTTGCTAATTGAGCAGCAGCTATACCTGCACCTTGATTTTGTGGTAAATCTTTGTATATGCCATTAATTTTTCTTATTAATGTTAAAAATTTATTTTTAATTATATTTGTATATTTTGTACCTCTTGCTCCTTGAGTTGCAGCTAAACTTGCTATTTGTTTCATTGATGGTTGTGATAATAAATAATTTACTGCAAAAAGAGTACCAAATCCAACCATACCTGAAGTTCCACCTGTAAAAGCACTTGAGCCTATTAAAGCTGCACTTGTTGCTCCACTAGCCATTCTAAGTGTTCCAGATCGCATAATAAATTGGTTTAAATCTGGTATAACAGCAGGGAAATTTTCTAACATATTAATAAAACCTTCTAATCTTTTCATATTCATATTTTCAAAACTACTTATCATTTCTTTTGTTCTATCATAGGTAAGGCTTTTTCTGTTTCCAACTAAACCTAACGCTTTTTTTAAGCCTAGAATATCTATTTCTTGTTTTAATCCACCTTCAGTTGTTTTTAAAAATTTACCAAATATTTCGTCAATATGATTTGTTGCTAATTTGTTAAAATCTTCTTTACCAATAATTTTTTTTAATTCTTTTAATGATTGAACTGATTTTTGAGATTGTGTTTCAGGAAAAAAAGATTTGTTTAATAAATCTTTATATTCTTTTGCAGGTTTTCTATAGCCACCTGCTTTTCTAAATTGACCTAAACTTTTTTCTAATATGTTTGTGTTTTTTGTTACTAAAATATTCATCATTTTACCAAAAGACTTATCAGCTTTATCTAGTAATCTTTGTGCTTCTCTAATATTACCACCTTTAGCTATAGATTCATTTCTCATTAATCTTTTTATTGTCATTTTTGCATCAGTTACCGCATTAAATGCTGCTCTATTTGGAGATTTAACAACATTTCCTGTTACTGGATTTGGATTATATGTTTGTGCAAAAGTTGTAAGTTCTTTTTCAATTAATTTTAAATCTTTTCCTGTAAGTTTTTTATTATTGTTTGTTGCTTTTAAAACTTGTGATAAATAATCTTCAACGTCTTTTGGCATTTTTTGCATTAAATCTGGTTTATTTCCAATAACACTTGTTTCTTTTTGTGTAATATTTTTAGTAAATCCTGTTTTATAAGCCTTTGTTCCAATATTTTTTTCAGTTGTTTTTGTTACCTCTCTTGGTAAATTTGATTGTATTGTACTTCTAAGAGTTGTTGTAGGATATTTAACATTATCTAAAATTTTCCAACCTTTGTCATATTGATTAAATATTTTTTTTTGTATTGTATCAAAGTATCTTTTAGACGATTCTCCAATAAGCGTTGACCTTTCTGCTTGTGTTAAAGATACGCTTGGACTAAAAACTTTTGATGAATAATCATCAATAGCATTAAAAATATTTTGTACTTTTTTTCTTCCAACCATCATAGGCATACGAGATGTTAAATTAAACATAGCTTGTAATGGTGTAAAACCTGTTGTTACACCTATTGGCAAATCAACATCTTTACCAACAGTTTTTAAAACATCTTCTCTAAAAAATGTTTGTGCATCTTTAGCACTTGGTTGTGGTTTTGCTAATTTACCTAATGTTGTTGTGCCATCATCTATTTGTCCTTTTGCAGCAGATATACCTTCATTTGTTTTTTTTCTAGCAATATCAGCAGTTTTGCTAAATGCTTTTTTTGCTGGTTCTACGCCCATACCTATTAATCTACCTGCTCCCATTAAAACACCAGTTCCAACAGTATTTATTGCACCTATTGTTAAAGCATCTGCAACCATATCATCATTATCTGGCTTTGGAATATCTGGATTTAACCATGCACCTATTTTATCAGCAGCGTAAGAAGCAACACCTGCACCTAAACCTGCTCCAGCAGAAGAACCTGCAATACCTAATGGTGAACCTATAATAGTTCCTGCAACTGCTCCGCCTATTTCTGTAAAAGTTTCTACTCCATAAGGTAATAAATCAGGGTATTCATCTTCTCTTAAAACACCTAAATTTACAGCTTTATCTCTTACTTTGTAGTTGTATTCTTTTTTTGTAATTTTTCCTGATTTTAACAATTTAGAGCCAATAGTTTTAAATCTATCTAATTCTTTACTTGCATTACTTTTACCAAATTTTTCCCATTCAGTATCAATTCTTTCACTCATTGTATTTGCTCTCTTATAGACAATGAATTATTCCATTCATTTATTTCACTTGTGTCTAAATTTGTATCATTTACATCAGGTGCTTCATAAACGCTATCTCCAGCAGCTTTTTCTAATTTACTGCTAGATATAACATCTTCAATGCTTTTTATTCTTACTAATGATCTATCCCTAACACCTTCATATAATTTTAATGCTTTTGATATATTACCTCTTTGTGATGTTGTTAAATTTGAGTTAGGGTCATCAAGTAATTGTTCATAACCTGTAATTGCATCATCAAATCTACGATATACAGTTTTAGTTCTTTCTAATGCTTGTTGTTCATTCATATTAGGTTCTGGCATTTCTTCTTTAATAAACTCAAATAACAAATTTGTTTGCCTACCATCAAAGTTTGCTCTTGATGCGTTCATTGCGTCTCTAATAAAACCTTCAGTAGCTGTATTTGCTGTTTGATATTTTTTTATTGGTAATCCAAATTTACCTGATATTGAGCTAATACCACCACCTAATCTATCAAATGCTCCATAACTTAAAGCTGCATCTGCATCACCAGTTTGCATAGAATTTTTTATATTTCTTAATTGGTTTGCATCTCTTTGTTCTTCCGTTTGTTGTAATTGGTTGCCAACATTTAATTTACCATCTTTAGCTAAAGACTCTATAACATTTAAAAATTGTTCATTTGGTAAATTAGAGTATTGTGGGTATTGACTCCTTAATTGTGTTAAATTTTCGTTTTCTTTGTTTGTTTGAGCAATTTCCATCATTTTACCATAAGGATCGCCTTGCATTGCTCCTCCTATGGGTCTTAATGCACCAGCTTTAGTAAATTCATTTGCAACTGCAAGTATAGGAAGTGCTTTCTCAGAATTATCCGCTAATGTATTAAATAAACCTTTTGCTCTTTGACCTAATGTTGGTTTGTAAACTTGCTTCATTGCAGTTTGTAATTCTGGATTATTAAGCATTTGTTTTTGTAAATCTGAGGCTTTTGGAATTACAGGTTTAGTGTTTAATAAACCTTGAGTTTGTTGATTTAATTGCAAATTAGCATCAGGTGCTGGTGGTAAATTTAAAAGACCACCTGCGGTTGGTGGAGAGACTGGATTTGTTGTTGCGTTTTGTATAGCATTTAAACTTGCTAATTCATTAGAGGCATTTAATCTTTCTTCTGGAGATATTATTCTATTAGGAGATATTCTTTTTCTTAATTTTTTTCTTCTTTCTTCATCAAGCAATCTTAATAATTCTGGGTCATCATCTTGATATAATTTACCTTTAATTCTATAAGCCATTATTAACCCCCCATTCCTAAGAAACTACCAATACCTAATATACTACCAACAGTACCAAGTGTTTGATTTAAAGGATTGCTTACCATTGGTGTAGTTTGAGAATTATATCCACCTGCTGCTTTTCCAACTTGACCTAAGAATTGGTTTAGATTTTGTGTAGGTGCAGATTGTAAGAAATTATATCTGTCCATATTAGACATAATTTGTTTTTGAGCTTGGTCTTGACGCATTGCACCAACTTTAGCAAGATTTGCGTAATCAGAATAATCAGATTGTGCAAGATTTGGAGCTACGCCAATCATTTGATTTTGTCTTGCTCTTTCGTTTTCATAATTTTGCATTAATGGTGTTGACAATGCACGAGTTAAAGCATTTTGATTTGCACCAGAACCTAAACGCCCTGCACGACTAAATTGACCTTGCACTTGGTCTGTAATTGGGTCTAATACAGCTTGTTGAAAATAAGGATTACTTCCTAAAAAATTACCACGCAATGTATTAAGTGCTTGGTTTTGTCCTTCTCTTTGTAAAGGAGAACCAGATAATGCTCTATTAGTTTGCAAATTCATAGCCATTTGTTGTTCTGGGCTAAATCCTGCTAAAGTTTCTTCTGGATAATAATTTAAACCACCACCTGTGGAATACAATCTTTGTGCCTCATTTGCTCCATATGCTAGATAGGGTGCAGCATATGCAGGCGGATTTACAGTAGAAGTTGTATTTGTAATTTTATCTTGTCCTATGCTCATTCTATATTCCTCATTGATATTGTACCTATTTCTTTATAATCTTCAAATTTTGACCACCCTTTGCGACCAATTATTTGTGCGTTTTTACAACCAATAGATTTTGCCCATTCGCAAATAGGTTGTTCCATTTCTTTTAATTCTTCTAAATTTCCACCTGCTAACCAAAATCGTATAGATTTAAAGTTAGGGTATGTTACTATCTCA
>Ga0181410_1001033_pt1 | contig 11938 bp, 5 predicted proteins | sample 33SPOviralmetaG_FD_130112 | JGI IMG/M metagenome (GOLD analysis project Ga0181410, IMG submission 130112) | Marine viral communities from the oligotrophic San Pedro Time Series (SPOT) site, San Pedro Channel, CA, USA - 33 SPOT_SRF_2012-06-20 | ecosystem: Environmental > Aquatic > Marine > Strait...
AGAGGGTAGGTCAAAATACCAATTATTTGAAGCAAACTGGAGAGCAGTTCCAAGTAGAGATGATGCTTGGGCTGAAGAAACGGTTGCCAATGTCGGAGAAAAGGCATTTCAACAGGAGTATGAGTGTGATTTTTTAGGATCATCAAACACTCTAATATCAACCACAAAAATCAAAGAACTGGTATGGAAGAGACCCCTACGAAGACATCAAGGTGGATTGACGATATACGAAGACCCAAAACCAAGAAATCAATATGTTATAACAGTTGACGTTTCAAGGGGTATTGGTAAAGATTATTCTGCTTTCACGGTAATCAATGTTACAGACTTTCCATATAAGGTCTCAGCAAAGTATCAGAATAATGAAATATCACCAATGTTATTTCCTAATGTGATATATGAAACCGCATCTCATTTCAATCAGGCAATGGTTCTGGTTGAGGTGAACGATATAGGTGAACAAGTTGGAGCAATTCTTTACAATGATTTGGAATATGAAGACTTGATTATGACAGAACACGGTGGAAGAAATGGTCAAAGAGTTTCTTCTGGTTTCGGAAAAAATGTCTATTATGGTTTGCGAATGACAGGTAATGTTAAAAAAATTGGAATGGCAAACTTGAAAACTATGGTTGAAAGTAATAAACTAATAGTTGAGGATGTTGATATCATCTCTGAAATGTCAACCTTTGTTCAAAAAAGAAATAGTTATGAAGCTGAAGATGGATATCATGATGATTTAATGATGTGTCTTGTAATCTTTGGATGGTTATCAAATCAAGAATATTTCAAAGAATTAACAAATATGGATATTAGAAGAAAACTCGAAAGAGAGAGAGAAGATGAAATGTTAGAAGCAACATTACCCCCTGGATTTGTTGTCCGAGGAGATGAAGATGAGGTATTCACTGATGATGAAGGGAATTCTTGGCACATCGTAAGGTGAAAATGTTACTTTTTATAAATATCTGTGAATAAAAATAGTTTTATTTTTTTATTAAAAGGAGAATAATTATGGCATCACTATTAAGTCCAGGTGTTATAACAAGAGAAATAGATTTGACGACAGTAACACCTGCCGTTGCATCTACAGAGGGTGGAATTGCATTGCATACTCAATGGGGTCCTGCTGGAAAATTAGTATTAATAACCGATGAAGCAGACTTAGCAGAAGTTTTCGGAAAACCGAAGAGTGGTTACAATGCAGAAAACTGGTTCACAGCAAAGAATTTTTTATCATATTCTGGTGCATTATATGTTTCTAGAGCACTTAATACTGATGCTCTAAATTCTGTAAGTAATGGAGACAATGTTTTAGTAAAAAACTTAGATCATTGGGAAGCTGGAGGACAACTAACATCAGCTGCATTTATAGCAAAATATCCTGGATCTATAGGTGATAGTCTGAAAGTGGAACTAGCAGATTCTTCTGTTTTTGCTACTTGGGCATATAAATCTCTGTTTGGAGATGCACCTACTCAAGATCAACTTCACGTTGTTATCATCGATGAAGGTGGTTTATTTTCTGGAGAAAAGGGTAAAGTCTTAGAAAAGTTTGAATTTCTTTCAAAGTTATCCGATGGAAAATATGAAGACGGAAGTTCCTCATATTATCAAAAAATTCTTAATGACTCATCTGAGTATATTTGGGCTAAAGATCATTTATTACCTGAATGGGGTAAAACAGAATCAGAAACTGTAGTTTACGATGCTGATGGAGATATCACTTCTCTTGTCCAAGCAGATGATCAAATCATGATGAGTGCAGGTTCTATATCCACAGGTCACTCACTAGGGTTTGGTCACAATGGTACCAGTGACGATCAAAACCGAGTAAACGCAATGGACCTCTTTGTAGACGACGAATTAGTTGACATTTCCTTTTTGTTAGCCGGTAAAGCAGATGCAATTGTTATCAACAAAGTATTCGCAATCGCATCGTCACGGCAAGATTGTCTAGGTGTTATTTCACCTGAGAAGGAAGACTGTGTGAACGCAATAGACCCAGCAGGTAATATAAAAACTTTTAGAGAATCTTTGAGTGTCGGTGGTCTTAGAGACTTAAAAGGTAGTTTCATGGTTATGGATGATAACTGGAAATACCAATTCGACAAATACAATAACGTAAATAGATGGGTTCCTTGTAACGGTGATACTGCTGGACTAATGGCAGAAACTGACATCGAAAGAGCTGCTTGGTTCAGTCCTGGTGGTCGATCTTTAAAGAATGTTATCAAACTTGCTTGGAAATCCAAGAAAGCAGAGAGAGATGTTCTTTATCCTCTAGGTGTCAACTCAATTACAACTTTCCCAGGAGAAGGAGCAATCCTTTATGGTGATAGAACAATGTTGAAAAGACCTTCCGCATTTGATAGAATTAATGTAAGAAGACTTTTCATAGTTTTGAGAAAGACTATTTCTAGAACTGCAAGAGCATTCTTGTTTGAGCAAAATACTGAATTTACTAGAGAGAGATTTAAAAATACTGTTATACCTTTCTTGGAAGAAGTTCAAGGAAGACAGGGTATCACGGATTTCTTAGTAGTTTGTGATGAAACTAATAACACAGGTCAAGTTATAGATCAAAATCGATTTATAGGTGACATTTACATCAAACCAGCCAGAAGTATCAACTTTATCGAACTTAACTTTGTAGCAGTTCGAACTGATGTTGAATTCAGTGAAGTTGTTGGTTCGGTATAAAATAGGAGATAACAATGGCTTATTCAATACAGAATATTAAATCGAATTTGACAGGTGGAGGAGCAAGGTCTTGCCTATTCAAAGTATCCTTCACTTATCCTGCTGCAATTGGTGCTGTTTCTGAGGAAAAACTTGAGTTCTTATGTAAGGGTTCAGTTATTCCAGAATCAACTATCAACGCTGTTGACATTAATTATATGGGTAGGATTATAAAGGTTGCAGGAACTAGACCAGCATTTGCAGACTGGACTGTAACTATAATCAATGATGAAGATTTCGCAATCAGGAATGATCTTGAAAAGTGGATGAATTATATGAACGGTCACGTAGACAATAAGCAGTTAACTGCAATGACTGACTACAAAACAGACGGAGTTGTAACTCAGTTATCCAAAGACGGTTCTAAATTGAGAGAATATAAGTTTAGAGGAATTTTCCCAACTAACGTTGCTTCAATTGCTTTAGATTGGTCTTCGGAAGATATTCAAGAATTTGAAACTACTTTCTCAGTTGATTGGTGGGAAGCTAGTGGAATTTCTTATCCAAAAGGTGACAACGGAACAGGTAGTATTTAATAATACCTTATAACTATAAAGAAGGGTTCTGCTAAATAATAGTGGAACTCTTTTTTTATATATTGGAGAAATATAATGCCAAAATTTCTAGGTTATGAATTTGATTTATTCGGTTTTTTGAACCGAGATGAAAAACCAATTGGACCGATTCTAAATGAACCAAATGATGATGGTTCAAAAATTGTTGAAGTATCACAGGACAAAGATGGTGCTGGAGTATTTTTTACATCAGGAACTACTTTAAACTATGACAGTTCTTTTCACGATGAAAAAGAACTTATAAAAAAATATCGAAATATGGCTTTTCAACCAGAAGTTGATGAAGCTATTAATGATATTGTCGTAGATTCGGTTGTTGGAGATGAACGAGAAGACACTGTGAAAGTTGACTTACAAAGGACTGCTTGGTCAAAATCAGTTCAGAAAAAGGTAGCCGAAGAATTCTCAAATGTCTTGGATATTCTAGAATTTAGGTCTAAAGGTTTTGAAATATTCAAATCTTGGTATATTGACGGTAGAATATTTTACCAAAAAGTTCCTCATAGTAATAGGAATAAAGGTTTACTTACAGTTAAAAGATTGGACTCTCTGAATATTAAAAAGGTTAAAGAAGTGACCAAAAAGACAGATAAGAAGACTGGTGTAAACTATATAACTGATGTTAAAGAGTATTATGTATACAGTAAGCATTCCAACTATCATCCTGGATATACATCATCAAATGCGAATGTAGTTACTAATATTAAAATCCCTATGGATAATATTGCTTATGCTCATTCAGGATTATTTGATAGTGGCAAGGAGCAGGTTCTCTCACACCTTCACAAGGCAATGAAGACGTTAAATCAACTTCTAATGCTGGAGGATAGTGTTGTAATATATCGCATCTCTAGAGCACCTGAAAGACGAGTATTCTATATTGATGTGGGTAATCTTCCAAGAACAAAAGCAGAGCAATATCTTCAAGACATTATGAGAAGATTTAGAAATAAACTAGTCTACGATTCATCATCAGGTGAAGTAAAAGACGATAGAAAATTTACCACAATGACTGAAGATTACTGGTTGCCAAGAAGAGAAGGTAAGTCTGGAACTGAGATTTCAACTTTACCTGGAGGTCAAAATTTAGGTGAGATGGACGATGTTGAGTATTTCAAGAAGAAACTATACAAAGCACTAAACATCCCAACTTCCAGATTAGAACAAGAGACTGCATTTAATATGGGTAGAAGTGGTGAGATAACACGAGATGAAGTTAAGTTTGCTAAATTTATTGATAGATTGAGAAGAAGATTCTCTGATATATTCTATGATCTTTTATCCACTCAACTTGTTATGAAAGGTGTAATGAGTAGAGAAGAGTGGGAAGAAAACAAAGACAGAATTGAATTTGTATATTCTAATAATTCTTACTTTTCAGAATTGAAGACAATGGAACTATTGAGAGAAAGATTTAATTTAGCAACTGAGGCTGAATCATATGTTGGAGAATACCTATCTCGTAGATGGATGTATAATAATGTGTTCAAATTCAGTGATGCTGAGATTGCTGCAATGAAAAAAGAGATTGATCAAGAAGAAAATGATGGTGAAATAACACCTGATGATTTTGGAGATGCCGGTGCTGACTTGACAGACAAAGACCAGAGTAAAGAAGAAATCTCAAAACCTGGAGTATTAGAAGATGAAGTGCAGAATGTTGCCAAGTTTGATAATATAAATAACACGAACTCTAAAACTGTTTCACAGTTATTGGAAAAGTTTTCCTCCATTATGGATGACAAGTAATGCCGAATTTTGAACTCAACATAGACATTGAATCGATTATACTGAAAGAGAATATTGACAATTCTTTTAAAGAGGTTTTCGATATACAAACTTTTTCGGTGGATTTTAATAATACCCAAAATAAAAATTTCGATGATATTTTTAAAGAAGAGTTTGTATTAAAAAATGATATGTCATTTAATGTGGAACTTGATAACAAATCCTCAGTCTACAATACAGACTTCAGAAGACATTTTGATTTACACTCATTCAATGTCTTCTGTGAAAGTAATTCTAATATTGATTTAAATTCTAGTTTTAAAGATGTTTTTAACACTAACAAGTCTAGAGTATTTCACGATTTGAAGTCTAGAGTTGATGAAGTGGATATTGTAGAAGATATTCCACAAGTGGTTGAAGTTGAAGAAGAAGTGGAAGAAAAATTCCCATTTACAATTGAACTCAATGAAGATGGAACAGTTTTTGATTATGATTTTAGAAAATGTTTCAATATTATTAATTTTGAAACTTGTGTTAATAGAGATGTAGATATTAGTGATAATCTTTTCGAAGAATATTTTGAAATCAGATGTGAAAGTACTTATGACTACGATATAATCAATAATTTGAAAAAGGATTTCAGTAGTAGAAAAGTTTTAACAAGAGATGATATCCCAGACCAAGAGGTTGATATTCACTCTTTAGATGAGGATATGAAAAATTCCACATCCTTAGAGAAAGATTTTGAGAAGAAATCTTCAATAATAAAAGAGAAGATATTCTACAAAATAGTTGAAGTTGAAGAAGAGACGGTAGAGATAGAAGAAAAGGTTTTACCAGAACCTAAAATAGAGACACCAAACCTTGATGAATTTGAAAGAAAGGTGGACGGTCTAGAAGAAAAATACGAAGACCTTTTACAAAAAACTAAAGATCATTATGAAGATCAAATCAATAAGATGACCGAAGAATTTGCAAAATTTCGAACTAACATTGCATCACAAGTCAGTAGGATGGCTATGGTTTCAACATCTGCTGGTGGTGGTGCTGTGAATATTCTTGATATGGATGATTTTGATAGGTCTAATCTTCAAGATGGTAATGTCTTATCTTATAATAGTTCTTTGAAAAAATTCCAATTAATTGATAATTCAGCATCAACTCTCGATTTGATGCATTCTTTTTGTTTCGAAATAACACAAACACATTTGGATAATGGGTATTTCGACTTACCTCACCCTGCTGACCTAAATTATATTCATTTATCTGAAATTCTAATCAATGGTATTCAGAATAACTGTCCTGACCAATACACATTCACTACAACAACTAGAATAGACACTTCAAATCTAACACTAGATTTAGGTGATAAAGTCAGAATAGTTTACATAAAATCTTAATTTTTAAAAAAAAATCATCTTTTTTTCATTTTTTGGATAAAAGGTGTATATATACATTCATATAGTGAAACTTGAAAAGTAAATTATGTTATATTATTTTTATTTTCAAGGAGTAAAATATGGCTTTAAAACTTAGAGGTGTAGTCCAAATACAGGATGCCTCTATAGAATTGTCAAAAATCAAAGATATCTCCTCTGGTAAACTTATAGGTAGACCGGAAGAGTCATCTTTAAATTATAATGCTGAAAACGCAGCTCCCTCAGAAATATCTGGTGAAGATATTAGAAGGATTGCGGAACTCCATATTGATGATAATGTTCACTTTGCTAACTTAGAGTCTGATGCTATTACTGCAACATCTACAACTCTTGCTGGTGCCCTTAGTGCTGCTTCTGCTGACTTAAATGATGGTCAACTAGATGCTGGTGATGCTAACTTAGCATCTGCTGCTATTTCTGGTGACGTTAGTGCTGCTAATGCTGCTTTCTCTGGAACTTTGAGTTCTGGTGCTGCTACTTTAGCTTCTGCTGCTGTAACAAATGCACTAACATCAGGGTCCATTTCAAGTAGTGGGATATTAAGTTCTGCTGGAAAAGCAACTCTTAACTCTCTAGAAGTAACTAATGATGCTAACCTGTTAGGTGATGCTACTATCTCCGGTGACTTGAGTGCTTCTAATACTGCTTTCTCAGGTACTTTGAGTTCTGGTGCTGCTACTTTAGCTTCTGCTGCTGTAACAAATGCACTAGTGTCAGGGTCAATAGCATCCAATGGAACTTTAAGTTCTGCTGGAAAAGCAACTCTCAACTCTCTAGAAGTAACTAATGATGCTGATATCTTAGGTGCTGCATCTGTTACTGGTGACTTGAGTGCTGCTTCCGCAGACTTCGGTTCTGGTTCTTTAGAAGCTGGTGCTGCTACTTTAGCATCTGCTGTTATCTCTGGTGACATTAATGTTGATAATGCAACTTTCTCTGCTGACTTAAGTGCTGCTAATGCTGCTTTCTCTGGTACCTTGAGTGCTGGTGCATCAACTCTAGCATCTGCTACTGTTTCCGGTGCTGTTTCTGCTGGTTCTTTCAGTTCTTCCGATGTTAATATTGACGGAGGGTCTATTGATGGAACTGCTATTGGTGAAGACGTAAGAGCTTCTGGTAAGTTCTCCATAGTTGATATCACAGGATCAATGACTGTGGGTGCAAACCTATCAGTATCTGGTTCTACAGCAACTGTGAACACTGATAATTTGATAATAAAAGACCCAATGATTCAGATGGGTGAAGGTAATTCATCCGATGCTGTTGATTTAGGTTTTGTTGGACAGTATGATTCTAGTAGTTATGCAGGTCTGGTGAGAGATGCTAATGATAGTGGAAAGTTCAAACTTTTTTACACTGATGAAGATTTATCTACATCTCAAACTGTTGACTTTTCCTCGGCAACTAAAGCTACTTTAGATGCTGACATTAAAGGTAACATCCAGTATGATGTCGATAAAGACTGGTCAATGTCCGGTGATATCGTTGCTGCTGCTGTACCCTATAACGGAACTGGAAATGTGGAATTATCTGCTATTATCCAACCTGATTCAGTTGAATATTCAATGTTAGATTGTGCAATTGACGAAGATGATATGAGTTCTAACTCAGCATCTCACTTACCTACTCAACAGTCTGTTAAGAAATATGTTGATGATCAGGTTGCACTTGCTGGATTGAATGCCCCTGACCCTAAAGTTTATCTGATAGTGGATTCTTCTGAATCTTTCGTTGGTGTCAAGGACAGTTCTGAGTATAAGTTAGTTTCTTCAACTGACGAGTCCAATGAATATGTCACACTTTCAACAGGAGTTGATGATGAATTTAAAAGTTTATCTAAAGTTTATCTGAATGGTAAGAGATTGAAATATTCATATGATAATGGAACAAATGATGATTTCTGGTTTTCTGGTGGAGAATCTGCAACTGGACCGTCTAGTGCTAAAATTGATTCACTTGGTGCTTCTGATGAAGCTTCTGGTGATCTTTTCGGACACGGTTCAGCAATATCTAAAGACGGAAACGTTTTGGTTGTTGGAGCAGCTTCATGGGATGGTAGTGCTACTGATCAAGGTGGTGTATATATTTATGATTGGAATTCCTCTAATGAAGAATGGGATCAAAGAGGTAGTGTCTTAACTGCATCTGATGCAGGAATTGGTGATAGATTTGGAGCTTCAGTTTCTGCTAACAGTGACGGTTCTATAATTGCTGTCGGAGCTGTTATGTGGGATGGTAGTACTACTACTGATCAAGGTGCTGTTTATGTTTATGAGTATATTAGCAACTCTTGGACTCAAAAAGGGTCTATAATAACCCATTCCGATGCTGGAGCTGAAGATTATCACGTTACGTGTTCTTTATCCTCTGATGGAACTATCTTAGCGGTTGGTTCTCAGGGATGGGATGCATCTGGTGGGAGTAATGAGGGTGCTGTCTATCTTTATGATTGGGACGATTTAATTGAAGAGTGGATCCAAAGACCTTATGGTGCTTTAGATGAAACTACATCTTCAGAAACAGATTTGGTTAATGAGCATAACGGAAGTTCTACAAACGGTATTTATGTAAAATCTTTAGAATATTTAGAAAATGGTATTGTTTTAGCTGGAACATACACAGCATGGAATAGTAACGGTTCTGGTAGATTATATAGGTCAACTGATAACGGCGAAAACTGGACTAGTGTTAAAACTTTTTCTAATATTAATACTGTTAATGTAATAAAGTATTTAGGTGATGGTATAGTTTTAGCAGCAACTGCTGGTAACAGCAGTGACGGTGACGTTTACAGATCGACAGATTCTGGTTTAAATTGGACACGGGTTTCCAATGTATCTGCTCATGAAGCTATTGAAAATCTTGAGTATCTTGGTGATGGTATATGTATATTCGGTGCTGGATATAGTAATGGTGATGGTTATATTTACAGATCAACTGATTATGGTGCAACTTGGGCTAAAACTGATACAAGTAATTCAATTTGGGGAAATTCTAAAAGAGCTGCCACATTCAAATATTTGGGTAATGGAATTTGTATGGGAAGTAGAATGACCAATAGTAATGTTTTTAGATTGATAAGATCAACAGACTACGGTGCTACTTGGTCTGATATTGGTCAAACAACTCTTTTAACTGACTACTCTTCAAGTTTTCCTTGTATAGAATATCTTGGGGATGGTAAAGTGGCAGTTGTTGCAACATGGACTACCAGTAGAGTTTACATTTCTAGTGATTATGGACAAACCTTTGACACTACTGCAAAGTTTACAGTTTCTGAATGGGCTCTTAGTATGGAGCACTTAGGGAATGGTAGAGTTGTTTTAGGAACTTATTCTGGGAGTTCGAGCACTGAATCAAACAGTGGAAAATTGTATGAGTCAACAGATTATGGACAAACTTGGAACTCAACTGCAATCTTCAGTCCAGGTGTTAAAAGGATTGTAACTCTTAGATTAAATCCAGAAAACAATACTTTGTTAGTTGGATGTAAAGATAATTCTAGTAATCCTACTGTTTATATTCTAGGTGATACTAGTCCAGTTAAAAATTTAACACCTTCAGATGCTGCTTCTGGTGACGTTTTTGGATATGGAGTTTCTTTATCCTCTGATGGAACTATCTTAGCAATTGGTGCTAGAGATTGGGAAGGTTCTTATACCAATCAAGGTGGAGTTTATATTTATGATTGGAATTCTTCTTCTAGATTGTGGGTTCAAAGAGGGGATGTTCTAGTATCCAATTTCGAAGGTTCGGGAATTGAAGCGTTCGGTATGTCTACTGAATTGAACGGAGATGGAACTGTATTGGCTGTTGGTCAAATCGGTTCTTGGTCTAGTCAGAGTAACAAACAAGTTGAAATATTTGATTGGAACTCTTCTACAAGTTCTTGGGACTATAGAATTAAAATTGATGCACCAGATGATTCAACAAGAACTGCCTCTCAATCTAGTTTTAGTGTTTCAGTTAGTATGAATTCTTCTGCAACTAAACTTGTTGTGGGTGCATGTAATGATAATTCTAATAAAGGGTATGTTTATACTTATACTTTATCTGAAGGTGAAAGTGCAACTACTACTAAAATCAATTTTAAGAGTGAATCAATATTTGAAGATGATAAATTAGAAATTAACTACATTACAAAAATATAAAATATGTGTTTTATTATGAATTATTTTAAATGTATACGATGGTGAGATTATATATAATAAGGTGAAGTGAGAAATATATAATTCCAAATAAACAACTTTTTTTTCATAAGGAGAAAAAAATGGCTTTACAAATTAGGGGTTCTTCCCAAATTAAAGATGCTTCAATTAGTTTAGGAAAAATTGAAGATCTATCTGCCGGTAAAATTTTAGGTAGAGCAGAAGGCGCTGCTGATGCTGCACCTGCTCAACTTTCCGGTGAAGATGTAAGAAAAATTGCTGAATTACACAGTGATGATAACGTACATTTCGCAAACATCGAAGCTGATGCTATCGATGCTGTTTCCGCATCTCTTTCTGGTGCTTTGAGTGCTGCTTCTGCTGACCTAAATGATGGTCAACTAGATGCTGGTGCTGCTAACTTAGCATCTGCTGCTATTTCTGGTGACGTTAGTGCTGCTAATGCTGCTTTCTCTGGAACTTTGAGTTCTGGTGCTGCTACTTTAGCTTCTGCTTCCATTGCTGGTGCTGCTGCTGCTGGATCAATATCCAGTGGTTCCACTCTAGCATCTGCTGGAAAAGCAACTCTTAACTCCCTAGAAGTATCTAACGATGCTGACCTGTTAGGTGATGCTGCTATTTCTGGTGACGTTAGTGCTGCTAATGCTGCTTTCTCTGGTACCTTGAGTGCTGGTGCTGCTACTTTAGCATCTGCTGCTATCCAAAACGCTGCTGTTGCTGGATCAATGGCATCCAACGGAACTTTAAGTTCTGCTGGAAAAGCAACTCTTAACTCCCTAGAAGTATCTAACGATGCTGACATCTTGGGTGCTGCTGCTATCACTGGTGCTGTGAGTGCTGCTTCCGCAGACTTCGGTTCTGGTTCTTTAGAAGCTGGTGCTGCTACTTTAGCATCTGCTGCTATTTCTGGTGACATCTCTGCTGACAACGCAAGTTTCTCCGGTGATGCTGCTGCTGTTAATGCTGCTTTCTCTGGTACTTTGAGTGCTGGTGCATCCACTTTAGCATCTGCTGCTATTGCTGGTGCTGTTTCTGCTGGTTCTTTCGCATCCAGTGCAGTTAACATCGACGGTGGAAACATCGACGGTACTGCTATTGGTGAAGATTCCAGAGCTTCTGGTAAGTTTTCCGTAGTTGACGTTACTGGTTCTGTAACTTGTAACAACTTGACTGTAAACGGAACTTTAACTACTATCGACACTACTAACTTGTTAGTTAAAGATCCAATGATTCAGTTGGGTGAAGGTAATTCATCTGATGCTATTGATTTAGGTTTCATCGGACA
>Ga0181410_1001038_pt1 | contig 11910 bp, 5 predicted proteins | sample 33SPOviralmetaG_FD_130112 | JGI IMG/M metagenome (GOLD analysis project Ga0181410, IMG submission 130112) | Marine viral communities from the oligotrophic San Pedro Time Series (SPOT) site, San Pedro Channel, CA, USA - 33 SPOT_SRF_2012-06-20 | ecosystem: Environmental > Aquatic > Marine > Strait...
AACAGCTCTTACTGGAGCTTTAACAAGTACTAAAGGTTTTGATTTTGGTCTTAAAAATTCTAAAGGTCAACCTATAAAATTACCACCACCAAATCAGATGTGGGCAGAGCTTCAAAAACAAGGTTATTTAGAAGACGAGGATCTTAGTTACGATAGCGGAAAAAAAGAAACGGTCAATGGAGTAGCAAAAACAATATTTAACGCACCAGTTTCAACAGTAAGTTGGGATCAATACAAAAATCCTGATAAGGAAAAGAAGTTAAAAGAAATTTATGCTCAATACTTAATTAACACTCAATTCCCAACAACAGATCCTGATAAGAAAACAATAACTACAGATCAAAAAGTGAAGCAAAGCACTGGCACTGGAAAATATAATTCTAAAAATAGTTAAATGGACGAACAAGCTCAAGTTGATGCATACGAAATATTTAAATCTGGTGGTTACAATGGTTCTCAAGAAGAGTTTATAGAACTAATAAGTACCAACCAAGACGCTTTTTCAGATAGCCTAAGCATGTTTAAAGAAGGTGGTTATAATGGATCACCTGAAGAATATGCGGCTTTAATAGGTGTTGGTAGTGTAGATAAAAAAGAATCAGAAGAAGAAGGTGACGTAAAGAAAGTTGCTCCAGAAAGAAAAAATATAAATGCAGAGAACATAGCTGAAGGTTATGACCAAGTAATAGCTCTTTGGGACGATCCTAATTATAAACCAGAAATAGTTGGTGATGATAGAGAAACGGCAAAGCAAGAGATTATTTCTGAAAGAGATGTTGCTATACAAGAGCTTAATCAAAACCCAGATCTAACTGAATGGGCAGATAGATTAGATAAGTTTAGATTTGAAAATCTACAACCTACTCAAGAAGAAATAGATAAAGAATCTGCTACGGTTCAAGAAGAATTTAGTGGAGCTGAATTTGATCTACTTGGCCGTGCTACTGAAAGAAAGGGAGAAGTTAAATTCGATACAGATGGTAATATAGATTTAAGCGAGATAGTAATTGATCAAGACATGTCTCCAACAGGTTACATGGATGAATCCACTTATTTCACTAAACCTGCATTTATACCACAAGTAGATAGTGAATGGCAAAAGCAAACTGTTAAAGATATTGTTAGAGCTGGTGCAAACTTAGGCTATGAATTAGTCGATGATCCTAGCAAAGTAGACGATAAGTCTTATTATTTAAAAGATGACAATGCTATATTTGACGCTCCTAATCTTCCAAAAAGTTATTCAGTTACAACAGGTGAAGATTTTGCTGCATTAAATAATTTACCTCAAGAAATTGTTGATGAAGCGGCTAAAATAAGAGGAGAAAGAAGAGCTAAGAAAAACAGATGGGAAGAAAACAAAGAAGGTCTAGACGAGTTACTAACAGAGTTTGAAGACGAAAAAGGAGTTACAGCTGTAATAGGTCACTTGTCTGGTTTATTTCAAGAAATGTCTGAAGCTACTGGTAGTATTGTAGAAGCACTTGACTTACCTGGAGCTAAAGAAATAGTTGAGCGACAACAAATGCAAATGGATGCCGTCGGTGCTATTATTGGTACTGATCAGGAATATCAAAAAAATAGAAACAAATTAAATAGTATAATAGCATCAAAACAAAAATCTGAAAATTATAAAATAGATGCTACTGTTTATACTATTGAATCAGCTAATGATAGATTAAGAGTTAATTCAGGGAAGCTTATAGCATTAGAAGCTAGAATTAAAAATGGTGAACAACTAGGAGATAAAGAAATAGCTCAATACGAATTCTTAAGAAATGCTTATAATAGTGATATTGAAATAGCTCAAGAAGCTATGGAAGATTTAGGCAACTTAACTGTACAATCAAATAACTTTGACGAAATAAGAGATGAGACTTTAAAAACATACTCTACTTTATCTGTTTACGGAAACAATATTGGTTCTAGTGCTGTTAGAATGGTAGCTGGATTAGGTACTTTAGCAAATGAGTTAACTATGCCTAAGTTAATGAAATGGGCTGGATATGATTTAAGTGATCCTGAAACTATAGATAGTATAGCTAGTAGCTTTGACGCTTTTGGTGAAGGTGCTGGTGATTTTGTAGCTGGTCAATTAGGTATAATGAATGTAACTGATAAAGTAGTTAGCGCTCAAATAAATGAAATGCATGACTATGCTAATGAGATTAAAGCTGAAAATAGAGATAAGCAAGACTTTAATAGTATTAGTAATCCTTTAGAATTAATAGCTTGGGGATTCGAAGGTGTCACTGAAAATGCTGTAAATCTAGCTGTAGGTGCAGCAACTGGAGGTACTGTAGGTATAATTCTAGGAGCAGCATCTGAAGCTGGTAATAAAATGCATGAGCTAAATATTGAGATGGAAGGTGTTGAGTGGACTGAAGAGGAAAAAGAATTTAACAAACTAGAAAAAGAAAGATTAGGATCTGCTTACGAAATGTTTTATCCTAATCATAATGACCAATATAAAACACCACCACAAGATATAAATGCACTACAATATTTTGCAACCGCTGCATTATACGGCGCAGCTGAATACTATAGTGAAAAAGTAACATTAGGAAATTTTAAATTTGCTAAAAACAACATACAAAAAGCTTGGAAATTAGGTGGAAAAACAGCAAAAAAGACTGGTAGAATTTTAGATAGTGATCTAATACCTAAAACTAAAGGACAACAATTTAAAACTTGGGGTATAGAAACTGCTAAAGGAACTGGTGAAGAAGCTTTTGGTGAGGGTTTAGTATCAATGTCTCAGAACTTTGCTGATAAATATTTTTTAGGTAATGAAGATGTTTCTATATTAGATGGTGTAACAGAAGCTATGGCTCAAGGAGCGTTCATGAACACTACTATGGCGTCTCCTATGGTGTTATCTCATGCTGCTGCTGCATTCAGACCAGAAAGCCAAAACGCTTTAGTAGGTGTCAACGGTGCAGAAATACTAAGCTTAAGCAAAAAAAGAGATTTATTAGACTCTCAAATGCTTAATTTAGCTGACACTGATCCTTCATTAAAAAGTAAGTTAAAAAAACAGAGAGATCAAATAGCTGGAACTATTAATGATTTAGTTGTAAAACAATTAGAAATAGTAAATGAGACAGATGCTACAATACAGCTTTTAACAAAGGGAGATAGACAAGGTTTAATTGATATATTCAATAGCGAGCATAAGATTAAGCAAGAAATGGATGCTATAAACAAAAACGAATCGTTAAGCATCAAAGAAAAAGGAGATCAATTAAATGCAGAAAGTACTAAGCTTGTAGTAGAAAATGCTAAGAAACAAAGAATATTAAGTAATAAAGTATTTAACGCAGATAAGCAAAAGTCTAGAAACTTCGCAACAGCATGGAGAAGTAAGAAAGGTACGTTAAATTCAGTTGAAACTATAACAGGTATAAATAATTCAGAGCTACAAGCTAACGCAATTAACTACATTAAAAACCTAGACAATTTATCTCAACAAGAAAAAAACCAAGTTATAGATCAAGTTCGCAAAGAGTTTGACGATGCACAGAAGCAATCAAAAGGTGATGACACAATGCATGGTTTTGCTTTTGGAGATAACATAACTATAGAAACTTTTGATTCTAATAACAACCCTGTTAAAAAACAAATAGATATTCCTATAAATTTTGCCATGAACAATGGTAACAAGACTGTACAATCACATGAAATGGGTCATCAAACAGTTTTAAAAGAATTTGTAAATAATAATCCAGATGCAGTAGGTCTTGTTAGTGATTTAGAAGCTTATGTTAAAAAGAATTATGGTGATGGTTTTAAACAATATTTAGAAGAAACTGGTTTTAGTGAGATTTATGAAGCTAAAGATAGCGAAGGCAATGTAGATAAGACACTTGCGGCTGAAGAAAAGCTTGCGGCTTTGAGTGACTTCATGAGGAAAAAGAATATAAAAGGTAGTAGAACTTTATACAATAAATTATTAGGTGGTTTTAGTAAATTTAATGATGGATCATCTCAACAGATAAGGTCAGGTAAAGATGTGTTTGATATGATCACTAGTTACAACCAATCATTTGAAACAGGAACTCTACAGGGTCTTACTAAAAACTTAGCTGAAGGAACTGTTGATATAAGTAGAAAAGTTAAGGATAAAGACGTTGGCACTAAAAAGTCTATGACCAAAGGTGAAAAAGATCAAATAGAAACTGCTGTAAATGACGCGCCTGGTCCTAAAAATAAAGATGGTGAATACACTATAACTCAAAAAGAATGGCAAGCACCTAACAGTCCTTATTACAAAGCTGCTTATAAGATTCTTGAAAGTGGAGATTTAGATGGTTTGATAATCGCAAACATGGAAAGTGGTCAAGATATATATGGTCAAGACAGAGAGTCATTTATAGAAGATGCTAAGTTAAAAATAGCTATGCATATGTTTAATTTCAATCCTCAAGTAAATAACAACTTATATGGTTGGTTAAGTGGTTATATAGGTAAAAGAGTTGGTGATGTAGCAAATAAAGCTAAAAGAGAAAAAGCAAAACAACCAGGTAAAAAAATATCTACAGATCAAAAGCTTGGAGATGAAGGTGGTGCTACTGTAGCTGATACTATAAAAGGTGATGACGCTGATTCTATTATAGAAGCTATTGATGCTAAGGATGCAGCTAATGAGCAAGAAGCTATTATAGATAACTTAAGAACTAGATTAGGTATAGAAAAAGGTGGTGAACTATATAACAAAGTAGTGCAAGCTGTTAAAAAAACTTTTGGTAGAACTAAATTAAAAGACGTTACTAATACTGAGTTTAAACAAGATCTTAAAAACAAACTTAATACAGAACTGTTTAAAGAGGTTAAGAATTACTTAGGTACTAGAAAGAAGTTTGAGGAATTTATTAATGGTAAAGTATCATTTAAAAACAAGGATGGTAAAACCAAGGTAATGCCTAGATGGAAAATGCTTTTTAATTACTTTTCTCAAGGTGTTGTTAATAAGAGATTTGAACAGTTTAAAGAGCCTCTAATCAATCCAGAGACAGGTAAGCAAGCTAGACCAGATAATAACCCTTTATTTAGAAAGAGAGATGATATAACTCAAGAGGAGTGGACGAATTACTTTTTAGGTAAAGATGTTGGTGCATCGACTAAAGGTACTAGAAAAGATGCTTTAGCTGCTGCTATTGCTGAAGAACTAGCCTTTGATGCTACTATGGAAGTATTAGAAGATTCTGATATACAAAACAAAATAAAAGAATTTTACGAGTTACAAGGGTTGAAACAAGCTGAAAACTTTACTGAAAAAGTTGGTAAAACAATTGATAGAGAACCAGGGAGGAAATTTAGCAGAACGGCTAACGGTGTTAAAGATAACTCAGTTGTTATAGATAATGCTATAGAGTTTTTTCAACAATCTGAAAATGATGTTAGATCTGGTAAAGATGTAGAGGCAATAATAGATGGTTATTATAATAAGTTAAGTGAAGCAGATAAAAATGTTCTGTCTCCTCATTTAAATAAAATTAAATCATACGCTAAAGCTGCTAAAAAAGGTAAGGTAGATTTAAACCTAATGAGAGAAGCTATGGCAGCTAGAGGAGTTTTAGGTAAAGGTATTAATTTAAATTATTACACTAATGTTAAAGATTGGAGAGGCCAAAGTAAATTACCTAATCAAGAGTTAAATGAAGACGGTACTATTAAACAAGTTGGTTTAAATCCTATAGATACTAAAACAAAAAAAGGTGAAGCTAGGTATTTAGATAATGTAAATGAGTTTTCAAAAACATTAGATCCTGCATTCTCTAAACTAACGCTGTTCATGAGTACATTAACTCATGGTGGCAATATAATATTTGATAGTGGTGGAACTAGAATAAACAAGAAAAAGAAAGAAGTACCATCATCTGAAGGGTCTACAGATTTAATTAGAAGTAATTTTAATAATAATAATAATGTAAAAGACTTCAAGGTTGATACTAATTTAGCTAAAAGTGTTGACAGCAAAATGGGTAAAGTCGAACAGCTTGTGGTTGATACTGTTAATGATCCTAAGTTTGATACATCAAACCCTAAAGATCAAGCTAAGTTAGCTGCTAAAATAAATAAAATAATTACACCAGAGCAAAAAGCAGCAATAGAAGCTACAAGAGATTACTTTTTTAATAAACTAAACGAGTATGTAAATAGTTTTCCAGAAGGTTCTCCTGCGTATTATAACGCTGTTGATTTTGCAATATCAGTATTACAAGGTCAGAGTAGTGCTACTGGTGGTGTAACAAGACAAGGTGCTACCTTAAATTCTGTTACTATGGCGTTTAGTACTACTCCAAATGCTAAAGGTAAAATTAAACCATTTCAAAGAGAGCACAACTTACAAAATTTAAATTTTAATTTTAATGTTTTAAACTCTATATTAAATAATACTTTTGAAAGTGATTATGATAGTATAGCTTCAACTTATCATCAGTCTTTATTAGATACCGATGCTCAGAAAGTTCTTGATGGTCAAATGACTACTGAACAGTTTAATGAAAAGTATGGTAAAACAATAAATAAAGATTTACTAGCGCAGATCAAAGGTAAAACAGCTGGACTTCCAGGATTTTTAACAGGTATGAATAGCGAGGCTATGTTTGCTTTAGCTCTTGGTAATGCAGGTCAAACATTAATGTTAGAATTTGGAACTACATTGGATCAAGTATTATATAATCAAATAGCAGGTAAGCAAGGTTTAGATTATTTAAAAGGTGTTAGTCAGGAAATTAAGTCTAAGTTATCTAAAAGTAGTATGGGTAATACTATATTAGATTCTAAAAACAAATCAGCTATATTTGAAAGTAAAGAAAATAAAGAATTATTTAATGATGTTGTTTCTGAAGTTGTCAATGGTGAAAGTATTGATAAAACAAGCATCGAACTTGGTATAAAACTTAATAATAAAGAAAGCTATAATCAAAGAGATAATGCTAATGATGATCTTATGGCATCACCTGGTGTTGTTAAAAAGTTTTCTAAATCTAAAAATACTACTAAAGAAGTTTTAGATGAAGCTACAGTTCTTGATAAAGCTTTAAACATTGCTCGTGATCCTAATGCTCCTATTAAAAAGATTAGAGTGTTTGACTTCGATGATACATTGGCTAGGACTAAAAGTAATGTTTTATACACAATGCCTGACGGTACAACAGGTAAGTTAACTGCTGAACAATTTGCTAAAGATGGAGATGCTATGCTAGCTGAAGGAGCTGTATGGGATTTTTCAGAGTTTAACAAAGTAATGAACGGTAAGAAAGGTCCATTGTTTGAAGTTGCTCAGAAAATACAAGAAGCAAGAGGAACAAAAGATGTTTTTGTGTTAACTGCTAGAGCAGCAGAAGCAGCTCCAGCTATAAAACAGTTTTTAGACGCAGTAGGTTTAAACATACCTATTCAAAATATAACTGGATTAGGTAATAGCTCACCATTGGCTAAGTCAAATTGGATGGTTAACAAAGCTGCTGAGGGCTATAATGACTTCTACTTTGCTGATGATCATTTAGGCAATGTAGATGCAGTAGATAAAGCTATGAGTGTTATTGATGTTAAATCTAAAACTCAACAAGCTAAGATTAAATTTAGTAAAACAGCTGATCAGACTATTAATGATATACTTGAACATAAGTTTGGTATTAAGTCTGAAAAAGAATATTCAGATGTTAAAGCTAAGTTGATAGGTAGAAAGAAAGGTAGAGGTAAATTCTTTATACCACCATCAGCTGAAGACTTTGTAGGGTTATTGTATTCTATGTTAGGTAAAGGAGAAATTGGCGATTTGCAAATGGAATACTTTAAGGATCACTTAATAGAGCCATACGGTAGAGCTATGGAAGATCTATCTCGCGACCAAAATAGAATGGTTAATGACTTTAGAGCATTAAAAGCGCAGTTAGTTAAAGAAGGTTTAATACCTAAGAATTTAAATAAAAAAGCTCTTGGAGAGTTTACTTTTCAAGATGTAGCTAGAATACTAGCATGGAATAAACAAGGCTTTGAAGTACCAGGTATTTCTAAAACAGATTTAAATGATGTATTGAAGTTTGCAAAAGAAAATCCAGCTATTGATGTTTTTGCTGGGAGCTTAATTGATATAAATAAAGGTGATGGATACGCTAAGCCTGGTACTGATTGGTTAGCTGGTACTATATCAACTGATTTATTGGATGGTTTAAGAACTGGTAAAAGAGCTAAGTACTTAGAACAATGGCAGCAAAACGTAGATGTTATATTTTCTGAAAAGAATTTAAACAAGATGGAAGCTGCAATGGGTAGCAAGTGGAGAGAAGCTATGGAGAACATGTTAGGTAGGATGAAGAGTGGCAAAAATAGAACTTCTAATGGCGGTAGACTAGAAAATAGATTATTAGACTACGTAAACAATTCTGTTGGTACTGTAATGTTCTTTAACATGAGATCAGCTATACTTCAAACTATATCTTCTATAAACTTTATTAATTGGGGAGGTAATAATATATTAAAAGCTGGTCAAGCATTTGCTAATCAACCCCAGTATTGGAAAGACTTTATGGAGTTAATGAACTCCGACTTTTTAGTTGAAAGACGTAATGGATTGAAGTTAAATGTTAGTGAATCTGAAATAGCTGATGCGGCTGCAACAAGTAAAAACAAAGCTAAAGCAGCTGTTGCTTACATACTTCAAAAAGGTTATTTACCTACTCAGTTTGCTGATAGTTTTGCTATAGCTTCTGGTGGTGCTACGTTTTATAGAAACAAGATTAAAGAGCTTATGAAGAACGGTATGAGTGAAGCTGATGCTAAAGCTCAGGCGTTTATAGAATTTAGAGAAATAGCAGAGGAATCTCAACAATCTTCTCGTCCTGATAGAATATCTCAACAACAAGCTAGTGGCTTGGGTAGAGTTATATTAGCTTTCGCAAACACCCCAATGCAATATAATAGGTTGATTAAAAAAGCAGGACAAGATCTTTTAAATAGAAGAAAAAAACCTGGTCAAACACAACTGCAAAGTGATTTTAGTAATGTTTCTAAAATGGCTTACTACGCTGTAATACAGAATGTAATATTTAACGCTTTACAACAAGCTGTATTTGCTTTAGAATTTGATGATGAAGAAGATGAGAACGCTAAACAAAAATATTACAACGTAGCAAATGGTATGGTAGATAGTATTTTAAGAGGTTCTGGTTTAGCAGGTGTTGGAGTTTCAACATTAATAGCTATGGTTAGAAAAGTGTACAAAGAAGCTCAGAAAGAAGGAACATTTCCTGGTCCTGAATATGCTGACGCTGCTTGGGAGTTGTTAAATTTCTCTCCACCTATAGATATTAAAGCTAGTAAGCTTAGAATAGCAGGTAATAATTGGAAGTACGAAGGTTGGAAACATGATGAAGCTAAATGGGGTATTGATGATCCTGCTTATAAGTCTGCCGCATATGTAATATCTGCTTTGACTAATATACCTGTAGATAGATTGTTCAAGAAAATGGATAATATAAAAGGAGCTTTAGACGCAGAAGAAGAAACGTGGAAAAGAGTTTCTCAAGCTTTAGGATGGACTAAGTGGCAGTTAGAAACTACTGAGGATATAAGAGAGTTTAGAGCACAAGAAAAACCTAAGAAGAAACAAGCATTAAAAAACATGTATGGAGAAAGTAATCCAGAGGTTTATAGTAAAGCTGAACAACAAGAAATACTTAAAGGTCATGGCTATAGTGATGAAGAAATAAAAGCCATGAAAAAAGAAGGTGAAAGAGTTGAAGCTATATTAAATAAGCAAAAAGAAACTGGTAAGGTTATAAAGCCAAAACAAGCTAGAGCTTATACGCCTAAAAAATTAATGACTGTAAAACAACTAAAACAAGAAGAAGAAAAAGCTAAGCTTAGAAAAGAAGAAGAAGCTAAACAATTAGAAATAACAAAATACAAAAAACTAAAAAAACCTAGACAAGTTGAAATGTTAGACAGTTTAGGCCTAACTAAAAAACAAATTCGTGAATTGCAATACGAAAAAGATAGAGTAGCTAAACTTATAGAATTAATGAATAAATGAAAATAGGGGAATCAACAGAGTTTAAGATAGATCTTAAAACAATAGTAAGTTTAATAGTTGTAACTGCTTCTTTTGTAGGAATGTATTATACGTTACAAGATGATATAGCAGATGCTAAAGCATTGCCTGAAGCTGTTATAGATCGTATAGAATATGATTTAAAACAAGATTGGCATACAGATCATATAAACAGATTAGAAAACGAAGTCAAAGAATTAAGAGACTGGTGTAGAGAAATAGATAAAGAATTAACAGATGGCAACAAAAAGAGGTAAAAAAGTATGCTGGAAATACGGCAAAGGAAAATACTGTGGAACGCTTATACCAAGTAAAGAAACAGCAACACATAGGTATGCTCGCACCGAGAATGGTAAAATTAAATCACTACCTAAAAGTAAGAAATAATGGATGACGCTAGCTATGAAAAATCAAACCGCAAGATGCGAGCTAAACATACTAAAGAAACTGGTAAAGTATTAGGTAAAAGACAGACTAGTGGAACCGGAAAGCGTAGAGTATCTTTCGCTTGTAGATTTGCAGGTATGAAAGGACCTATGAAGAAACCTAATGGTGAGCCAACTAGAAAAGCTAGAGCTTTAAAAAAGTGGGGATTTGGAAGTGTTGAAGCTGCCAGAAAATTTTGTAATAAAAATAAAGAAAAGAAATAGTTATGAGTGATAAATTAGAAACATCAGCAGCCGGTGGAGACTGGGAGTGTAATGGTTTTATGGATAAAAAAACAAATAGATGTTATCCTACTAGAAAAGCTAGACGTCAAGGTAGAAGAGAATATAGAAAAAGGAATAAAAGATAAGGAACAAAATAAATGGGCACCATACCCAAAGTTCCTGTAACCAAAAAAGGGAGGCCGTAAGACCTCCCTTTTGTTATTTAACAGCCTTGACAAAGACCTTCACATAGTTCACACATCTTTTTTAATTTTAATAGTTATGTTATGTGGTGCGGTTTCATCTCCCCCAAAGTATGGGTAGAGTTGATATCGCCTATACTCATTAGGACAATTCTTAGGTATATGTACATATGTTCCATCTACAGATAATTTATAATCCCAAGTTGATATAGTCATTTCATAGTAATGTTCTTCACATATACTAACTCTTTTTATAAGATCAAAGCTAAATTCTCCATGCTCATGTTTAAACCAGTGTATTTCTAAACTATCGTTTAACCATCTCCATCCAAACCTTATAGAGTTTTCCATATGGCTTGTTGAGCAATCACTCCATCCTATTAATTTATTTATATCTAGTTGATTAAGGCTATCCACAGTTTTGTAGATAGCGCTTGAATCAAATTCAATGTCCCAACCGAACACCGTGTCTTTACTATAGTTCAAGGCATTTGTCGACCTATGTTTTCCCTCTCGTATAGTAAATGTTTTATAATTGTTTGTTATTTTCTTGCAACTAGGTAATTTCACAAGCACCACCAGCGCAAGCAAGCTCACCACTAAGATCTGTATTGTCTTCAGTCTCGATAACATTTTCTAAATTTATATCTTTTAAATGCTGCAACTTATTTATATAAGTTCCTTCATCAATATCCTCGAAAGGAGCTTGTGTATAAGTTCCACCGTCATAAGGTAATACAGATAAACCATTGTAATGTTCTCTGTTTGTCCACATCCACTCTCCTGCATCTTCCCACTCTTCAGCTTTTAAACTAACGGTAGCAGAAACATTGTGAGTATTAGATCCTTTTCTATGACCAGGTGCAACCCATTCTTGAGCTACTTTTTTTATACGTTCAAGTAATTGAAAAGGTGATTCAGTTCTAAGTATAGAACCTTCAGGCGCTTTCTGTGGTATACTAATCACAGCAGTGTCATGTGGTCTAAAGTATTCATC